>JGI24186J35511_1000436_pt1 | contig 15694 bp, 17 predicted proteins | sample YNPBryulayer2012_FD_35511 | JGI IMG/M metagenome (IMG submission 35511) | reverse complement strand
AACTATCTTTCTACCAACTGCACCTTCATTGTCCGTTGACGTTATCTGTTTGAGAAACTCGTAATTCCAACCGGTACCAGGTTCGATGAAACTCGATGCCACGACGTAATCTGCCACGTCTTTGAGCTCGTAGAGCACCTCAATGGATCCCATCAAACATGCGTCCATGCCGAGCAGATCGACTCCACCAGCTTCCTCCAGAGCCCTGCGAAGTTCCGGTGTTGTTATCCAGTTGCGCGAAGTATCATCGAAAGCTATCGCCTGCGGTGAATAAGATCTGATTGGTTTGTAGTCGTCAATCCAACCGTTTCCATGGTCCCAGATGATGAGCGCATAGTTCGAGGCTTGGAAGACGGATTTGAAAAATGAAACAAAGAACCTGAGATTGGTGTAATCTCCTGAATCGAAATCTTCATAAGGATATTCGAGTGTTTGCCATTGTCCAAATTCATCAAGCATGCGGATGGAGTCTCGTAGTATGGTATTACCGTCGACGAGGGTTATGACTGAAACGTTTGGATTGGTGTTTTGCATTTCGATGAGATCATCATAAGCATATCTTTCCAAATTGTTGTCCGCACACATCCAGACCAGGAACAACCACGCTGGTTTTTTGAAAGTCACGGTGAAGTCGGCCTCCGAAGATGGATTGTCGGGCACGTAGGCGTAAAATTTCTGGTTGACAACCTGAACATTCGGTAGAACAGCAGCCTTTGCGATACCGTTCTCATCTGTCGTGAAAAGGCTCTGGCCTGTGAGTTTATCGACGACGGTATACCAATTTCCGTCGGATGGAGCTTGGTAGAACATTCTGACTCCCACGTTCGGCACGGGCCGGCCGTTTTCATCGACAACCTTCACATCGATGTAACTGATCCTGCCGACTGTGTGTTCTTCGTGATCTGCCAAGATCACTAGGGCTTTTGTTGATCGACGATGGGAACGACCATGAAAGAGTTTTCGATCTTCCAATCTGGGCAATTTTTATTTGCGAATTCTTCTTGAGTTATCATCGGCAGGGCGAAGTAACCCTTCGTTGCATCGTCGCTCAAACCATAGTCTTTGAGACTGCGACCCCAATCGGTCCCCCATGAGTTTTTCAAGATCCAAATGCGGCCAGAATAGCGCGAAGCTCGGTCTGAAAAGTCGTCTATCCAACCGACCAGGAGGACTGCGTGCCCTCCTTTCTTCTGGTCTCCTTCTTGACGAGGTCCAGTGTATACTTTTTTGTTAGTAAAATAGGTATTATTGAAATTAGAATATACCTCAAACCTAACCGCTAAAGCTCCATACTTCATGATCGCACTCTTGATAGTTTCAATGTAGTTAACATATCCACCAAACCCACTGTAACTGTAATTCTTGTAATTCAGAATGAACACAGTTTTACTCGACCTCACAAGGCGACTTTTCCAGCCGTTGTTTGTGGCGTTCCATTTTATCCAGGGGCTTCTATCCTGAATATAGGGCAAATCGCTTTCAATCGGCACCCCACGGCGAATCAGGTTGTACGTAGAGAAAAACAGATCTCCTCCAGCATCCCGGTTTGTTTCTTGACAAGTCACTCTGTAGCCAACTCCGTAGCCAAATGGCGGCTGCTCGACATCGAAATCAACGTTATAATATGCCAAAAACTGCTCTGACAGATCTGGCACGCTTGGATTATTGAGGAAAGGATAAATAGAGACCCGCTCTGGAAGGCTCAACTGTGTTAGAAGCGCGCTTTCGAGTGAGCCCACCGTCGCGAAAGCCCAACATGTTCCATTTTCTCCTTGATCTTTAGGTGGCGTGTGAGGTGCAAGGTAAGATGGAGGTAGGGCCGTCAGTTCGGGGTTCGTCAACCACCTTTGGGTTCTCGCTATGTCCTGTGAGTTCACTATGAGCTTTGTTTCACCAGACCAATTGATGACGTCTATTCTTCCGCTCTTTATGTCCTCAAGGTTATCGAACCACCATTTCACAAAATCTTCCGGAAGCGGTCTGTAACCGAGGGCGTAAGGGAATTCACCTTCATCTTTGGTCTGGGTCTGGTTCGGTTTTTGAATACAACTTGTCAGCAAAAGCAAAGTTACTAAGACGATCAACCAAGCCTTTCTCATCCAGTTCACCCCCACAATTCACCTTGTTGCCGTGTGGTACCAATCTCTCTGGAACATAGGCCAGGAAGTTCCAAGATCCTCTATCGTTTCACTCAGGGCCCTTATCACGTAGAAGTACCCCGCTTCATCGGCAACGTATATTTTCCCAAAATGCAGGATTGGATTCGATTCAACGAAATTTTGGAGCTCTAAACTACTGATTATGGAGCCATCATACGGGTTGATCGCGAATATCCAATCGCTGCAAACGTACACGATGCCGTTGTTCCCTATTACTGCTGAGGAGAAAATTGAACGCAATCCGGTTTTTTTCCACCTTCGACTGCCGTTGAGATCCACCGCATGCAAGGTACCAAAGGTACCAGAGGTATCGCCTATGCCTATGTATATCACACCGTTGCTGGAGATGACCGGATTTGCATAGGCTTGATCGTCCAACTCGTAAGACCAGTTCACAGATCCATCGCTCGATTTCAAGCACCAGAGTCTTTTACCTGCTATGTAAAGATTACCGTTCACATCGATCGCAAAGCCACCGTAGAATTTCTCATCGTTGAATAGCTTGTCCCACAGCTTTGTGCCGGTTGCCAGATCAACTGCACACACTCTTCCATCCACGCTTGCAACGAACAACTTGTTGCCCAAAACGGCCGGACTTGATCTGACCTCACGTTGAAGCGAGACGATCGTTTGAGAACTATTGGGCGTCACACGCAAAACGTCTCCTGCAAGATCGACTACGTAAATGTTATCATCTTTGATCACAGGTGCGGAGTATATGGTGTTGTTAGTTATCCGTCTATTCCCATATCCGAGTGCGAACAAGTTACCGATTATATCTGCGAAGTAGACCTTGTTCGCCGTCCAATCGACCACGGGGGATGACCAAACCGGAGAAGCGGTTGGAGTCCATTCGATCGAGTCGCCGTTGTAGCCCATCTTCACAAGTCCGCCTTGCGTCCCAAGATAAAGATTTCCGTTTCGATCCATCGTAGGGGAAGAGTAGATCGGACCACTGATCACCACTCGCCGAGTTCCGTGAAACCTGGAAGCTTCTTTGCACCGAAAGACTTCCGGAGGGCAAGCTCATCGTTGTGAAGTTCCACACAGGACCTTCCGTGATTCCACCTTTGCTATCTTTTGCAACGATCTTCCAGTAGTATTTTGTGCCGTAGTTCAGCGTGCCTGGATTGTAAGTTGTCGAAGTGTGGTTCGATTTAACAAGTGGAGGAGTTGGACTCGTACCGAAGTAGACGTCATACGTTAAGCTGTCTCCGTCTGGATCACTGCAGGTCCATGAAAGCGTGGTGGTTATCGAGACATCTGTTTTGTTGTTCGCTGGATTGGGATTGCTCGGTACATTGGGCGGATTGTTCGGTACATTCGGCGGATTGTTGGGAGCGACTGGACTTCCGCAACTAACGAGTAAGAGTATCGATGTGAGGCAAAATACAACAAACAAGCGCCACATTCTGACACCCCCTAAGGCATCGATGTAGTAATCTTATTATAACACAGCATATTTTTGCGTCAAGGGCTGTTTTTCTTCAGCTTCGATTCTGCCGACATGTTTCACAGTCTAAGCGAGGGTTCACACTTCAAAGCCACGTCTACGTCGAAACTCGCCGGACACATCAAAGGTATAATAAATCGGAAGGTGAGAGAATGCGCGTGAGATTTTCGAACTTGGCAGATGCGATGGTGGGTTTGAAAGAGATCGATGTGAAGCCAGGAAAGAAAGAGGAGATCTTCGAACAGATCTCCAAAGCTTCTGGCAGAAGAGTGAGGCTGGACGTGAACGAAGACAGCGCGTACCTCGTGGTGGAACAGAACGGCTCGGTGAGAAAGAGCTGGGTCATCGCGCTACTGAACGGTGTGAACGTGGTCGATCTTTCACCTTCAAGCGTTTGGGACGGGGAACTGGTGATCTTCGTTCCCGTCAGTGGTGGCTGAGATGTTTCAGCGTCACAGTGGTCTGCTCGGTGACTGTCTGAAGAAGCTCTTCGACGCGAGAGTCTTGGTTGCCGGCGTTGGTGGGCTCGGTTGCACAGTCTCTACACTGCTGGTTCGCCTCGGTGTTGGTAAGATCTATTTACTTGACAACGGCGTTGTGGACGAACCAGATTTGAACAGGCAGATTCTTTACGATAGGTCAGACATCGGTCAAAAGAAAGTAGAGGTTGCACAGAGAAAGCTTTCTCAGATAAATCCACACTGTGAAATAGTTCCAATGCACGTCAGGATCGATTTGGATTTTTGCCTTCCTTCTGTGGATGTGGTGGTCGATTGTTTGGATAACTTCGAATCGAAGTTCGTTCTCGACATTCTCTGTGAGAAAAAAGAGGTCCCACTCGTCCACGCAGGCGTTGAAGGGTACTGTGGGCAACTGATGAACGTCCTGCCAGGTTCTGTCAGATTGAGGCAAATCTTTTCGGCTGCTCCAAAAGAGGGCGTGATCAGACAAGTGTATCCACCTTTGGTGACCTTGATCGCGTCTTTGCAGGTGAACGAAGTGGTCAAGTTGATCTGCGATCGCCCGACCACTTCACTGAACGAGTTGATGTTGATAGACCTCGCCAGATGAGGTTCGAGAGGCTGAAGATTCGGGGTGGTGTGGAGTGAAGAGGGTGCTTGTGACTATCTATTTCCTCGTCTCGGCGGTCATCTACGTTGTCATTCTGGGTGCACTCGTCTTGTTTTTAGGCTGGATCTTGAAGTTCTTCGTGGGCGAGCAGAACGCGAGGAGGTTCGTTCTCAAGCAGGTGAAGCTCTTCGGCAAGAACACATTCAGGTTCATGTTCTGCAGGGTGAAAGCAGAGGGTTTGGAGAACTACAAACCAGACACCAATTACATCGTCACACCAAATCATCAGAGTTTGATGGACATACCGTTGATGCTGGGCTACATCGATCCCATGCCCATGGTCGCGAAGAAGGAGTTGGCGTGGGTGCCGGGTGTCAGCTGGTACGTCAAATTCTTGAAGGGTATCTTCCTGGACAGAAAGAACCCCGCCGAGGGTGCGCAAGTCATAAAAAGGATCATGAAGTTGTTGAAGGATGGAGAATCCTTCTTGGTCTTTCCAGAGGGTACCAGGAGTGAGGATGGATCGGTTCGCGAGTTCAAGACCGCCGTGTTCAAAGTCGCAAAGAAGCTCAAAGTGAAAGTGCTGCCCGTCTCCATTTGGGGTACAATGTTCTTGGTGCCGAAGAAGAGTCTCTTTCTCAACCCGGGTACCGTTCTGATGAAGGTTCATCCACCGATCGATCCTGATCAGTTCGAAAACGAAGTCGAACTGGCGAAAGCGGTCGAAAACATCGTTAGGACTGGAGTGGAGGAACTCAGGAGTTCTCACAGGGGGTGATCTCCGATGAGGAAAGCTTGGGTCAAGGCGCTCGTCCTCGACAAGGTGCACAACTCTCCCGTAGTCATCTTGGGCATCGAAGGCACGAACAAAGTCTTGCCGATCTGGATCGGGGCGTGCGAAGCCAACGCACTTGCCATGAGCTTGGAAGGCTTCGAGTTTCCAAGACCGTTGACCCACGATCTTATACTCAACCTACTCGATGCACTCGACGCCAAGCTCGAAAGGATCGTTATCCACAGTGTCAAAGACAACGTCTATTACGCTACGCTGGTCATAAGGGATTTGGCGGCGATCGAGGGAGAAGAGGAAGAATCGGAAGAACAAGCGATCATAGAGATGGATGCGAGGCCTTCAGATTCCATCGTGCTTGCGGTGAAAAAGAATGTGCCCATCTACGTGAGCAACGAGATCGTGGATGAACACGCCATAGATCTGGAGATGTCCGAAGAGGCGAGCGATGAGGAGTTCAAGAAGTTCGTCGAGAAGCTTGATATCGACACCTTCAAGAAAATGCTGAGAGACGAACCGAGAGAAGAAGATGAGGAAGACAGAGACTGAATTCTTGAAAGAGTTCGAAGAGCTCTTGCAGAAAGAGATGAAGGAAGCTTGCTGCAGGGCTGAGCAGGCGATGACTTACAGCGTTTTGACACCTGGCAAGAGGCTTCGCCCGCTCTTGATCTGGTCGACCTGCGACGATCTGAACGTCCCAGTTGAACTCGTATGGCATCCAGCTCTCGCAGTGGAGTTGTTCCACACGGCATCTCTCATCCACGACGACCTTCCACAGATCGATGATTCTCCTCTCAGGAGGGGTAAGCCTTCTTGTCATGTCGTCTTCGGTAACGATACGGCCATCCTCGCGGGGGACGGTCTCATGCTCAAGGCGTTCTGCGTGCTGAGCGATTCTCCCGCTGAACCGAAAAAGAAGGAGATGCTCTTTCGATACTTCTCTCGTTCGACCTACCGAGTGCTCGTTGGGGAAGCATTGGATGTGGAATACACGGGCGCGAGTCCAAACCTCGGTGAAGTGTTGAGAATGTACGCTGAGAAAACGGGCGCTCTTTTTTCATTCTGTTTCGCCACAGGACCGATACTCGCCGGTGAGTTCGGCCTCGCTGAAAAGTTTTCGAAGCTTGGTGAAGCGTTCGGAATATGGTTTCAGGTTCAGGACGATATCAAAGACGCGTGTGGCGATGAGAGCAAGCTCGGTAAACCCGTTGGTAGGGACGTGGCGCTCGGTAAACCCACCGTTGTGAAGATCCTTGGTCTTGAGCAAAGCAAGATTTTCGCCGATAAGTTATTGAAGTCCGTGGTTCACCAGCTCGAAAGGCTAAAGCTCATCAGCGTGCGTCGATTGCTCGAGGATCTGGTGAAAAGATGAAGTTCTCCGAGCTGTTCCTCTCGATCTTCAGAAAAAGGTTGCTCTTCATAGCGATCTTAGCGTCGTTCGCGGTTTTCGCGTCTATTCTGTTGTGGCGATTCTATGCGAACAGAAGGATCGTACTGAGCGGAAAGAAAGAAGAGGCTTCGGTTCCTTTGTCCATCGTTGTGCNGGACGGTGCGTACGGTGTACGAAAAACTTTCGTTGTGAAGCGAGTTCCGAGAGAAACTCTATCGCAGACGATCTCAAGCGTGTTTGTTGGTGACCTCTACGATGTGTCCCCTGCGGACGGCGTTGACGAGTTCGCAATGAGACCGATCAGGATCGTCTACAGACTCCCGAAGGATCTCTATCTTGGAGCGGAGTATGCCAATGTTAGGTTGGCCTACGTTCCAGATTCCACCCAGCCAATCTACAGAGTTTTCGGCGGTGCGTCGATGGGTGTTGATGAAAGGGGACCGTACGTGGAAGCACAGGCGTTCCATACGTCGATGATCGGTCTGATCGCCGATGTTCCCGAAAAACAGAAACTTGGCTTGCAATTGTTGATCGAGAGGTCAAAAAGTACAGAGCCAGTCCTTTTGCTCGTGCCAGATGTGGATAGGGGTTTTTTAGGTTTCGTCAACTCTTCCCAAGCTTCAGCGAACTTCTGGGTTGAACTCTTCCCCAACAGAACGATCATGTACTACGACTATCCCGTTGCGGGTACACGGTCGAATTCGTACATGAACTCCTTCCGCAGCTTCGCGCAGAAGAACATGCCGAGTTATCTGTTGTTTGAAGCCGAAAAGCTCGCGATGGAGCTGGTGAGACTGAGGAACTTCGAGTTCGACATCGTCGCACACGGCATAGGAGCCATCGTGGCAAGGCTCGCGGTGGAGTTGCATCCGGAGGTCAAGAACGTTCGAAGTCTGGTCCTCGTGAGTCCACCGAACAAAGGAACCAACGTCGTCAATCCTCTCTATTACGGCACGCTGCTCTACAGAAAGGATTCACAGGTTGTGGCGAACAACTTCGGTATGGATCGTTTCATAGTGGATGCGATGAAGTCACAGCTGCTGTACTATCTTGAAGCGCTCGGACCTGTTTATGCGGAGATCCTTACCGGTTCGGAATTGTTGAAGAAATTGGATGGGACCACCAGGAAAGACGTGAGGTACCTCGTCGCTGTGGGAAGTTCGCCTCCAGCTTCTATCGATGTGGGAGGAACGCAGCTCGAGGTTTTCTATCCCGAGTTGGTTGCTGGCAAAGGCGATGGTGTGGTAAGCCATGCCAGCGCGTTTCTCGAGGTGGGACAGAGGCTTGTTCTGAAAGGTTCGTTCTTCGATTGCTATCTCGATCCAACGTTTCGCGATGCATTGAAGAAGTTTCTCGCAGAAACACGTGTCGAGGTCCCNAAGTACAAAGAAGAAACTTATCCNGAGAGATCCCCTCAGGCTCAACAAACAGAGAGGATAGTTAAACCAACGCAAACGTCTCAGACGACCCCGGTACAGACGAAGAAAGAAGAAACAATTCAGGCGAGCGTTTCTCTACCGACCAGGTTCCAACGTTCCGAACTTCTCACGAAGGTTGAAACTCTCAATCTGAGTGGTGTTTTGAGCGTGCATTTCACTCTCTCAAGACTGTTCTACGTGCTCAAGGATGGTCTTTACAGCGATGGGAAGAGGTTGCACTCTGGCACCGTTCGTTACGTGCACGCGCACAGATCGGGTGTAGGTTTCGTGTCAAATGATAGGGCGTACTTCTTCAATGGTAGCAATCTCGTGGAGCTGGCGAAGATAGATACGGCGAACGTCGAGGACGTTTTGGTCACTGAAAATGGTGTGTTCGCGTTGGTGAGGGCGAAGGATAATTTCGCCTTTGCGAGGTGGGAGAACGGATGGAAAGTGGTTCAAAATGTTTCAGGTGTCTATGGAAGGTTCGTGGACGGTCCTTCAACGCTGCTGATGACCAACAAAGAGATATACGAATTCTCTCAAGGGAAATTGAAAAAGCTTCTCGATGCATCGAAGCTCAAGATCGAGGGACGTTCAGTCGATTTCACGAGCTGCCTGTTGGTCTCTGATCTTTTGCTCGTGGGTTTGAGGAGTTACAGTTTGGTCGTGTACGATCTCAAAAGTGGAAGTTACGTGTGGGGCGCGGAAGGATGGATAGATCCGAAAGAGTTTTTCTTGCTGGGCAACACCGTGCTGATCTTTGGCACTTCAAGTCTCTTTGTCTTCGATCTTTCGAGGCTTACTCTGAGGTCGACTTACCATTCTTTTCCCACGGCAGTGGAAGACGTCACTGTTGGAGCTGACAAGATTTACATAGTTTCACAGTCACGTGTGGAGGTGTATAAATTGAAGTGAGGGATGCCGGGTGAGGTACGCGGTGGTCTTGTTGGTTTTGATCCCGGTTCTGATTTTTTCGAACGCTTTAGAATACTACAAATCCGCTCTGAACGCCTACGCGCAGGGTGATTACAAGCGGGCGTTGGAATGGTTCGAAGCGTCATTGAAGATTGAACCGAGAATGGAATCGTACGATCCTCTGATCAAACTGAGGATGGGCGTGTGCGCATACATGATCAAGGATTACGCGAAGGCCAGAGCTTATCTGGAACCCTACGAATCGAGCAACGCCGTGGCGGCGAGCATTCTCAAGGCGATACGTGAAGGTTCGAAGGCCAGTGAAGAATGGTTGGAATGGCTGAGATCGAGGATTCCACCTCCAGCAACGACACAGCCCCAGCCTTCTAAAAAGAACATCCCACTGCTTCTCGTTACAGGAGTCTTCATCTTGAGCTTCGCTGCAACGTTCTTGTTGTTGAGACTGATGAAGGGCATAAAGAAAGTCACCGAGCCGAAAGAACTCAGCGCAGAAGAGAGGCTCGAGCGCCAACTCGAAGGTATCGACATGATCTCGAAAGATCTGGAACAGGGCAAGAAGGTTATCGACTTTGAGGCGGACGAAGAACTGCAGAAGCTCGAGGCTCAGATCGAAGGCATAGTTCAGGAGATAATTTCGAAGGAAAAGGAAGGAGAGAAGAAGGAATCGGAAACTCTCGTTGGAGAAGATCCGTTCGCTATACTGAAGAAGATGGAAGAGAAAGAACAGTACAACGAGGAAGATGCCAAGCTTCTGTCTCAGATCATGCAGCAGCTGGTCAATAACCCGGAAGATAGCACAAACGAGTCGGGCGAACAGGATCGATCTTGACGAGGAAGAGATCACCCTGCCTGCCCACGACCGTTCCGAGTCTGTCGCAGTTCATCTCTCTCAAAAGGTTTCCGTTCGTGAAATTCTCGGAAACTCTCACCGTGAACCCCGTCACGTCTATATTTTCGTAGACCTTCAGTCTCGTCCCACCCAAGAGTTCGCCCTGTATCGTCACTTGAGTCGATTCCACGCTCACCTGCATTGAGAAAAGCGCAGAGTCCCAAGGTTCGATCCAGCACACGCGATCACTAACGTATCGAACGATCCCGACGAAGCGATTGTTCGTCGCATCTATCGCAACATCGTCAACTCTCGCCTGTCCCGTTGCGATCAAGTAGTTCCCTCTCCAGCCGAGAACAGTGTTGGATTGTTCGAAAGTGACGTCGCCGATCTTCACGAGGGCCTGTTGTTCACTGGCGTTGAAAACGAGTACAATTGCTTCGCTCAGTTTGTAGAGCGTGTGCCTCAAAACGTTCGCAGGATAAACAACGCTTTGAACGAAGCGAAAAAGCAGCCTTGTCGGTTTCGCCTGAAAGATGGCGTTCAGTGCGAAGATGGCCGAAAAGATCAACAGATAAGCAATGAAAAGGTTCACTTGGCGAGTGGTCATCAGTCTACCTGCTGGAGTTTCTTCAGAATGTCCACTTTGTCGAGGACTTTTCCCGCGCCGATCGCGACACAGCTCAGGGGATCTTCAGCTCTGACCACTTTGATTCCAGTTTCTTTTTCTATGAGTTTATCCATGCCCATGGTTAGCGAGCCGCCCCCGCTCGTGACTATACCCCTCTCGACTATGTCCGTGACCAGTTCGGGTGGGGTCTTCTCGAGTGTGGCTTTGATCGCATCGATGATGGCATTCACTGGAACCATCAGAGCTTCTCTGACCTCTCCACCCCTTATGGTGATCTTTCGGGGCAGTCCCGTAGACAGATCTATGCCAGTGACTATCGTTTCCAAGCTATCGTACTCGGGGGATGGGAAGACGTTCCCAATCTCTATCTTTATCCTTTCGCCCGTTCTTTCACCGATGGCCACTCGGTACGTTTCACGAACGTACTGAACGATGGCCTCGTCCATTTCGTCTCCGGCTATCCTTATCGATTCCCAAACAACGATGCTACCGAGAGATATGACGGCAACTTCCGTTGTGCCACCGCCGATGTCGACGATCATGTTTCCGTTGGGCTCTTCGACGTCGAGCCCAAGTCCGATCGCGCTTGCCATGGGTTCTTCTATCAAAAACACTCTGGCTGCACCTGCTTCCAAGCCAGCTTCGAGTATCGCTCTCTTTTCGACGTCGGTGATACCTATGGGAACACCTATGACGACCCTCGGTTTGAAGAAAGCGATGGATGTTCTCGTTTTACCTATGAAGTATTTCAGCATCGCGAGCGCCACATCGTAGTCGGCTATCACTCCATCTCTCAAGGGCCTGACGGCGATGATCGAAGCGGGAGTCTTTCCGAGCATCATCTTCGCTTCGAGACCAACCTTGATGACCTCACCTGTGTCTGCGTTCATCGCCACAACCGAAGGTTCGTTAATGACGATGCCTCTGTTCTTCACGTACACGAGCGTGTTCGCCGTACCAAGGTCTATTCCAAGATCTCTTCTCACCACGATGCGCACCGTCCCTTTCGCCGCACTGAAACAATTTTACCACGATGATTCAAGCGAAGTATGCAGTGAGAAAGGAGAGACCGTACAAGATGGCTGTTATCAACAAAGCTTTCCAGCCCCTTCTGTTGTGATCTTTCATCTTCTCGTCCTCTTTGTTCTTCATGGCCTTCAAGCCAAGCTCGAAGCATATTATGGCGAACAGAAGAACGATGGAGCCAACGTAGAACAAGATGTTGGAAAACGTTCTCAAACTCTCACTCCTCTCAGAACACGTTCCCTATGTTTTGGAAACCTTCGCCGATCACGTGTCGAGCCTCACTTATTATTATGAACGCACTCTTGTCGAGTCTGCGAATGAAAGATACGAGTCCTCCAAGTTCTCTCCTCCTCAGGACGATGAGCAGTATCTTTCTGTCCTTGTTGGTGTACGCACCCTTGCCTTCTATGTACGTCGCGCCCCTGTGGAGCTCGTTCAAGACAAAGTTCGCGATCTGTTGATGCTTTTCCGAGATCACCAACACATGCGTCGAGGATTCGATACCCTTCAAGACGAAGTCTATCATCATTCCGTTCACCATTATAGCCAAGATGGCGTACATACCGAGTTTGGAACCCATGACTGCTCCAGCGAACACTGCTATGAACAGATCAGCGATCAAGAGCGTGGTACCCATCGGTGCGGCGAAGAACCTGTTGAAAATGCGCGCAACAATGTCGGTACCTCCAGTGGAGGCGTTCTGTGTGAAAGTGAGCGCCATACCAACGGCGGTGATGATGTCTCCGAAGAGAACCGCGATGATCAGATCTTCCGTGTACCTTGGGATCGGAACGATCCTGTCGAAGAAATCGATGAAGAAGTTGAGGAGAAAGGTACAGTATATGGTCTTCACACTGAAGTCTTTGCCCACGGTGATGAAACCGATGAGAAAGAGCGCGGCGTTTATGATGTACATCCAAACGCCCACTGGAAGTCCAAAGAGCCTGTTCAAAACGATGGCAAGACCGCTCGCACCTCCAGCGGCAATGGTGTTGGGAATCAGGAACGAAACGACGCCAACGGCGGTGATGATCACACCGATCGTGGCGAACACGTACTCTTTCACAATGTACTTTCTGCCCACACTTTCACCTCCGTACTGTGCACATTTTACCATCGAATTGTTAGTTTTCGAGAGAAAATGGGTTCATTTTGGAATATATTTTCGAATAATTGGCTATAACATGAGATATTGACCAATAACGTCTGAAAATCACGTCTTGATTTGTCAGCGAAAGTGGTGTATTCTATAATTAGCACTCAATACGATTGAGTGATAAAATTCGAAAGGAGGTCGTGCCCATGAAGGTTGTACCGCTCGGTGAAAGACTTCTGATCAAGCCCATCAAGGAGGAGAAGAAAACTGAAGGTGGAATCGTTCTGCCCGATTCGGCCAAGGAGAAACCCATGAAGGCTGAGGTAGTCGCAGTTGGGGAAAAGGTTGAGAACATCGATGTGAAACCCGGCGATAAGGTCATCTACTCCAAGTACGCGGGTACAGAAATCAAGATTGACGATGTGGATTACATCATCATTGATGCCAACGACATTTTGGCGAAAATCGAAAACTGAGAGGAGGGAGAAACTATGCCCAAACTGTTGAAGTTCAACGAGGAAGCTCGCAGAGCGCTTGAAAGAGGAGTCAACAAAGTTGCCGATGCCGTCAGGATCACGCTTGGTCCAAAGGGTAGGAACGTTGTCATCGAGAAGAGCTGGGGTTCTCCAACCATCACGAACGATGGAGTCTCGATCGCCAAGGAAATAGACCTTGAGGACAAGTTCGAGAACTTGGGAGCCCAACTCGTCAAGGAAGTCGCTTCCAAGACCAACGACGTTGCCGGTGACGGTACAACCACCGCCACGGTGCTCGCTCAATCGATGATCAGAGAAGGCTTGAAGAACGTCGCCGCGGGTGCCAACCCGATACTCCTCAAGCGTGGAATCGACAAGGCTACAGAAGCAGTAGCCAAGTTCATCAAGGATCATGCGAAAAAACTCTCCGGTAGAGAAGACATAGCACACGTTGCATCGATAAGCGCCAACAATCCAGAAATCGGTGAACTGATCGCCGAGGCCATGGACAAAGTGGGAGAAGATGGAGTCATAACGGTTGAGGATTCCAAGACGCTCGAAACTTACGTCGAGTTCACCGAGGGTATGCAGTTCGACAGGGGTTACATTTCACCCTACTTCGTCACCGATGCGGAAAAGATGGAAGTTGAACTGAAAGAGCCCTTCATACTCATCACCGACAAGAAGCTCAGTGCNGTNAGACCGTTGATACCAATCCTCGAAAAAGTTGCCCAGACTGGTAGGCCCATACTCGTNATCGCAGAAGACGTCGAGGGTGAAGCGNTGACGACTCTGGTTCTGAACAAACTCAAAGGTACACTCATGGCCTGNGCGGTCAAGGCTCCCGGTTTCGGTGACAGAAGAAAGGCCATGCTCCAGGACATCGCGATACTGACCGGCGGAACTGTGATCAGCGACGAGCTCGGTATAAACCTTGAGGACGTCACACTCGAAGATCTCGGAAGGGCTGATCTGGTGAGAGTCAAGAAGGATGACACGATCATCATCGGTGGCAAGGGTAAACCCGAGGAGATCAAGAAGAGGATCGCGCAGATCAAATCACAGATCGAGCAGACGACATCGGAATATGAGAAGGAGACGTTGCAAGAGAGAATGGCGAAACTCGCCGGTGGAGTCGCAGTCATAAAGGTCGGAGCCGCCACGGAGACCGAGTTGAAAGAGAAGAAGCACAGGATCGAGGATGCTCTGAGCGCGACGAGGGCTGCAGTCGAGGAAGGTATCGTTCCTGGTGGTGGAGTGACACTGTTGAGGGCCAGGAAAGTCGTTGAAGAAGTCATGAGCAAACTCGATGGTGACGAGAAGATCGGAGCTTCGATCGTCTACAAAGCTCTTGAAGCACCCATCAGACAGATCGCTGAGAATGCAGGTTACGATGGAGCAGTCATCGTGGAACGTGTCCTCAGCTCTAAGGACTTCAGCTACGGCTTCGATGCGCTCAGGGGTGAATACGTCGACATGTTCAAGGCTGGAATCATAGACCCAGCGAAAGTCACAAGGAGCGCACTGCAGAACGCCGCATCCATCGCCGGTATGTTGTTGACGACAGAGGTGCTCGTTGTCGAGAAACCTGAGGAGAAGAAAGAATCAACCCCGTCGATGCCACCTGAATACTGATCGATAGAAACGAAGAGGAGGGCTGCCCGCCCTCCTCTTTTTTGTCAAGATGGCTTCAAGACCAGCATGAGACCCGATTTCTCATCACCGAAGGTTAGACAAGCTCTTTCTGTTGAGAACGCCACGGTCAAGGCGCAAATCAATGAATCGAGAAAATCTTCGTAGGCTTTGACGCCGTTCTTAGGCACGACGAACTGACTTGGAATGTCAACGAGCTCTCTGATTCTCGCCTCCAACCATCGAAGCTTTTCAAGTCTTTCTTTCGTCCTGCCTCTCTTGTAGTGGAACACTCTCGTGTCGTTGAACAGGACCATGATCGTCGCGTGGGGATAAACTTCGAAAACGTTGCCAGATTTGAAGCTGTATCCAATTTGTTTCAAGCGCTCGTACAGTAGTTCAGGAAAGAAGAGAGGATACCTCTTCTTGTTCACTGGATACAGTGAAAGACCGAACCTCGCAAAGTGCTTGAGGAACTCTCTCTCGTTCGGTCTGTGACCAGATTCGTTCGTGATGATCAAAGGTGCATCGACCCCAACGATGGCGTTGGGATATCTTCTCAACGGCTCTACGATCTCATCTATCTTTTCGCTGTAGACGAAGTCAACGAGGTGCAATCCTCTGCCCAATACCGCGACAGCCGTGGGGTACTTGCCCGTCCAAGAAGGATCGATGCCAGAGAAAAAATCGAAATCTCTTTTCAAACTTCCCCTTCCTTCGGCACCACGCAGATGAAGGAGGACGGACCTTCGGAAACGTTGACGAACTGGTGTAACTCGTTGGG
>JGI24186J35511_1000390_pt1 | contig 16836 bp, 15 predicted proteins | sample YNPBryulayer2012_FD_35511 | JGI IMG/M metagenome (IMG submission 35511) | reverse complement strand
CTCTCATAAAAGTGTACACTCCGGGGAAAAGTCGTCGGCCGACGGGCCACCCTATGCAGCCCTCGCGAAAGGGCATATAAACTGTGGGGCGTAAGAGGATACCCCAGCTGCCGGGCCTTCTCATAGCGGGATCGTCGATAGGGAGCGCTCAGCCCAAAAAACTCTGCCAGGGGCTGTACTATGACGCCAGGCGGGATGGCATGGGCGGGGAGAGAAACGTTCTGATGCGAGATAAAGGCCGTAGTGCCTTCTTGATAGGCGTCATGGAGGGCCTCGTAGATGACTTCCGGTGGGGCCTGGCCACGATCGGCCCCCATAGCCCTCAGGAAATCTACCATCCCCAGACCAGGCGGGATTTTTCCCCGTAGATGTGAAAGTTCTAAATGCGTGTGGGCATTGACCCAGGTGGGGGAGAGAAGACCGGGCAGAGGAAGGGCCTCCGGCACCAGAGCCTCTGTGATTTCCACCGGCTGACCCGCGTGCAGGGCTACTGCCACGTTCCTGTACAAGCGCCCCTGCCAGTAAAAGGCCAGCGGGCGAACCCAACCCCTCATCTAAACTGACTGAGCATCAGGTAGGGGTGCCATGCCGGGTCTATCTCCCCCGCACTACGCAGCCAGAAAAGGAGATAGTGAGGCCTTTGTGGCCGCCGTAAAAGCCGCATCCCCGCCTGTTCGGGCGTGCGATTACCTTTGCGACGGTTACAGGCCTCGCAGGCTGTCACGAGATTTTCCCAGGCGTCCTCCCCCCCCTGACTACGAGGAACCACATGGTCTATTGTGAGGTGCTGGCTGCTACCGCAGTAAACGCACCGATAACCATCCCGCTTGAATATATTTTCCCGGGTAAGGGGGACATGCCGATATGGCACCGGCACATACCGCAGAAGCCGGATAATCCGGGGCCAGGGGTAGTTCGCTCGCATGGTAACAATCTGCCGAGTGGGATGGCTCTCGATGATTTCGGCTTTGCGGAGATAAATCAAGACGAAGGCCCGCCGCCAGGTGGTAACATGAATGGGCTGATAGTCATAGTTGAGCACCAGGACGGACACGACGACCTCCTGCGGCAAGTAACAATTTTTCAGGGAACTAAGGTGCGATAGCTGTGGAAAACATGCGTAAAGAGCTGGGCGGGTGCGAGGCTCGTGCCGGCATGGGGCGTGGCATGCAGGATAGTAGTGGGGTCCTTGTAAAGGGCCACATGGGTAATGCGGCTCTCTTGGGGCGGGGTATAGAAAACGAAGTCGCCCGGGCGGGGCTGGAGGGTGGGGGTAGAAAAAGCAGCCTGGTCAGCCGCATCCCGCGGTAAAAGCCACCCCGCCAGCCGGTAAGTTATCTGAACCAACCCGGAGCAGTCTATGCCGGCGGGGCTTTTGCCGCCCCAGAAATAAGGCGTCTGGTGGAAGAGGGCATAGGCGCGGCCAACCGGAATGCGGCGGGGCTTGTCAGGCCAGGGGACAAGGTGCCCGGCCGCTACACGATACCGTCCATGGGCCGTGTGCCAGACACCATTGGCTGGCACTACCGACCCCACTGGCACCCGACTATGCAGGCGCTTCTCCCGATACAACGGTGCCCACCGCACCCGCACGATCGCCCATCTCTCCANCGTNCGAAAGGCCTGCATCAAACTCCCNACCGGCACCCACCCCACATAGCCATCTAAAAGCCCACGCACCAGTAGCCACTCTCCCTNCCCATCCAGAATCTGCTGCGGCTCCCCCCATAAAAGCTGCGACGTCATCTCGCTGCGGTGGTTCGGCTCCGCTCGCAGCGGACACACCGAAAAGCGACATATCCAAAAAGCCTCCCCCGCTGGCATCTCATACAGGGCGCTCCAGCTCACGAGCGGTGAAATTGCAAAAGTTTCTCTGCGGGGTCGTGGACTACACCGGCCCAGATGCCGCTTGCGGCCTGGGTGACTTCTGCCAACAGCGGCGCAAACGCCGCCGCAACGCCCCCCACATACCGAATGGGCTCCGCCGGTTCCCATCGCTTCCAGGTACGCTGAACAAAGGCTTCTAAACGGCTCCGCACCAGCGCTCGCACCCAGGGATGCTCCTGCTGCGCCGACAGAAAAAACGCAAACCCCGCCAGAAAAGCAGAGGGACGGGCCGCCCGATAGACTTCTTTCCGTAAGTCTATTGGCGATTGGGGATACTGCGCCCGGAAAGCTGCCAGTAGGTCCTCCGGAACTTCCTCATGCAGCAAGGCAGATAGGAGGTGCTTTCCCAGGTCGGCGCCGCTCCCCTCATCCCCTAAGAGATAGCCGTGCCCGCCTCGCTGCTGGACGATCTGCTCGCCATCATACAGGGCGCAGTTNGAGCCCGTCCCGAGAATACACACAATNCCCCTTTCCCGTCCCCAGGCCGCCCGAGCAGCCCCGATTAGGTCATGCNCTACAACGATCTCTCCAATCTCCGGAAAACTCTCCTGCAAAACNAGCCGAATGGTAGTCTGNTTTTCAGCATTATGTANGGCGGGGCCATAGTAGTAGAGGGTTTTTGGCCAGGGCCACTGTGCCTCGGTGAGGGCCTTTCGNACAGCAGCGAAGTGNGCCCGGGCCGCAGCAATTCCCCCTTCAGCCTCCAGGTTGAAGCCCACTAAACGCAGGCGAACCCCATCCGACCGCATCCAATCGGTTTTCGTGGCCCCGGCTTCCGCTATCCAGAACACCACCCCCAAAGAACGCAAATCTTTTCCTACCTTTGCCCCGGTATGCCAGCCAAGACCAAAGAAACTTCTCTGGAAGCCCGCATCGTTGAGCTTTACAAACAGCTCACCGTCGAGGACAAAATCAAGCAGGTAAGCGTCTACAGCTTCTGCAAACAGCTCGGCATTTCGGAGGCAGACTTCTATCAGCACTTTGCCTCGCTGGATGCCGTGGGCCGAAAAATCTGGGGCACTTACGCCGAAGAAGTCATCAACGCCCTCAAAAACTCCGAAACCTACGCCCAGTATGGCGCCCGAGAAAAGATTCTCGCCTACCTCTACACGTTCTTTGAAAATGCCGTCAGCGATCGCAGTTTTATCGCTAAAACGTACATGAACTTCTCCCTGCTGCGCACGTATCAGCGGCGCTTTCGGGCGTATGCGATGGAAGTGATTCAAGAAGGGGTCATTGCAGACGAAATCAAGTCCCGGCATTTAGAGGGGCTTTATCTGGATGTGCTGTGGGGTGTGCACTGGGGGCTGATTCGGTTCTGGCTCAACGACGAGTCGGAAGGCTTCGAAGCGACAACCAAGGCGATAGAGACCTACATGCGGGTGCCGCTAGAGCTGATGGGCGAAAATGTGCTGGATAGCGCATTTGAGGCGATAAAGTTTACCCTGAGTCAGCTCAGGCTTCCGAAGCTGACCCTTCTCTCCTAAGAAGGCCGTAGCTCGGATTAGGTGACTTTGCCGCGCATATCTAAGCGGGTCGCAAACCTGGAGGAGGCACAAACTCTGGGGATGGCTCAGCGCGTGCGCGATCGCCGCGCCCAGGGTAAGGAAGTAATCTCCATGCTTCTGGGAGAGCCGGACTTCCCGGTTCCGTTGCCTATTCAGGAGGCAGCCATAGCCGCTATTCGGGAAGGGGTAGCGCCTTATCCGCCTGTGGCTGGCCTACTCCCCCTGCGAGAAGCCATTGCCCATTACTACGAGCGCCAGTATGGGGTACCCGTCTCGCCCCAGCAGGTTGTCGTCTCCAGCGGCTCCAAACAGGCTATTTACAACACCCTGCTTACCCTGCTGGGCCCCGGCGAGGAAGTGATCATCCCCGTACCCTACTGGGTCTCTTACCTACCGCTTGTCTACCTGGCGGAGGGCCGGCCTGTGCTCGTGCCCACCAGCCCCCAGACCCAGTATCGCCTCACCCCCGAAGCCCTCGAGAAAGCTATTACACCCCGAACCCGAGTCCTCATTCTCAACTCCCCCGCTAATCCTACCGGCACTACCTACACCCGTGCTGAACTATCCGCCCTCATCGAAGTGCTCCAAAACCACCCCCACGTCTGGGTGCTCTCCGATGAGATATATGACCTGCTCAGCTATGAGGGGCGGACCGTGTCCGCCTTAGCGTTTGAGGCGGTACGGGAGCGAACGGTCGTATGCAATGGCTTCTCTAAGGCGTTTGCGATGCCGGGGTGGCGCTTAGGGTATCTAATTGCCCCGGTGGATATTGCGCAGGCCGCTACGAAAGTGCAGGGCCAGACCACCGCCGGCGCCAACATCATTGCCCAAAAAGCCGCTCTCGCCGGCCTCTCCGGCGACATAGAGGCCCTTGTAGCCCCCATGCGAAAGGCCTTCGAGCAGCGCCGTAACGCCATCTACACCTACCTCTCCACCCACCATCCCGAAATACATCCCTACAAACCTGAAGGCGCCTTCTACTTCTTCCTCAGCGTAGCGGCTTACCTCGGCAAAAAAACGCCTCATGGTACCCTCTTGCACACGGCCGACGAAGTGGCAGACTACCTCCTCGAGGAAGGCGTGGCCGTCGTGCCGGGCACCGGCTTCGGGATGAATACGCACATCCGCATCAGCTACGCCGTAGCGCTCTCAGAAATCGAGCGGGGACTCCAGCGGCTCACCCAGGCCCTGCATGCCCTGGCTTAAGACCCTGCGCTGGAGTCTCGGAATCACGACAAGCCTCCTCCTGCTGGGAGTCCTCTGGCCCATCCGCTGCTATCATTATGAAGCGCCTCGCCCCTTCTCGGGCAAAAGATGGTACAACCCCTTCGACCAGGACTCCCTCACCTGGAGTCGGGCTAACTTTCATATTCACAGCCGCACCTGGGGCGGCCTCACCGAGGGCGAAAATCCCCCATCCGTCATCGACTCCGCCTACCGCAGCTTGGGCTTTGCTTATTACGGGATTACCGACTACCACCGGGTCAATCCCGCCTCGCCCATCCCGCTCTACGAACACGGCTGGGGCCTGCGAAAATTCCACCAGCTCGTCTTCGCCCCAAAAACTATCCTCTGGTGGGATTTCCCCTGGCCTTTCACACAGGATATCTACCAGAGCGTCCTCGCCCACCTCTACGAAACCGCCCCACTCATCGCTATCGCCCATCCTTTCTTCAACCCCTACCAGACCTGCCCCGGCGATGTCCTACGCCACCTAAGCGGCTACCACGCCATAGAGGTGCTCAACCGCTACGGCGACTCCATCAGCGAATGGGATAGTGCCCTTTCCGCTGGCCACTATGCCACCCTCCTGGCCAATGACAACGTCCACGACGTGCATAACCCCCACCAGATTACCACCCGCTGGACAGAAATTCTCCTCCCTCCGCAGGCCTCTCAGGACCAGCTCCTCCAGGCCCTCCTCCAAGGCAAAACAGTCGGCTACAAAAACATCTATGCTGTTCCGATTGAGGCAGGGGATTATCCGGTCTTCCGGCATATTCGTGTAGTTGGTGATAGCCTTTCGGTCCTAATAAGTGAAAAGGTAGATAGTATCCGAGTCATCGGGCAGGGAGGGCAGGTTCGGGCGATAGCTACGGGGACAGACCGCCTGCGCTATCCTATTCGGGAGGAAGATAGGTACTTGCGAGTGGAGTTTTATACGCCGCGGGTGGTAGCGTATAGCAGTGCCTTATGCCGGGGCGAGGGGCCCGTGCGGCGACTACCCCCGCCAGAAAACTCGGCTCTGACGTGGCTGTGGCGACTGGCGCTCCTAAGCGGGATAGCCCTCCTCCTGCGCTTCATCGTAAGACGGTAATCGTCCCACTTCGCTGGAGGGCCTGGCCTGAAAAGAGCTGCCCCTCCCACACAAAAGCATAAACGCCTTCGGGCACTACTTCGCCTGTCTGTGTGCGGCCATCCCAGCGCGGCGGTAGCTCCTGCGTCTCCCAGATGAGCATCCCCCACCGATCATAGATGCGCAGCCGGCTAAACTGAAGCGGCGGCGCCACGATGAGAAATATATCGTTGACCCCGTCACCATTGGGCGTGAATGCCGTCGGAATAAATATCCCCGGAAACGGCCGCACATAAATCGGCCGAGCGAAGGTATCCAGACACCCTTCCGGGCTGCGGCTTATCAGATACACCCAGAAAAGCCCCGCCTGCCCAAAGGCATGCGTATACGTGGGACTCCCCGGAAAAGTATCCCCGCCAATCACCCACAGATAGGCCACCCCGCCTTGCGAGCTGTCCGTCAGCACTACCGGCTGTCCCAGTTCTACCGAGTCCGTCGGCATCATGACAAAGAAGGCCTGCGGCGGATCATAGTGAAAGAGCAGAAAAGGGTCGCTTTCGGCCAGGCCGCATACTTGCTGGGCCTGCACCATGTAGAGGCCCGGCTGACTGACGGTAAGGCTTGCCTGGGTGGCTCCGGTTATGGGCGCCCCATTGTAAAACCACTGGTAGGAAAGCGAAGGGGGTGAGGTGGTGAGGGTTAGGCTTCCACCTGGACAGATGCTCTGGGGAGAAGCCGGCATGATCTGGACAGCTGGCGCNGGNAGGCCCCGCACTTCCACCGATGCGCTATCAGCGCAGGCGGAGACGCCGCTTATNTGCACCACCACCGTGTAGAGGCCGGGTTGGTGCACCCAGAGTGTGGGGCCGGTGTGGCCCGTACTCCAGGTGTAGAGGTAGTTGGGGTTGGGATTATTCACGCTAAGCAGGGTAGAGTCGCCGGGGCACAGGTCGATGGGGCCAGGCGGCAAAAGAGCCACAGTCGGACGCCGCAGGCCCAACGCAAAAGGCGTGGGACTAAGGGTCAGACCAGCTTCCTCTACGAAAGCCAGCGGCACCCCACCCACCACCTGCCCGCCCGCACTATCCCACAAGCTCCCCGTCCAATGCGCCATCAAATCGTAAGGCGGGTCTGTGCCTGGCTCATAGCTGAGCGCGACTTTGGCGGTAGCTGGCCCGGAAATATGATGAAAGTAGTCAGGATTGATTAGACAGAAAGCCGGGTGATGCTGACTGCGGGGATAACCTTCGGTCGTAGCGTCCCGATTGGCAAAGCGCGCATTATACAGCCCATCCTGGGAGGGGGTGAGCTGAATAGGCCGATAGCGTAGCACAGGCACCGAGTCTCCCAACGGATACACGTAGGTCTGTCCCGATAGGCAAAGCCGTTGCAGCGCCCCACCTACATCACTCTGCACAAATCCCGTCCCCCGTACAATAGACGTCGGGTCGGCCCGCCAATGGTAAAGCGTCTCCGCGTGGGTGCTCAGCATATGATTCCCCAGGTCGAGCCAGTGCCGCACATACGCCGACCGCCCTAAGTGCTTACTGCTGGTGCCGCGCAGCTCCAGCGTGTCAAAGTGTATCGGGTCCGTACCCGTAATCCACTGATAGTCGCCCCAGAGCTGGACCTTCCCAGGCGCTACAGGCTGGCTATTCGGAAAGCTCGCCCGAAAGTGCTCATTCCCGGCCTGATTGTCTATCGTGTCGGTGACATACAAGGCGCCCGAGTGGTACCATAGGCCGCCTTGACGATTGGTCATAGAACCCTGCACGCTGACGATCGTGCCGGGCGTCGTGCGAATCACTTCCCCCCAGTTGCTCAGCGCCGGCCTCTGCGCATATAAAACAAGCCCAATCCAGCCGAAAACCCCGCGCATCCTGCCAAATCTACGAAAAAGTTGTCTTTTCTATATCACCAGGCTGCGTTGGGGGTCTCTTCGTCCCAGGTCTCGCCAAACTTGCCCTAAGAGCCACCCCACCACAAAGCCGCCTACATGCGCCCAGTAAGCCACACCCCCCACATCGCCCTCCATAAAAACCGCCTGACAGCCCCCACTCAAAAACTGAATCAGAAACCACAACCCAATGAATAAGCCTGACGGTAAGGTTCCCAGAAAGAACGGAGGCCACCAGACCAGCACGCGTGCCTGCGGAAAGAAAACCATGTAGGTGCCCAGCACCCCAGAAATGGCCCCCGACGCCCCCACCATCGGCACCATGGAGTCAGGCCGAGCCACCACCTGTAAAATCACCGCCCCGAGCCCCGATAAAAAGTACAACAGCAAAAATCGCCATGCTCCCAGCCTATCCTCTACGTTGTCCGAAAAAATCCACAAATACCACATGTTGCCAAGCAGGTGGGCCCAGTTCCCATGCATAAACATAGAGGTAATGACCGGCTCCAGTGGAAAGCTACTGGCGACCCAGATACTGGGAATGAGCCCCAGCTCCTGAATGGCTTCTTGAAAGNCCTCGCTCCCCTTCTCCCAGTGCATGACAAACACTATCGTGTTGATAGCGATCAGNGCAAGGGTGAGCAGAGGAAAGCGTTCGGTAGGATNAGCGTCTCGAATNGGTATCATGGCCAAACCANGATAATGTGGGTGTNGGGTGGGGCTTCGTAGAGGGAGTCGCGGCGGATGGCGATAGCGCGTCCATCCGCCCCTAAGTTCCAGAAGTGCCCTAAGAGGAAGACATTGAGGCCGATGGCGCCGCGCTGCCAGTGGGGGAGACGGCCTCCCATTGCGTAGGTTTGCCACGCCTGCCCCTCCGAGAGAAACGTATCGCGGACATCCTCAGGCCTGGCCCAGCCGCTGTAACCCCGCCAGGGCGTCCCCCAGCACGAGTCCCCCATGAGATACGAAGGCACCGCCCAGATATCGGCCTCACCGATGGCTTTGTAAGTGGTGGGATACCAGCTATCGGCACAGATGAGTACGGCTAAGCGCTTATCCCCGACGGCATAGGTGCGGAGCGATTCTNCCGGCGCNGGCTGAGTAAAATCCAGCTCCGTCGCAATGGGGTATACCTTGCGTGTNATGCCGANGGGCTTGCCTGTGGGGCCATAAACGACAGAGACATTTTCCAGAGGGGCCGCCGCCTCGGTAGAAACAACAAGCGAGTCGCCAACAATTTGCGCCCCGGGCAAAACAATAGACCCCGCCACGATAGTGATACCGTAGCGGGCGGCGAGGCGANCNNANNTGCGATGATAAGCAGCCGCCATCTCCGGCGCTTTGATATGGAAAGCCGCAGCAGCGTCGGGGTCTTTCCAGCCAGCTTNACGAGCAGNTTGCCGNTACTGCCAGAACNTCCAGGGCCGCCGCAGGACAAACCATATCAGCGCACCTTCCAGCGTAGAAGCCCGAAAAGATAGCGGATGTTCCTGCAAAAGAATCAACCAGGTTCCNACATACTCCGGAAAGATCACTATCGCGCCGGGCCGAAGGTAACCCCGGATGCTATCCAGGTAGAGCTGGAGCTTTTTCTCAAAGGCGGCCTCACAGGCGTAATCCGTCGGCTCCATGAAGGGCTGAATCCCAATTACGGGCGCGTGCCCCCCCTCTGTGCCAACTGCCCATAAGCGTACCGGGTGGCCTTCGCTTGGCAGGCAGGGCGCCTCCCGCTGCGTAAACCACACCCCAAACCCCACCCCCGCCAGCACAAGTAGCAAAAGCCATAGGCCTCTTCTTCGCACCAAAGCAAATATACACAGCAGGCCTGCATTGTATGTATCTTTGCTAACATGGAGGCACCACAAATTCCCCAGAAAGCGCCCTACGCTGTAACGCTCCAGCCTGGCACCTACTGGTGGTGTAGCTGCGGGCGGAGCGCCAATCAGCCCTTTTGTGATGGAAGCCATAAGGGGTCGTCTTTTCGGCCAGTGAAGGTGGAAGTAGCCGAGGAAAAGAAAGTCTATCTCTGTGGATGTAAGCACACGAAGAAGCCGCCCTTTTGTGATGGGACGCATAAAGGGTTGTAAAGGGCGATAATCCGCCTTAGGCGGCGCCGCCCAGCCGCNAAAACTCCCAATGGNAGGCGCTATCTGNCATGTCNTTCCCCCAACCTCAAGCATTGGCCCTATATTTGGCCGCATGCCTAACCTCCCTTGGCATGCCCTCCCTGTCCAGGAGATTCTNNAAAGGCTCGAGACGTCATGGAGAGGCCTTTCCCNAGAAGAAGTACAGCGGCGTCAAGCCCGGTATGGTCTCAACGCCTTACCTCGCCCGCCTCGGCCCAGCGCTTGGAAGCGATTCCTGCGACANTTTCACAATGCGTTGATTTATGTGCTTCTCGTCAGCGCAGTCGTTACGGCTTTTTTAGGCCACTGGGTAGATACGGGCGTGATTCTGGGGGTAGTCTTAGTGAATGCCCTGATTGGCTTCATTCAAGAGGGGCGTGCTGAGGAAGCCTTAGAAGCTGTTCGCAATCTTCTCTCGCCCCGGGCGAAGGTACGCCGGCAGGGGCGCCTCCTGGAAGTCCCGGCAGAAGAGCTGGTGCCTGGCGACATCGTGCTCGTGGAGTCAGGGGACCGCATACCGGCCGATCTGCGGCTCTTACAGGTCAAAAATCTCCGTGTAGACGAGTCGGCGCTGACTGGCGAGTCGGTTCCGGTCTCTAAGAGCATTGACCCGCTACCCGAGGAGGTGCCCTTGAGCGATCGAACTAATATGGCCTGGGCGGGAACGCTCGTTACGTATGGGCAAGGTTTAGGTGTGGTCGTGGCTACCGGTAGCCAAACAGAAGTAGGACGCATTACGACCCTACTTTCTGAGACAACCGCCATAGAAACCCCCCTCCTGCGGAAAATTGCCCAGTTCGGGCGAAGCTTAGTGGTGTTTATCTTGGTTTTGTCTGGGATAAGCTTCGCTGCTGGACTCTTGCGAGGTTACGCTATTTCAGAAATCTTCCTGGCATCGGTGGCGATGGCCGTGGCGGCGATTCCTGAGGGGCTCCCTGCGATCGTCACGATTACGTTGGCTATTGGTGTCCAGGTAATGGCGCGACGCCGGGCTATTGTGCGCAAACTCCCCGCTGTTGAAGCGCTGGGGTCTGTAACCGTCATCTGCTCAGACAAGACGGGCACCTTTACGCAAAACGAGATGACCGTCCAGGCTGTGATTACGCCTAAGCATCGCTATGATGTGACCGGTTCTGGNTANGCACCGGAAGGCGANCTGCTCCTTGGAGGGGGAGCCTGCTCGTATTGCGGACGATGAATCCCTGGAATGGCTTCTGCGAGTGGGGCTTTTGTGTAATGAGGCAGANTTAGCGCAAAAAGGCGACCAATGGGTCCTAACGGGGGATCCGACAGAGGGGGCGCTTCTGACGCTGGCAGCCAAAGCGGGGCTCCAAAAGCAAGATGTCGCTCAGACCTATCCTCGTGTAGATACCCTGCCATTTGAGTCAGAGANGCAGTATATGGCNACCTTGCACCAGATGCCNACNGGGGAAAAAGCCATCTTCCTCAAGGGGGCGCCCGAAAAAGTCCTCCGCTTAAGCATGGAAGAAGGAAAGAACGCGGAGGAGAACTTCTGGCGGGGAGCTATGAAGAGTTTGGCTGGGGCAGGCCTACGGATACTGGCATTGGCCATGCGAAAAGTCCCCGCCGAGAAAATGCAGCTCACGGAGGCCGATATTGAGGCAGGTGGATTTACGTTTTTAGGGCTGGTAGGCATGATAGATCCGCCCCGGCCGGAAGCCATAGAGGCAGTGGCCGCCTGTCATGAGGCGGGTATTCAGGTTAAGATGGTCACGGGGGATCATCCCGACACGGCCGTAGCGATAGCTCGCCAGCTTGGTATGAGGCGAGCTGAGCGCGCTATCACCGGTGTGCAAATAGAAAGCGCCTCCTTAGATGACCTCGCCAATTTAGTCAGCCAGCATGATGTCTTTGCCCGAGTAGAGCCTGAGCATAAGTTTCGCCTGGTGGAGGTCCTCCAAAAAAACGGGGAGATTGTAGCCATGACAGGCGACGGCGTCAATGACGCGCCTGCGCTCAAACGCGCTGACGTCGGCGTGGCGATGGGCCGCAGCGGCACCGAGGCCGCCAAAGAAGCCGCTGACATCGTCCTGGCTGATGATAACTTCGCTACCATCGCCGCCGCCATCCACCAGGGTCGCACCATCTATGATAACATCATCAAGGCTATCACGTTCATTTTACCGACTAACTTCGCTGAGGCGGCGATTCTTCTCTTTGCGATTGCGTTGGGTCTGCACGAACTTCCCATTCTCCCCGTCCAAATCCTCTGGGTCAATATGATTACGGCCGTCACCTTAGCGATTGCCCTGGCTTTTGAGCCCGCGGAGGATACCGTCATGAAGCGTCCCCCGCGCCCTCCCAATCAACCCATCATGGGCCCCTTCCTCATCTGGCGAATCCTATTCGTGGGGGTCCTGCTCACCATCGTCTGCCTGTGGCTTTTCCGCACATCCGGAGACAATCACATAGAAACCGCCCGGACCCTCACCGTCAACATGCTGGTTTTCGGCGAAATCTTCTACCTGCTCAACTCTCGGCAGCTTATCGCCCCTAACCTCACGAAAAAACACTTCTTCAGCAATCCCTATGCCTGGCTCAGTATTGCCGTGCTGACGCTCATGCAATTAGCTTTCACCTACCTCCCCGTTATGCAAAAGCTCTTCCACACATCCGCCATATCCCTGGCGGATTGGGGAGTGATAACAGCCATAGGCGTGGTTCTATTTGGTATCGTTGAGGTAGAGAAAGTCTTCTGGCGAAGAGGCGGAAAGCCTGCCCCCTAAATTGGAAACCAGCCCCCCTGCGCGCCGCCGAATTCCGATTCGTAAGTGGGCAGCCCATCCTAAAAACTACCTTGTCCTTTATCGCTGGCTTAGCCTCTACTTCCGATACTTCACACTGCACCCGACAGCCTTGGTTTCCGACGTGGGGACAGGCTTGCCGGATAAGATAGCCTCTACGGCCTCTTCCACATAACGGCGCTGGACTTTCTTCGGGTCATTCGGGCTGTCGTCAATCGCCCCAATGTACGCCACTACAAAGTCTTCCCCCTCTCGCCTAAGAAGAAATACATGGGGCGTTTTCGTGGCGCCGTACGCTTTCGCTACATCCTGGGTTTCATCAAAGACATACGGGAAAGGATAGCCCTTTTCTTTGGCGCGCTTTTGCATGTTTTCATAGCTGTCTTCAGGGACTATTTCGGGGGCATTGGGATTGATGGCCACGACGGGAAACCCCTTAGGGGCCAGCTTTTCATGGAGGGCAATGATACGTTCCTCGTACAGTTTCGCATAGGGGCAGTGATTACAGGTAAAAATCACGATAAGCCCCTTTGCCTCCTTGTAGTCGCTCAGGCTGACGATCCGGCCATCTACATTTTTCAGGCTGAATGCGGGCGCCTTGTCGCCCACTTTCACCCCGCTGCTGAGCAGGGCCAAGCTACTTATCACGAGAAGCTCATATCCCTGCAAAACAAATTCAACGACCTCTTCGGCGCTGTGGAAACTGCCCAGTTTACGTTTTCTGCTGGGCCAAAGAATGGAGAATGGGATACTGCCATCCCAGGCACTGTCCACGTCGGGTATCCAGGTATTGGGGTTGTTTTCAGTCAGCCACATGGCCGGAAGGGAAATGTTCTTCTGCCGCAGAAGGCGTTGCGCCGCATGAGCGCCATCAGGCGGAAAGTCCAGGCTGATGAGATAGAAGCGAATGGGATACTTTGGCTGAAGGCTATCGGCGGCTTTCTGAAAGTAGGGCAGCTCCGCTATGCACGGTCGGCACCACGTAGACCAGAAATTCAGCACATACAGCGTGTCCGGATGTCGCAAGCGGCTTTTGAGGTCTTTCCAGGTAACCGAGGGGATTTGGGCCGGCAAAACGGAGAAAATAGCNAGTGCGGTGAAGAGGAGGCTATGCATGCGGGAGCTTTAGTTGAGACGTGGGTCAACGGGGTACCGGNTAAGCTGCGCGTAAGGCCCGCCCTGGTCGAGAAGGACTTTCTCCCACAGCTTTTCCGGCTCCTCGGAGAAAACATACTCGGGCTTAGCGGGGAAGACCAACCAGGCTTTGTGGGCAATCTCGGCTTCTAACTGGCCAGGAGCCCAGCCGGCATACCCCGCAAAGAACCGAATTGTATTCGGCGGGAGGTCTCGCACCGCTAAGAGAGAGCGCAGGTGCTTCCAGCTTCCACTCCAGTAGAGGGACTTTCCCACCGGCTGACTTTCGGGAAGGATTTCTCCCAGGGTATGAACGATATGCAGGGTATTTCGCTGAACAGGCCCCCCGATGAAAAGCGGGTAGTCAATATTGCCAAAGTAATCCGTCACTTCCTGCACCCGTACGGGGGCCGGGCGGTTCAGCACAAAGCCCAAGCTCCCGCCACTGTCGTGTGCTACCAGCAGCACGACCGTCCGAGCAAAGTTCGGGTCCCGCAAAAGCGGCTGCGCCACCAGCAGCGCATTGGGCTCAGGCCGCATCATATATGCAAAAATAAACAAAATCTTTGCCACAGCCCCATTTTGACAGCTTCCCCATACCCCGCTGAGAGGCGAAAAATCCGGGTAGCTTTACAATAGCCGGTAGTTACGAAACTCCCCGATCCGCCAGCCCGTGTGCCGCTCTATCCACGCTAAGAGCCGTTCCTTCCAGGGGAGGCGAACCTTCGCCGGGTCATAGGGAAAGTCCCACGCTGCCTGGGCGATGCGGCCCTGCATCACCGCCGGATGCGTCCCCGTAAAGCGCCGAAGCGGCTGATTAAGCTCGTACGAAAATCCGCCCTGCAGGGTCTTTTCTATCCACTGGTCGTCGTGCCAGTAGCGGTGAAGGTGGCGGAGCTTGTGGGCCTGCTGCTGAGGCGGCCGCACCCACCCATAATGAAAAATCCGGGCATTCGCCGGGCGTACCCGGAGCTTTTTCCCCCTGCGGCGAAAGCCCTGCGCATCCCGATACGCCTGAATGTCCGGCCACGGCCTGATTACCCGAACCTCCCGCCGATACCACCGCCGAGACGCCCCCACCCACGCATAACTCCCATAAAAGTGTACATAATCAAACACCAGCCCCTCCACCCGCTCATCCGCAAGATTTTCCTGCATAGCCTGGCGAATAGCTGCATAATCGTCTTCATGAATCACCTCATCCGCTTGCAGATACAACACCCAATCCGCCGGCGGCAAATTCTCCAGCACTTTATTTGTCTCCACGGCTAAGACACGCCCACCCTGCCGATTAGAAAGGTCCCAGACGCTCTGGCGCACTTCAATCGTAGGGTGCTGCCGAGCCAGCTCCTGCACGACTTGATACGTCTCGTCTTCACTTTGCCCCACCGAGACAATGAAACGCTCACACAGCGGCAGGGCCGACAGGATAGCCTCCCGAAAAGGATAATCCATCAATAGCCCATTCCGGAGGATCGTGAAGCCCACCACCCGCATAGGCTCAGCTGCTTAAGCCGAAGTGCTGCGCAATAGCATGCATGAGGTTCCACAGGGAGTCGCCCTGGGCGAGTCGGCCTTGCAGGGAGCGGTAAAAAGCGCCATGGGGGGAATTCTGAAGCCAGAGCGAAAGCGTCTCCTGCCAGTAGCGTTCGAGCCAGTAGCTTTCCTGCGCTTGCCGCTGCGAGAAAAGCCGCTCGCCCGCTGGCCGGCTTGCCAAAATCGCCTCCCATAGCGCGCCAATCCCCTCCTCTCGCAGCGCCGACACCGGCAGAACAAACAGCTTCTCCTGCGGACGGAGTAGGTGCAGCGCCGTCTCTAACTGAAAGTGCACCCGCTTGAGCACATCCGGAGTAACGGTATCGGCCTTATTGATGGCAACGCCATCCAGCGCTTCCATCAGGCCCCGTTTGAGGCCCTGGATTTCGTCGCCCATATTGGGCAAGGCCACATAGAGGAGGAAGTCGGACACATAGCGCAGTTCGATTTCGCTCTGGCCGGTACCCACGCTTTCTAAGAAGATGTACGTGAAGCCGGCGCTTTCGCACAGGTGGACGGCTTCGCGGATGCGCGGGTGGAGGCCGCCTAAGTGCCCACCCGAGGCAAAGGTCCGGGCAAATACCCGGGGATGCGTTGCAAGCCGCCGCATGCGGGTTTGATCCGCCAGGAGACTCCCCCCACTGCGCCAGCTACTGGGGTCTACGGTAAGCACTGCCAGCGTGGCTTCCGGTTCCAGTTGCAAGAGATAGCTTCCCAGCGCATCGATGAGGGTGCTCTTTCCAGCGCCCGGCGCACCCGTAAAACCAATGCGATAGCTATGGCCTTTCTGGGGGAGGCTATTGAGTAGGGCAGCCCGGGCAGAAATGTCTTCGGGGCGCTGGCTTTCAATCAAGGAGAGGGCGCGGCCTAACGCCACCCGATCCTGCTGCCTGACCCCCTCCGCTAACGCCAATAGCCGCGCTTCCATGCCCGATACCGATTAGCTGCTTCCCCATACGCATAATAGTCCAAAAGCCCAATCGCTGTAATCGTGTTTAGCTTTTGCTGCCAGGTTTCGCCCGACTCTCTAAAGCCCATGAATCTGTACGCCGCCCACAGCCCCCGGAGATACCCGATCCAGGTGGCTTCTACCATGGCGGCGGGGCTGATTCCCGTAGGCACCCACGCTACGATAGCCGCCTCGCCTAACCCAATCAGGTCTTGCACGATAGCCCCTTCCAGCGTCGTGTCGCTTTTCGCAGCGGGTGCGAGGCTTTTCCAGCTCGTCAGGAGAAAGTCGGGCGAAGCATCCGGGTCTCTCAGCGTATTCCAAATTTCTCGCAGGAGCCTGCCCGATATGCCCGTCTCATACAGGATGCTATCCAGGAGGACGGGGGCCTCCTCGGGGGATTCTAAGTAAAGGGTGGCTATCTCCCGGAAAAAGCGGTCGTTCCACTCTACTTTGCGGAGGGTTTCCATCTCGGTGCGGAGCTTGGGCAGCCAGGTGCGCTGGGTCGTATCAGCGACCAAGGAAAAAAGCCGCTGGTGGAGCATCTGATAATGCGCAGCCACCTGCGCAAAGAGATGCGTTGGCATTCCTACTACCACCCATAGGGCAGACAGCCACCGCATCCGGCAAAGGTAAGGCGGGAAGGGGGTCGCTGACAGGGTTGGAGAAGCGTGGGCTTTTTGGGTACCGGACTTCGGGAAAGGGCGCCAGTTCACCCCCTCCCTGGTTGGGCTACGG
>JGI24186J35511_1000340_pt1 | contig 18157 bp, 16 predicted proteins | sample YNPBryulayer2012_FD_35511 | JGI IMG/M metagenome (IMG submission 35511) | reverse complement strand
GTATCCATCGCCCAGGCCAGCTCCGCCTCCGAACGGATCCCCCCTCCCAGGCTCATCCGCACCTCCGGAAAGGCCGCCCGTATGCGCTGTAAGGTCTCCTTTTGCACGAGGTGCCCTGCCCGAGCACCCTCCAAATCCACCACATGCCAGCGCCGCAGGCCCACTTCCCATAAGCGCGTCCCTATCTCCTCCCACCCGCCATACGCCTTTTGGGCTTCAAAGTCCCCCTGCCGCAGCCGAACCACCTCACCTTCCCATAAATCTACCCCAGCTATGACCTGCATATTTGAACAAAGTTGGCAAGAATTTGCTCTCCGANAGAACTGCTCTTNTCGGGATGAAACTGCACGCCCCAGAAGTTATCCCGNCGCAGAGCNGCACTAAATGGCTCCCCATAAACAGCCTGCGCAATCGTATCAGAGGAGACCGGCGCCCGATAACTATGTACGAAATATACGTAGCTTTCGGATGGGATGCCCCGGAAAAGGGGGTCATCCGCTGAAAAGGTAACGCTATTCCACCCGATGTGGGGGATGCGGGGGGCTTTCTGAAAACGTTCTACCGNGAGGGGAAACACACCGAGGCCTGACACATCGCCCTCTTCGCTGTNTGCGCATAAAAGCTGCATACCTAAGCATATACCTAANAAGGGNCGGGCATAAGTGGGGATCCAAGTATGGAGGCCGGCGGCTTGCAGGTCNTGCATGGCAGGGGCGGCGGCCCCCACGCCCGGAAANACCACCCCAGCACAGCTATCAAGCTCGGCCGGGTCGCGGCTATACACGACTTCTACGCNTAAGCTTTCCAGGGCGCTACGGATGGAGCGGATATTCCCGCCGCGATAGGCGATGAGACCGATTCTCATAGGCGGCCTTTCGTGGAGGGGATGGTAGTCTGGAACCAGTCGCGCTGGAAGGCTTCTCTCAGGGCGCGGCCAAGGCCCTTGAAGAGGGCTTCCACGAGGTGATGGGCCTCTTCGCCATTAGCCCACAGGTGGAGCGTCAGCCCCGCCCGCACCGCCAGCGTCTGGAAAAAGTGCTTCCACAGGGCCGGGGAAATACCCCCGACGCCTTCTGGCAGCGCTACCCGCCACTCGCAGTGCCCCCGCCCACTATAATCCACCACCACCAGCGCTAACGCTTCATCCATAGGCAAATATCGGCGCGTACTTTCTAACCGCCACTGGCCATAACGATGCAGCCCCGCCGCATCGCCTAAAAGCCCCCGCAGAGCCTCCCCCAGCGCAATCGCTACATCCTCCACCGTATGGTGCGCATCCACTTCAAGGTCGCCCTGCGCATGTAACCGCAGGTCCCACCCCGCATGATAGGCCAAAAGCGTCAGCATGTGGTCTAAGAACCCCACACCCGTCTGAATGTCAGTTTGACCGGTGCCGTACAGGGTCAGCGTGAGCTGAATGTCCGTCTCACGGGTGCGGCGCGCATAAGCAGTAGAAAAGACCATCCGCGGTAAAAGCGCCATAATATCCGGCCAACCATTGACCCGGTGCGTAATAGGCTCCAGATGGGAAGGCAGCACTCCTTGGCGGGGATTCGGCATGTAGAGGGCCCGCAAACCCGCCCGATACGCCATCTCCACATCCGTGATGCGATCCCCAATCACCAGCGAGCGCGCCCGATCCGCCTGCGCGAGATAGGGCAAAATCATCAAGGGCGAGGGCTTCCGAAAGGGCGAAGGATTCGCAGCTGGACTACGATCTATATGCACGCCATCCCAGGTTATCCCCTCCGACTCAAAAATATGCATTAGGAGCCGTTGAGGCCCCCAGAATGTTTCTTCGGGGAAGGCGGGGGTGCCCAAGCCATCCTGGTTCGTGACCATCACCAGCCGGAAGCCCAACCGCTGGGCCAGCTTGAGCGCCGAGATCACGGCCGGCATCAATCGCAGGCGCTCGTAGCGGTCTATCTGCTCGGTGTCTGCCGGCTCCTCTATGAGGGTTCCGTCGCGATCAATGAAGAGATAGCGCATAGGGCAGAGAATAGGGCGTTGTTTTCTTCGGGTGTGCCGATGGTGATGCGAAGGGTTTCTTCACAGAGGGGGAGCTGGCCGCGATAACGGGTAACGATGCCCTGCTCCAGGAGCTTCTCATAGATCGTCCGGGCAGCGTAGGTAAAGCGCACCAGGAGGAAGTTCGCCTCCGAAGGGAAAACCTCCCGTACNACCGGCAGGGTANGCAGGGCCTGGGCGAGGCGGGNCCGCTCGGCGCGGATTTGCGCAATGGTCTGCTGGACGGCCTCCTGGCGGCGGAGCGCCTCAATGGCAGCCTCTTGGGCAGGCGTGCTGAGATTGTAGGGGAGCTTCGTGCGGTAGAAAAGCGAGACGACCTCGGGCGGCGCCACAGCATAGCCTACCCGCCACCCCGCTAAACCCCAGGCTTTGGAAAACGTGCGTAGCAGGATAAGGTTCTCGTACTGCGCCCGCCGCCCAAGCCAATACATCGGCTCCCGCGAAAACTCCCCGTATGCTTCATCTATCACCACCCACCCCGGAAAACGCTGTAAGATTTTCGCCACCTCCTACCGGGTCAAAGACGTTACCGGTGGGGTTATTCGGCGAGCAGAGGAAAATCAGGCATGTTTCGGGCGTGAGGACTTCCAGAATCGCCTCCGCCCGGAGCGAAAAGTCCTTTTCCAGGCGAACCTTCTGCACTTTGGCCCCGTGGATGCGCGCATACGTCTCATACACCCCGTATGAAGGCTCCACCGTCAAGATACCCTCCTGGTGGGGTTCGCACACCGCCCGAATNAGCCAGTCTATNATCTCATCGCTGCCATTACCGCACAGGATCTCGTCGGGTGNCACGCCAAGGTAGGCAGCCAGGGCTTTGCGAAGGGCTTTNTGGTGGGGGTCGGGATAGCGAAAGGTGTGGTCTTNGCTCCANGCTTCGGCATAGTTGTTTTCATTAGCGTCNAAGTAAATCCGGGCCTGTCCTTCAAACTCATCCCGGGCGCTGGTGTAGGGCGGGATGGCGAGNAGGTGGTTACGAAAGCGCTTCATATCGCAAGGTCATGGCTTTGGCGTGGGCGGGGAGGCCTTCGGCTTCGGCCATCGTGATCACCGTAGAAGCCAGTCCGCGCACCCCCTCTTCCGAAAGGGACTGGTACGTCAGGCTCCGCAGAAAAGCCCCCACCGTCAGGCTCGCATAGGAGCGGGCAAAGCCTCGGGTAGGTAAGACGTGGTTGGTGCCGGAGGCGTAGTCGCCGGCGCTCTCAGGCGTCCAATGGCCTAAGAAGACCGAGCCGGCGGTTTTCACGGCGGGGAGCCACTTTTCCGCATCCGATAAGGCCAGGATAAGGTGCTCAGGGGCGATTTCGTTAGCCAGGGCGAGGGCCGTCTCCAGAGAAGGCACGGTGAGCGCCCAGCTGTGGCGNAGCGTCTCCGCGATGTAAGAGNCGCGGGGGTGGGTAGCAAGTGCCTCCCTGAGGTGCGTCTGGACTGCTTCGATGAGGGGNGGTNAGGTAGTGATGAGGCCTACCAGGCTATCGGGGCCGTGTTCAGCCTGCGCCAAAAGGTCCCAAGCTACCCACAGCGGTCGGGCCGACGCATCGGCGATCACCACCACCTCCGACGGCCCCGCCGGCATGTCAATAGCCACGCCCCGCCGAGCCGCTTCTAACTTAGCTGCCTCCACATAGCGGTTGCCCGGGCCGAAAATCTTATCCACGCGGGGGAGGCTTTCGGTGCCTAAGGCCATAGCCGCAATCGCCTGCGCCCCCCCACACCGCCAAATGTGCCGGATTCCACAGAGCGCCGCCGCATATAAAATCGCCGGATGGACCGAACCGTCCCGCGCCGGCGGCGTGCAGAGATACACTTCTGGCACTTCAGCGATCGCTGCTGGGACACCCAGCATCAGCACCGTGGAAAAAAGCGGCGCCGACCCCCCAGGCACGTACAGCCCCACCCTTTCTAATGGCACATACCGCACCCCGCACCGCACCCCTGGCATCGTCTCCACCTCATAAGGCCGGGGCTTCTGATGCTGGTGAAAAGCGTGAATATTCCGATAGGCTCTTTCTATGGCAGCTTTGTGCGCAGATGGGAGGGGGATTTCGGCCGGGGGCGGCACAGGCACCCGAAAATCCCCCTCTATCTCCACCCCATCCCACTCGGCTGTAAAGCGCCGCAGCGCCGCATCCCCTTCCGCCTTTATCGCCTCGAAGATAAACCCTACCTCCGGCAAAGGCGGCTGCTGCGCCCGTAACGTCGCGCCCGAAAAACCCGGCTCGTAGGCGAAAACCCGCCACATATCATAAGATGAGTTTGCCAATATCCATCACGAGGATGCCCTGCGCCCCAATCGCTTTCAGCTGATGAAGGGTCTCCCAAAAACGACTCTCCTCCACGACCGTATGCACAGAAATCCAGCCTTTTTCGGCGAGAGGCATGACAGTGGGACTTTTGAGACCGGGCAGAATTTGTAGAAGCTCTGGCAGCTGGCGCTCGGGGAGGTTGAGGAGGATGTACTTTCGGGTACGGGCGGCCAGCACCGCATCTATCCGGAAAAGGAAAGCCTCTACGCGGTCATTAGGCGTGCGCGGGGAAGTTACCAGCACGGCCTCACTTTCCAGGAAGACATGCACTTCCCGAAGGCCATTCATGAGGAGGGTGGTGCCGGTAGCTACGATATCCACGACGGCATCAGCCAGGCCCAGGCTGGGAGCGATTTCCACCGAACCTTCCAGCGGGAGAATCGTAGCGGAAAGACCAGCCTCCGAAAAGTACCGCTCGGTCAGGTGAGGATGGCTGGTCGCTACCCGTAGCCCTTCACAATCCGCTAAACGCTGAACGCCAGACTCGCGAGGCACTGCCAGCGACAGCCGACACCGCCCAAAACCTAACCGCCGTAAAACATTCAGCGCTAACCCCGACTCTAAGAGCGTATTCTCCCCTACAATCCCTACATCCGCCGTCCCATTCGCGATGTAAGCCGGAATGTCATCATCCCGCAAAAGGTAGACCTCCAGCGGAAAACCCTGGGCCGGCACCCGCAGCCGATCCCCGTGCAAAAGTAACCGGATTCCCGCCTCCGACAAAAGCCGAATAGAATCTTCGTGTAATCGCCCTTTCTTTTGCAGGGCAACCCGAAGAGAACTCACCCTACTACCGCTACTTGCCGAGGAACTGTATATGTTTTGAGCAGGCGTTCAAGCCGGCTTAGCCCCTCGTCTATCTCCTGCTCGGTTATCGTGAGGGGCGAGCGGGCCCGGATAGAGCGCTCCCCGGCTTTGAGCAGGAGCATGTTTTCCTTGGATAGGGCATCTTCGACGAGCTTATCCCGCAGCTGTTTCGTAGGCAGGTCGAAGGCCACCATGAGCCCCCGCCCCCGTACGTTGGAAATCATGTCGGGATAAGCCTCCTGGAGGGCTTCCAGCCGGTGCTTGAGGTAGTCGCCTACCCGAGCGGCGTGTTCTACGATGTGGTCTTCTTCTATGATGGAGAGAATCTGCGTCGCGCGCACCATGTCAACGAGATTGCCGCCCCAGGTGGAGTTGATCCGCGAGGGCACCCGGAAGACATTCGTCGGCACTTCATCCACTTTCGGCCCGACGAGGATGCCGCAAATCTGCATCTTCTTACCAAAGCTGATGATATCCGGCCGCGCCTCCGGCCCGAAGTGCTCATGCGCCCAGAAGCGCCCCGTCGCCCCTACCCCCGTCTGCACCTCATCATAAATGAGCATCACGTCATTCTCATCGGCCAACTGCCGAAGCGCCTTCATAAACTCCGGCCGGAAGTGGTTATCCCCGCCCTCGCTCTGGATAGGCTCTATGATAATCGCACAAATGTCATCCCGATGCTCCACGAAGGCCTGCTTGATTTGCGCGATAGCCAGCGCCTCGACCTTTTCCACCCGCTCTATCTCCGCATCCGTAATCGGGAAACGCAGCTTAGGATTGACTACCCGCGGCCAATCAAACTTGGCGAAGTACCGAATCTTCGCCGGGTCGGTATTTGTGAGGCTCATCGTATAGCCCGACCGCCCATGAAACGCCTCCTCAAAGTGTATCACCTTCGTCCCCACCTCCCGGCGGTAGCCCTTCTGGAAGTTCTTCTGGACTTTCCAGTCCATGGCTACTTTGAGGGCGTTTTCTACGGCTAAAGCCCCGCCAGCGATGAAAAACGCATACTTAAGATAGCTTGGAATCGCTACCCGTTCAAAAACCTGCATGAAGTACGCATACTCCTCTGTGTAGATATCGGCATTGGTGGGATTGATGAGCGCCGCCTGAAGCAGATGCTTGAGGAAGGTCTCGTCCCCGGTCATTTTAGGGTGGTTGTAGCTCAGCGGGATGGTAGCATAGCACCCGAAAAAGTCTAAGAGTTCGCGGTTATGAAGCTTATCATACACCCAAACACCGTGGCTTTTTTCCAGGTCCATGACGAGATCCAGCCCATCCCGCAGGATACGCCGCTGCAGGATGCCATATACGTCGCTTGGGCCGAAGCCAATATGGTACAGCATACGGCAAAAGTAACAAATTTGGCCCGGTGTCGGGGTTTTACGTGCCAGATTTGCCGACGGCGGGAGAAGTGGTGCTCCCCACTGCGGAGGCCCGGCATGCCGTGCGAACCTTACGCTGCCGAGTGGGCGAAGAGGCCTACCTCAGTAATGGTCAGGGGCTTTTAGCGCGAGGCCGATTCGTGGAAATTAAGGGCGAGCGCGTCGTGGTGGAAATAGTGGAAGTATGGGAGCGGCCTGGAGAGCCGCCGGCACCTATCGCCCTCGTGGTCGCCATCCTGAAAGCCCCCGACCGCATGGCTTGGCTCGTGGAAAAAGCCGTAGAGCTCGGCGCTACGCATATCTTTTTCGTGCCGTTTGCCCGGAGCTTTCCTCGGCAGCCCAGCGAAAGTCGCCTGCGCAACGTTGCCCTCGCCGCCGTCAAGCAAAACCTGCGCAGCATCCTCCCCCACATCCAGGTCTGCCCAAGCCTTCATGCCGTACCATGGGAAGCGTTTGCGCAGCGACTCTTTGGCGAGATTGGGGCGGCGACCCCCCTCCGGGAAGCCCTTCCTTCCATCCCGCAGAGCACCCTGTGGGTGGTCGGCCCAGAGGGCGACTTTACTCCGGAGGAGCTCTCTACCCTACATGGACTGGGCCTGAAGGGCGTGAGCCTGGGCCACCTGCGCCTGCGCGCCGAAACCGCCGCCCTCCTCTACCTCAGCACCCTCAAAACCCTCTGGGGATACTGAAACTTTGCCGTAAGTTTGCCGCATGGCTATCCTCGTAGATGCCAATACAAAAGTTTTGGTTCAAGGCTTTACCGGGAAGGAGGGCACCTTTCATGCCCAGCAGATGCTCTCTTACGGCACCAAGGTCGTGGGGGGCGTGACCCCCGGTAAAGGCGGCCAAACCCATATAGGCCTGCCCGTCTTCAATACCATGCGAGAAGCTGTAGCCGCCACCGGCGCAGAGGCGTCTATTATTTTCGTGCCGGCGCCCGGCGCAGCAGATGCCATCATGGAAGCCGCTGATGCGGGCGTTCGCTTGATTGTTGCGATTACGGATGGGGTTCCCGTACGGGACATGCTGCGGGTAAAGGCCGCCCTTCAGGCAGATTATCCCCATGTTCGACTGATCGGGCCTAACTGCCCCGGTGTCATTACGCCTGACGCCTGCAAAGTCGGCATTATGCCCGGCTTCATCCATAAACGGGGACCTATTGGCGTAGTGAGCCGTTCGGGCACCCTCACTTACGAAGCCGTGCACCAGCTGACGCAAGTCGGCTTAGGCCAATCCACCTGCGTAGGGATTGGCGGCGACCCTATCGTCGGTTCTAAACACCTGGACATCATCAAGCTCCTCATGGAAGACCCCGAAACCGAAGCTATTGTCCTGATTGGGGAGATTGGCGGTACGGATGAGGAGACGGCGGGCGAATGGATTCGCGACCACGGCACGAAGCCGGTGATTGCGTACATCGCTGGACAGACGGCGCCTCCAGGCCGCCGCATGGGCCATGCCGGCGCTATCATTACCGGTGGCAAAGGCGGCGCCCGCGAAAAAATGGACTTCCTCGCGCAGTGCGGCGTGACCGTGGTGGAAAGCCCCGCCGAAATCGGCCGCACCGTTGCCCGCGTGCTTGGCCGCGCCGCCTGATGCGCCTCACCCGCTCCGACTTCGGCACAGACTTTCACTGGGGCGTCGCCGTCGCCGCCTACCAAATAGAAGGCGGCTGGAATGCTGACGGCAAAGGCCCCTCCATCTGGGATGATTTCGTCCACCGCCCCCGCAAAATCGACCGCCGTGAAACCGGCGACATCGCCTGCGACTTCTACCACCGCTACCTCGAGGACATCCAGCTCCTCAAAGACCTCCACATCCCGGCTTTTCGCTTCTCTATATCGTGGCCTCGCCTTTTTCCCACAGGACGGGGCCAGCCCAACCCCGCCGGCGTTGCCTTCTACCACCAAGTCATCGACGCCCTCCTCGCCGCCGGCATTGAACCTTGGGTCACCCTCTATCACTGGGACCTGCCCCTCGCCCTCCAAACCGAATATGGCGGCTGGACAAACCGAAAAATCTTAGACGACTTTCTCGCCTACGCCACCTTCTGCGCAAAAGAATATGGCCGGAAGGTTCGCTACTGGATGGTCCTCAATGAGCCTCTCGCCTTCACGGCTGTCGGTTATCTCTTAGGCGTTCATGCACCTGGCCTGCGCGGCCTCAAACCTTTTTTAGCCGCTGTCCACCATGCCGCCCTCGTCCAGGGCGAGAGCATCAAGCTCCTCAAAGCCCTCCTACCCAGCACGGCCCGGGTAGGAACGACCTTCTCTACCTCGCCGACCTTCCCTTATCGCCCGGAGAGCTGGAAGGACCAGGCTGCCGCCCGCCGCTATGACGCCCTCTTCAACCGCCTCTTCATAGAACCGCTCATGGGTCTGGGCTACCCGGTCGACGCCTTCCCCCTCTTAGAGGAAATCGAACGGCGTCATGCTCAGCCCGGCGACCGGCAGCGGATGGCCGCCCAACCAGACTTCATCGGGATTCAGAATTACACCCGGGAGGTCATCCGGCACCACGCCCTCGTACCCTACATCAAAGGACGCCCCATCCCAGCCAAACGGCGCGGCGCCCCCTACCAGGCTATGGGCTGGGAAGTTTACCCCGAATCCCTCTACCTCGCTATCAAGCTTTTCGCTCGCTACGACCACCAGCTGCCCATTATCATCACCGAAAACGGCTATGCCGCCGAAAACGAAACCACCGACGACCCCCAGCGCATAAGCTACCTGCAAGCCGCCCTCCGCCAAGTCTACCGCGCCCAAAAAGAAGGGCACCAGGTCAAAGGCTACTTCATCTGGACCTTCCTGGATAATTTCGAGTGGGCGGAAGGCTACCGGCCCCAGTTCGGCATCGTGTACGTAGACCGAAAGACCCTCCAGCGCCAACCCAAACAGTCTGCGTACTGGTACCGGGACTTTCTCGACAGCAAGGCCGCCATAGAGTAATACGCTACTTCGCTCGCCTCAAAAGGCTGTCAGCATAGTTTTTGAAGGCCCGTTAGGTTTTTTAAGGCGGCAGACTGCCCCTCTCAGGCGGGAGAGGCCACACCCCCGGCTCCAAAATCTCCAGGCTATGCCCATCCGGATCAGTAAAGTAAAACGAACGGCGCTGATTGGGCCAGGTTACCTCACGGTCTATAGCGATGCCCTTTTGCGGGAGGAGAACTTTCCATTTTTCGTAAGCCTCCGTGGAAGGGGCCTCAAAGGCTATATGCTGAATACCCGTCGCCCCGTGGGGAGGTAGCTGCTGATTAGCCAGGGCATATTCGCGCACAAAGGCTAAGAGCATAACCGGCCCCGCATGAAAGAAAACATAGGCGCTGGGGATTTCCACCAGGACGGGTAGGCCCAATACCCCCTCGTAAAACGCGCGGCTACGCCCCGTGTCCTGAATGTAAAGAGCTACTTCCTTGAGGATGGAGAGGCTAAGGGAGGCTGGCGACGATTTGGGCGTATCGGGGCTCATAATCCTGGGTGCCGGTGCAACCTAACTCCTGTTTGGTGGAGCGGATATTCTGGACGCGCTCGCCAGGGTCAGGATGCGTACTCAGGAAAGCCGGTGGACGCAAGCCCCCCTGCTGCGTAATGTACTCAAAAAAATCTGCCGCCCCATCGGCCCGGTAGGTAGTCGGACACAGGTAAATCACCGAGTGCCTATCCGCATCGCGCTCATGGTCCCGACTAAACGAAAGCAGCAGCAAGCTGGAAGCAATCTGACCTATCAGCCCAGGCTGCTCTTGACCCGAAATGAGCTGGAGCAGCGTCTGAACACCATACGCCTGCGTAAGAATCTGCGTGGTATGGCGCCGGTCCGCATGCGCCATCTCATGCCCCATCACCCCAATAAGCTGCGCCTCTGTGCGGAGATACTTGATGAGGCCGGTATAGACATAAATATACCCCCCCGGCGCACAGAAGGCGTTGAGCGTGCTATCATCCCGGATGATACGGAGGCGCCAGGGAAACTTCGTTGTGTAGGTGAGCTTGCCCGTCTGGAGAATGCTGTCGCGCAGCCGATACAAGTGTCTATAGGCCTGCGGGTGCTGCGCAGAGTCTAAGATGGGATACTTACTGGGGTCGCTCTCAATCTCGGCGGCGACTTTAGCACCTAACTCCAGGTCGTCCTCCACCGTGAAAAGATTAAAGCCCGGACTATCGCTGGACTTTTTCCGGCAGTCCAGGTCCAAAAGAAGCAGAAGTCCTATGAGGAGGTACTGCCTCATAGCTTGATGAAGGTTGTCTGGAAGGTTTGTTTAGGGTTCTGCTGGTGGTGAAGGTGTATCCAATAGAGGCCGGAGCGCCAGGTAGCGGTAGGGAGGGTGAGGAGGGTTAGACCCCGATAAGGGGTAGAATAGACTTGGCGCCCAGTGGCATCGCAGATGGTAAGCGTGTACCAGCTAAGGGTCGTATCAGGAAGGACGAGTGAAACGTCTTCGCGAGTAGGGTTTGGGAAAACCTTGAGGGTAGGGGCAGAGGAGTTTTGCGTGAGGGTAGTGAGGCGGGCCAGGGCCAGGGCACCATTCGGGAGGCCATAGCCATAGGCCGTGTCGGGATTGGCATAGCGGTCGCTGCTTTCCAGGATGATTTGTCGGAGGGTTTGGGCGTGGAGGGTGGGTTGGGCTTGCCAGAGGCAGGCGGCTAAGCTCGTGATGAGGGGTGCGGCGAAACTTGTGCCCGCTCCGCCTCCCACCGTCCCATTAGGACGAATGACCGATACACCCTGGCCCAGCGCTACGACATCGGGTTTTATGCGGCCATCCGCTGCCGGCCCCCGCGAGGAGAAGAACGTAATCTGCCCATTTACATCTACGGCCCCCACAGCAATGATGCTATCCGCATCAGCAGGGGCCGTAATGTACCGCCAGGCAGAGCCGCCTTCATTGCCCGCTGAGGAAACGACCAGAAGACCTTTTCGGGCCGCCGTACGCGCCGCCAAGGTTACAATAGCCNTCTGGCCATTCATNTCTGCATAGGTGTAGTTCTCAGCCGGATCATCAAAGGTGCTGTACCCCAGCGAACTCTGNATAATATAGGCCCCGAGCGAGTCGGCCCATTCGGCGGCGCGGGCCCAGTTCCACTCTTCCTGGCGGGTTTCTGAAACAGCGTCTTCTGTGCGAGCTAAAATCAGTTCTATTTCAGGAGCCCCCCCGACGTAGTTTGCGGTATCATCTTGCCCCAGGATAATAGAGGCTACCATGGTGCCATGGCTATTATCATCAAAGACGAGCGAATCACCGCTAACAAAGTCATACCCGGCCACATACCGTCCCTCTCTGAAGACATGCTGGAAGGCCGCTATCTGGTCCATACCCGGAAAACCCGCATCCAGGACCGCCACGCGGATACCCCGCCCCCGGAGATTCCGATCATGCAGCTCGGGAATATGAAGCATACTAAGCTGTGTAGCCGTAAGAGAACCCGTCCAGGCAGATGCCCCCAAAGAAGAGATGAGCTGGTGCGTAGCGCCAGTAATGGACTCTTGGGGGATTTTGGGGCGAGGTTGGGTAGCTGTAAAAGGCTCTACACACCGGATGAAGGGGGCTGCTGGCAAAGCCGAAGCGACGGGCACCTCTACGAGAGCAGCGTTGAGCCAGCGGGAAACACCCATCACGCGTCCATGCTGACCAAGCTGAGCTATCCAGGCGGAAGGAACCGGCAGGTCTCCCGCATCTATGGGAATGCCCTGCTGGTAACGGCGCCGAAGCGCCTCCGGCGATAAATACGCTTCCACAAACGGAAGAAGACTATCCGGCTTAGGCTGGAAATACACCAAGTAGCGCGTAGGCTGCGCGGGCGACAAACTCAGGAGCGAGAGTACAAGGCACAAAAGGCCGCTCGATTTTCGGTGCATGGGCGTAGAACAAAAATGCAAAAATTACGCCGACAGATGGGTATACGGGGAGGGGGAATTTAGCCGCAAAGGCACCATGGAGGAAGGGGCCAGCGTAGCGGGCATACTAAGGCTTCTCTGTCAGCTTCTCCAGCTTTTCTATGCGCCGGCTCAGGCGCCAAAGGTGGATAGCCAATCCCATCCAGATAATCAGCACGACGAGCGCCACGGTGTGAAGCTTGTCGTGCGCAAAAAGCCATTCCCGCATATTAGACGAAACAAAGTTACGCATAGAGTCGTTATCTTTGGGCGCATGCGAAAGGTGGGCCTGTTTGCCTTAGTGAGCCTCCTCCTCCTATCCTGCGGGAAAAACATCCATGCTTCTGGCAAGTCTTCCCGCTCTGACAAATCTTCTCCAAAGCAGGTGACTTCTCCGGAGGAAGATTTCCTTTTCTTTGCAGAAGAGGATACGACTGCCCCTGGGGAAGATACCTTACGTGCTGACCGAGCTAAACCCTATTATGGCAGTAAGCCTATTCGCTGGCGCTTGTGGCATACAGAGTTAGACCTGGGGCTGGACTGGGAGCGCGAAGAGGTGTACGGTGAGGCGCGGTTGTGGCTGGTGCCCCATGCGGCCCCTCGGGATAGCCTGTCCATAGACGCCAAAGCTTTCACGTTTGAGGAGATTCGGGTGGAGCGGCCAGCGGCCCTTCAGATTACCGGGCAGCGGTATGATACGCTGCAGCTGCATCTGCGCCTGAGCCGAGCGCTGCAGCCAGGGGATACCCTAATCCTGCGGCTGCGCTACCGGGCCCATCCTAACTGGCTGGATACGCTCGCCGGGGATGAGCTCGATATCGCTATTTCCGGACGAAAAGGCGCGTACTTCATCAATGCCCGGGGCGAACGGCCGTGTATTCCGCGCGAATTCTGGACCCAGGGCGAGCCGGAGTCCGCCTCCGCTTGGTTCCCTACCCTGGACAGCCCCAATCAAAAGTCTACCCAACGCCTCTGCATCACGGTAGCCGACACTTTCCAGACCCTTTCTAATGGCCTGCTCGTCGGCTCTGAAAAGCTGTCCGGCGGCCTTCGTCGTGACTGCTGGGAGCTGCGCCAGCCCCATGCCCCCTACCTCTTTGCCCTCATCGTGGGCCCATTTGAGATTATCAAAGACAAGTGGCAGGATAAACAGGTTCTCTATTACATGGAGCGTACTTGGGCACCTCATGTCAAAACGATTTTTGGCAATACCCCTCGCATGATAGAATACTTCTCCCGGATTCTCGGGGTGCCTTTTCCCTGGCCCAAGTACGGCCAAGTCATCGTCCGGGAGTTCGTCTCCGGCGCTATGGAAAATACCACTGCCGTCGTTCATGGTGAAATGCTCTTCTATGATAAGTCCGTAGCACTCACCGATGACGAAAAGGAAACTGTCGTAGCGCATGAACTTTTTCATCACTGGTTTGGTGACCTGGTAACCTGCGAGAGCTGGGCACAGCTCCCACTCAATGAGAGTTTCGCCGACTACTCGGAATACCTCTGGTTAGCGTACGATCGGGGCCTGGAAGCCGCCGAAGACCATCGCCGCCAATCCCAGCTCACCTACCTCGCCGAGGCTATGAACAAGCAAGTGCCGCTTATTCGATTTGAAGAAAAAAACCCCATGGGCATGTTTGATGCCCACTCTTACCAAAAAGGCGGCCTTACCCTGCATCTCTTGCGCTATTATACCGGAGACTCTATCTTCTTTTCGGCACTACGAACCTACCTGACAAAAAATGCCTATCAAGCGGCTGATATCGATCATCTGCGGCATGCCTTTGAGGCCGTCAGTGGTGAAGATTGGACCTGGTTCTTTGATCAGCACTTCCGGCGCGGGGATGAGGTGCGGCTCCGGGTGTCAGCCCAAACACGAGGCGACACAGCGCTCCTGCGAATCCTCCAGCGCGGCTACGCAAAACACCAAGGCCCCTACCGCTATCGCCTCCCCATAGAAGTAGCCTCAGCCCAGGGCGTGGAAAGGCTTCCGCTGGAACTGACCGGGGATACGGAGGTGGTGATTGTGCGCAGAGGCCTCCGGTATGCGGATTACGACCCGGAGCGCCTGTTTATCGGCCTTGCCATGCGAGACTTATCCGCCAAGCTGGTGGGAAGCTATACTCACGCAAGCCCCCTATTTAGCCCGCGTAGAGGCGCTGAACCGGCTCCAGAATACCATAAACGACGAGGCGTCCACCCGGCAGCTTATTCTCCGTACGTATGAAGGGGCTTCCGCTTTCTGGAAAAGGCGTGTATGGGATGCCCTTGGCTACTTATCTGATACAAGCGCTATCCAGGAGGTGATTCCCTTAGCGCAGCGGGAGATCCATTCCCCGGAGGCGCGGGTACGAGCGGCGGCCTGGGAGTGGGTAGCCGAGATGGTAAGTCAGTTTGAGAAAGCACGTAAGCTAGACGGGGAGGGGAGCGAGCCTGCGGCGGTGCTGCGGCCGGCCTACTGGGTAGACGCCGCCCAGAAAGCCTTNCAGGATAGNAGCGCCGCCGTCATCCAGGAGGCCTTACGCCTGCTGAATATCGCCGATNCGGCCCGCGCCCGTGAGGCCGCCCGCACACTCCTCACCCACCCCAGCGAAGAGGTCTTCCTTNCTGCTTGTGCCGTGCTCATCCGGCAAAAAGCCCCCGAAGGCTTNCGCGCCNTGGTGGAGCGCCAACCCTGCCTCGCCAGCCTCGAAGGCCGCTCCACCGCCATCTCNCTCCTATCCTCATGCCTCCAGCTTTTCCCCGATGAGCGCCCTACCATCATACCGGCCCTCCAGCAAATCGCCCGCTATGAGAACCCCTGGTATATGCGCCTTTTGGCCGTACGTGGCCTGCGCCGCATAGCCAGGCACTGACCCCACCGTCAGGAGTTTTTTGCGCGAACTCAAAAGGTCCGAACGCCACCCTATCCTCCGAAAAGTCTATGAGCGGGAACTATGACCCCCGTGATCCCTACTTTCGCCGGGCTAAAGCCGAAGGGTATTTAGCCCGCTCCGTCTATAAACTGCAAGAGATAGACGCGCGCTATCGGCTTTTGCGGCCGGGCATGACAGTGGTAGACCTGGGAGCGGCACCCGGCTCCTGGACCCAATACCTCCTTCAAAAACTCGGCCCCACGGGCAAAGTCTACGCCATAGACCTACAACCTATCCAGGTTCAGGCGCCCATACTCACCCTATATCAGGTAGATGTGTTTGCACCAGAGATAGAAGCCCTGATAGCGGCGCTTTCGGTGGATGGGATAGTCTCAGATATGGCGCCCTTCACGACAGGCCAAAAGATCGTCGACCAAACGCGCTCGGCTGCCCTCGTAGAACGTAGCCTCCACCTCGCTACCCGGTGGGTACGGCCCGGCGGCTTCTGGGTCGCCAAAATCCTGGAAGGCCCCGACCTTCCCCATCTCCTTACCCAGGCCCGCGCTACCTTCGCTCAGGCACACGTCTTTCGCTCCAAAGCCACCCGGAAAAGCAGTACCGAATGCTTCCTCATCGGCCAGAAACGCAAACCCCTATAATCGCCCAAGAGGCTATACCCCATCCCACAGAGCCTATCGGGGTTTATATCCATGTCCCCTTCTGCCGAAAAGCATGTCATTACTGCGATTTTTACTTTTCTGTCCGTCAAAGTCAAATGGAAGACTACGTCCAGGCCCTCCTATCAGAAATCTCCGCCTGGCAGCCCTGGCTCTCAGCTCAAGCCGTTCGTACCGTTTATCTGGGCGGCGGGACGCCAAGCTGGCTTCCTCCCCATCTCCTGGAAAAAATCCTCTCTACGCTCCGGGCCCATGCCCGGTGGCAGCCTATAGAAATCACCCTCGAGGCCAATCCCGAAGACATCACCCGGCAAAACCTGCATTTCTGGCAAGCGCTGGGGATCAATCGCCTCAGCCTGGGTGTACAAAGTTTTTCTGATGATATCTTACACCTCTTAGGCCGAAAAGCCTCTGCCTCTCGCACTAAAAAGGCCATCGAAGAGATAAAACAAGCCGACTGGGCGAATTGGAGTGTGGATGTAATTTTTGCGGTGCCCGGCCAAACGATTCAGGGTCTTGAGGCAGAGCTGCGTTATCTATCGGAAGTGGTGCAGGTGCCACATATTTCGTTGTACGGTTTGACCATAGAGCCGCGCACAGTACTTTACAAAAAATATCGTCGTAGGCAGTTTGAAGGGATAGATGACGAAATTTATGCGGAGATGTATCTTTTTATTCACGACTTTCTGGCGAGTTACGGGTATGAGCATTATGAGATTTCTAACTGGGCTAAGCCAGGGGTGTACGGCCAGCACAACTTAGGCTACTGGGAAGGGCGTCCCTATATCGGCTTGGGGCCGTCGGCGCACAGCTACATCTTCCCCTATCGGTGGTGGAATAGACCTGACCTAAAATTCTACGTGAGCCAGTTGGGAAGTGTGCAAGGGGCACGCCAGGTAGAAGGGGAGCTCATAATGCCAGAAATGGCTACATTAGAGTGGTTTATATTACATTTTCGGTTGAGCCGGGAGATTCCTTGGGCAGTCATGCCCCTTCCGCAAAAAAGTTTTTCTCAGTTTAGAGCGCTGGCGGAAACATGGGCTGAGCGGGGGTGGGTGAGGCTCTTTGCGGAGGGGATGCAACTTTTGCCTTTGGGGTGGTTATGGCTTGATACCCTCCTTGCAGAAGTGTTTGACCTGCTAACTTATGCGGCCTGAACTGCGTGTTATAGATAGCCGGCTATTCCTTCCGCCCGCCTGGACGAACATCAAACCTTATGAGCATAATCCGCTCATAGATATTTTCGTTGCGCTTTTCTACTTTTTGATGATTTTTCTCTTTTTACGATATCTATCCAGGCGTAAAATAAGAAACCGATTTTTACAGAAAGCTTTTATACAGGGATGGCTGTTTCGGATAGGGGGTGGTATTTTTATTTACGTCTTCTACGCTTGGTATTACGGCGGTGGAGATACTATCAACTACCTGCAAGATGCGCAGACGCTGCTTATTATGCTCTACGAGATACCTGTACAAGCATTACAATACCTTATTCTTTCCATTGCAAAAAAAGACTTTTTGGGAACCTTATTAGAAATGAATGATGTCTACTACTTTGCGAGAAATAACATAACATACTTTCTCATCTATCTTACTGACTATAGCTCAGAAATGGTAGCGTTCTTTACATTACCTTTTATGCTTTTTGCTGCTGGCTCCCGCTATGCGGCTCTGATACTGATGGGTACGATAAGTTTTCTGGCAAGCTGGGCTATTTATAGAGTTTTTTTGAGACAATACCCACGCCATGCGAAGCCGCTGGCCCTGTCTTTGCTCTATCTACCTTCCCTGAACGTCTGGACAGGCTCTCCCTTCAAAGAAACATATGCACTCATAGGAATTAGCTTGATGATTTATGGAATTTATGAGATTCTATATCAGAGAAAGTGGCTTTGGCTACCTCTGGTCATTTTTGGTGTCTGGATGACTTATACCGTAAAACCCTATGTGGCACTGGCTATTCTACCCTGGGCAGCTATGTGGGTATACCTGACACTCAATAAAAGCATGCGACATCCGCTATACCGATATTTCTTCTCGCCGATACTTTTTTTCATTTTTGTAGGCCTATCGTATTTAGGCATACTATCATTAGGAGCAGAGACTGGAAAGTATAGCCTGACAAATATACCTGAGCAAGCCTACTTGGTTTATACAGACCTTAAGCAAAACTATACCTATTACCAGGAAACAGGAGGAAGTATATACGATATTGGAGACTTTGAGCCCAC
>JGI24186J35511_1000328_pt1 | contig 18454 bp, 14 predicted proteins | sample YNPBryulayer2012_FD_35511 | JGI IMG/M metagenome (IMG submission 35511) | reverse complement strand
TCGCTAGATGCCCAGACGCGGACCAATCCTCGGGCACGCGCGCGTTTCGCGATCTTGAATAGAATCTCCTTACATGCAGATCACCGACGTTCGCTTCTTGGCTTTGCGCCAGCCACTACCACAGCCACTGCGCCTGGCATGGGGAGCGATGCACTGGCGACCTTTTGGCTTGGTGTTAATAGAAACTGATGCTGGGCTTCAAGGAATAGGCGAGACCTCTGTCAACTTCCCAAGCTGGGCTATCGTTGAGCGCAAAGCCACGATCGAGGAAGGGTTAAAGCCTTTGCTCATCGGTGCAGATCCGCTCGATATTCCTGGCCTATGGGAGAGGATGCACCATGCCCTGAAGCGCCTTTGTGTTCTGTGGAGCAAAGCAGCGATTATGTCCGCCATCGGTGGGGTGGACATCGCCCTGTGGGATCTTGCCGGCAAGGCTCAGCATCAGCCAGTTCACGCCTTGTTGGGCGGGAAGAAACAATCTCAGGTGCCCCTCTATGCTACTGGCTTGGACGCGACTGATCTGGTAGGAAGTGCGCGCAGGTGCNTCGATCAGGGGTATCAAGCTATCAAGGTTCGCATCGGGTTCGATGAGTCCCGCGACCTCGCTAACGTCGAAGCCGTGCGACGAGCCGTAGGCGACCAGACACACCTGATGGTGGACGCCAATATGGCCTACGACGTGGAGAGCGCGCAGCGCATGGCCAACGCCCTGCGACCATATAACCTCTACTGGCTCGAAGAACCCTTGTCCGCCGATGATTTAGAGGGCTATCATCGGCTTGCGCGGTCTGTCAATATCCCATTGGCAGCTGGCGAGAATCAATTTGATGTAGCCGACGCAGAGAGATTGTTAGCCACACAGGCTATTCGCTTCCTGATGCCGGACCCAACGCGTGCAGGGGGACTGAGTGAGGCGCAACGCACTTGCACGCTGGCCAACGCACATGGCATCCCCTATTCGCCACATCACTATGGATCCGACGTAGGCTTTGCCGCAGCATTACACCTGATCGCCGCAACACCCGGCGCCGACTACTTATTGCGCGACGTGTCGTTTGCCCCACTCCGAGAGTCCATTCTGCGCGAACCCATCTGCATTCAGGAAGGATTCGCTCATGTGCCTGATGGTCCTGGATTAGGCATTGATCTGAACTGGGAACGAGTGCTCGAGCACACCATTTGAGTCGTGCAGATGTGTGCTTTTGGGCTACGCTAATGGCAGGAGGTGGTCACTATCGAGATAGACTGTATCTTCGCAACGAGTTAGCGATTAACCATACTCTGCATACTCTAGTCTAAGGAGAGGATGTCTGATGAAGGGAGAAACTCGCACACTTCTCAAGTTAAGCAGGGTTCTTGCTGCTGCTGTTTTACTCAGCGCGTGCGCTGCGCCAGTTGCGCCGGCTACGCCAGTAGTCCGGGAAGTCGAAGTCACCCGTGAGGTGATCCGCGAAGTAGTCGCCACGCCAACCCCTGCGGCGGCTAAACCTTTTGAAGGCCAGTCAATTAACGTTCTCACGATCCAGCCACATGCTGTGGCCACACGCGCGCTTGCACGCTGGTTCGAGGAAGAAACTGGGGCGCGTGTCCAAGTGCTGGTCGTCCCATACGCCAACGTCACCGAGAAAGCGATCCTGGATGTCACTTCCGGAGCTGGCGAATACGACGTCATTGAAATCTGGTATCCCATGCTGGGTAATCTCGTTGAANGTGGCGTGCTGGAAGACCTCACTCAGTGGTGGGAAGAGAACAGAGAAGCGCTACAGTTCGATGACTTTGTGCCCTCGATTGCCGAGCCATACACCCTGATAAATGGCAGGCGCTGGGCGTTGCCCTATGATGGCGATACACACTTGCTCTTCTACAATCGCGAGATCCTAGACCGGTTCGGGGTGAAGCCTCCAACCACCTGGGCAGAGTATCGTGAGGTGTGCAAGACCATCACCGAACAAGGGAAGTCGGAAGGCATCTACGGCTGTGCCATCATGGGTGCGAAGGCNCCGATTATCCTGCTCTCAACATTCGTCAATCGCTTACAGGGCTATGGGGCTGCTTTCTTTGACCAGAACGGGAAGCCAGCCATCAACAGCCCAGAGGCGGTGGCCGCCCTAGAGGAACTTGTCAATCAGCTCCCATACGCACTGCCTGACCCGAAAGCAGTGGCCTTCGACGAAGCACTGGCAGGGTTCACCACGGGCAAAGTTGGCATGATGGAGTTCTGGACCGATCTGGGCCAAATGAGCGACAACCCAGAGCAGTCAAAAATCATGGGCAAATGGGGAGCTGTGCCCATGCCGAAAGGGGAAGGACCAAACGCAGCCAGCCGCCCAGCACTTAACGCAGGCTTTGCTCTAGGCATCTCAACCCTTGCACAAAACAAGCCGCTCGCCTACGAGTTTCTGAAGTTCGTAGGCCGGCCAGATATCAACGTGCGCGTGAACACGATCGTGGGCGGCTTGGACCCCACCCGCAAGTCCACCTTCGACGCTGAAGCCTATCGAAAGCACGTCACNCCAGAGCTAGCCGATGCAGCAAAGGCAGCTTTGAGTGGCGCGTTCGCTTGGCCAACCAATGCCAAGTGGCCTGAGTTGCAAGACATACTCACGGAGAACGTGGCCGAGGCGCTTGCCGGCACAAAGACGCCCAAGCAGGCACTGGATGACACTCAGGCAAAATGGCTGGAGATCCTCGGACGGTAAGGGAGATTTAGCTTAGCAATTTAGCGCAAGTGTCGGAGAGCACTCACAAGCTCTCCGACACTGCACGATCACAAACATGCATGCCCTTCATCGAAAGACGCGATGGCAAGTCGCTTGGATGGTGCTACCAGCCATCCTCACGCTCCTTTTCTTTTCGCTCTACCCGCTGCTTTACTCTTTGGCCCTCAGCTTGTCAGATTCCCAGTTGGCGCGTCCNTTCCGGGCATTTGTCGCGTTCAAGAACTACTCTGATGCCATCGCAGACAGCTTGTTTCGCAGCTCGATAGAGCTGACGTTCATTTACGCTTTTGGGGTGACGCTCATAGAGACCGCTATCGGTTTTGGTCTGGCCTTGTTACTCAATCAGGAAAGCGGCGCTTCGCGTTTTGCGCGCACNCTCGGCTTGCTGCCGTTTATCACGCCGCCCGTTGCCATCGCTGCCATCTGGCGACTCATTTATGACCCATCGTCAGGATTGCTCAATCACTATTTAGTTGGTTCGGGCATCCTAGAACAGAACGTTGCCTTCCTTGGGGTGCCGGGCCTTGCCTTGGCCTCTATTATGCTGGTTGATATCTGGCAATGGACGCCATTTGTTTTTCTACTGTCGTTGGCTGTCCTGGCTGGACTCCCACATGAGCCATACGAAGCGGCTGCTGTGGACGGAGCTAATCCTTGGCAGCAGTTCGTTCACATCACTTTACCGCTTTGTTTGCCAGGAGTTTTGATCATTGCTATTCTAAGGCTAATAGGGGCCATGAAGGTGTTTGATCTAGTGTTCATGCTCACCTTTGGCGGTCCAGGCTCATCCACTCAGGTGTCCTCTTTCTATATCTATAAAGTGGCTTTTCAGCAGTTTAAGACAGGATATGCTTCGGCAATGACAATCATTTTGATCGTCGTCCTAACCATTTTGGTCACCTTGCTGATAGGTCTCTATCGGCGAGCGCAGCAAAGATTTGGGCCATGACCGAGCATACCCTTCGCCCAACAGTTTATCAGCGTCTAAAGCTATCCGCCCAGCTCGTGCGAACAAGTATGCACGTTGTGCGTTGGGCTATAGTGGGATTGCTGCTTGNATTTACCCTGATCCCACTTATCTTCATGCTCACGACTTCTCTAAAGTCACCGATAGAGATTCGCGTTTCTGGAAATCTCTTCCCTACAGAGGGCATCTTTTGGGTGAACTGGGAACGCGCATTTCGGAATGTGCCTTTGCCAAGTTACCTGCTCAACTCGTTGATCGTAGGGATTGTCAGCACAATCATGACCCTGCTGGTCGCGCTTCCTGCGAGCTATGCTTTCGTGCGCTTCCGCACCGGAGGACGTTTCCTGCCCTCATGGATCTTAGGCACTTACATTGCGCCGCCTATTGTGATCAGCATACCAGTGTTCATGTTGATGAGGACCGCCGGGCTCATCGATCGCCCTTTCGGTCTGGCCTTAGCGCACATGGTGGCTAACTTGCCTGTAGCAACGTGGATGCTCATGGACTTCATCCGCACCGTTCCCGCCGAGATCGAAGAGGCAGCACAAATAGACGGTGCCTCGCCTTGGGGAGTATTGGTGCGCATTGTCGCGCCGCTCATCCTGCCCGGCCTGGTGGCTACTGCGATTATTTGTCTCATCTTATCATGGAATGAGTTCCTATTTGCTCTGGTCTTAACTTACAGTATTCGCTCGCAGACCTTTCCTATCGGCATCTCTGAGTTCCAGGGCGAGCATGGTTTACAATTCGGTGAAATTTCCGCTGCTGCATTAACAGGTATATTGCCCATGTATATACTCGCCATGTTCTTCCAGCGCTATCTCATACACGGCTTGACACGAGGAGGAATAAAATAAAATATACTGAATATAGNTTGGAGAGGATTACTATGAAAGCAGCAAGATGGCATAATCGCAGAGATGTGCGTATTGAGGATGTTCCGGAGTGCCGCCCCCAACCAGGCCAAGTGAAACTAAAAGTACACTACTGCGGCATCTGTGGAACTGATATACACGAGTATCTAGAAGGTCCGATGTTCATCGCTAAGGATCCTCACCCTTTGACGGGCTATGGCGCTCCGGTCATCATCGGTCACGAGTTTGCGGGCGAGATCATCGAGCTGGGAGAAGGCGTGACCGGCTGGGCGATCGGTGATCGCGTCGCACCGGAAGGTTATTACATCTGCCATACATGCTATTACTGTCAGCGACACGAGTATAACCGCTGTGAGCGGCTCGCCTTCCACGGCTTCTCCGCGCCAGGGGGTCTGGCCGAGACTGTCTGCGTGCCAACCTACCAACTCTATCCGCTTGATCCACGAGTGGGTTGGGAGGAAGCCGCATTGGTCGAGCCAACCGCCGTCGCTGTGCGGGCGGTCAACCATGTCAAGCCTCTGCTTGGTGAGCGCGCACTNGTGGTCGGCGCAGGACCGATTGGGTTAGCGGTTGTGCAGGTGTTACGCGCGGCTGGGATCAGTCACATCGCCGTTGTTGAGCCTGCTCGGATGCGCAGGGAAATGGCACTTGCTCTAGGAGCGACCATAGCACTCGACCCGCAGACTGACGACATCGAACGAGAGATTGCNAACTTCACTGGCCGGCTGGGTGCCGATATCGCCTTCGAGTGTGGCGGCAACGATGCAGCCTACCAGACTACTGTACGAAACACGCGCAAGGGCGCGCGCATCTGCTTAGTGAGCCAGACCAATGCGCCCTTTCGCCTCTTCGTCAACGAAATTGGCTTTAACGAGCGAGTGTTAATCGGCACTGTAGCATATTGTGGTGAATTTGCGCCGGCCATTCAACTCATTGCCGAAGGCAAGGTGCGCGCTGGCGAGATGATCACGGCGCGCATCGGGCTAGAACAACTCGTAGATGTCGGCTATCGGGAGTTGATGGAACACACCGATCAGCACGTCAAGATCATCGTCTCGCCAAATGCTTAGGAGGTCGCCATGCTGCCGATAGCGAATCGCCCTATTCCCTTGCTGCCCGAAGTGGAAAGTTTCGTCAAACGTCCCCAACGCTTATTTATCGCCAACACGTTTGTCGAACCCGCTTCTGGTCAAATGATCCCGACGGAGAATCCGGCGACCGGCGACGTGCTTGCCCACATCCCGGCTGGAGACAAGGAGGATATTGACCGAGCAGTTGCCGCTGCCCGCAGGGCTTTTGAAGGGGACTGGCGTGCCATGTCACCAACGCAGCGCGCTGCTTGTATGTTCAAACTGGCTGACCTGATTGAGGCCCATGCTGAAGCGTTCGCTCAACTGGAGTCCCTCGACGTAGGCAAAACCATCACCAGCGCACGCGCAGTTGATGTTCCTTTCACGGTCCATCTTTGGCGATACTACGCGGGCTGGGCAACAAAGCTATACGGCAAAACCCTAGACCTAAGCCTTGCCCCAAGCGACACATTCTTCTCCTACGTTCGCCGCGAGCCGGTCGGCGTTGTCGGCTGCATCATCCCGTGGAACTATCCGCTGGCGCAGGTTTCTTTTAAGATTGCTCCAGCCCTGGCTGCCGGCTGTACTACAGTTGTCAAACCAGCCGAACAAGCATCCCTGACTAACCTGCGCCTGGCTGAACTCATCGTCGAGGCCGGCTTTCCACCGGGTGTCGTCAACATCGTCACTGGCCTTGGCGAGACAGCCGGCGCTGCCTTGGCTGAACATCCGGACGTGAACAAGATCTCCTTTACTGGCTCCACGGCCGTAGGCAAGTTGATCATGCAAGCAGCCGGTCGATCTAACCTAAAGCGGCTCACCCTTGAGTTGGGCGGCAAGTCCCCAACGATCGTTTTTGCTGATGCAAATATGGAAGAAGCCATCCCGACTGCAGCAGCAGCGATCTTCAACAACAGCGGTCAGGTTTGCAATGCCGGTTCACGCCTATATGTCCAACGCAACGTCCTTGATCGAGTGGTTGAAGGAGTAGCCGACTACGCAAACCGTCTACAGATCGGCGTTGGACTCGACGAGCGCACTCAACTGGGGCCTCTCGTCACGCACGAGCAAAAGGCGCGCGTGCTCTCTTACATGAAGCAGGGGTTGCAGGATGGCGCGCGCGTTGTTATCGGCGGGCCGGATCTGCTTCAAGACATACCCGGCAATTTTGTCCATCCGACGATCTTTATGAATNCCACCCCTGAAATGTCTATCGTGCGCGAAGAGATTTTCGGGCCAGTGCTGGTTGCCATGCCATTCGATGACCCAGACGAGATCGCCAGCGTCGCTAACCAGACTCACTATGGATTAGCAGCGACCATCTTTACACGCGATATTAGCCTAGCACACAGGCTTGCTGCCCGGCTGAATGCTGGCGCTATCTGGATCAACTGCTTCGGCGTATTCGATCCCAATTTGCCCTTTGGCGGCTTTAAACAGTCAGGCATGGGTCGAGAGTTTTCTCAGGAAGGCATTGAGGCGTTTACTGAACTCAAAGCTGTCACAGTAAAGTTATAACTCGTAGACCGAGTACCTGTGCTAAAACTGCTGCATNAGCGCCTCGGTCTGCGCCAGCGCAGCCTGGGCGGCCAGTTGCTCGGCCAGTTGCTTGCTCGACCCGCGCCCGACGCCCGCGACCACATCCCCCAACCACACTTCGGCGGTGAAGACGCGCGCGTGATCCGGGCCTTCAGCGGCAACTATCCGGTAGCGGGGCGTGATGCCCAATACACCCTGGCTCCACTCCTGCAGCCGGCTCTTGGCATCGCGGTCTAGCCTGGCTTGGAGGATGGCAGGAGTCGCCTGCTCAAATAGCGGGATCAGCAAGCGGCGCACCGCCTCAAGGCCTGGTCGAGGTAGAGTGCGCCGACCAGCGCCTCGAAGGCATCACCCAGGATGTTGTCGCGCTCCCGACCGCCGGTGTCAATCTCGCCTTTGCCAAGCCGCAGCCGGTCGGGCAAACCGATCTGGCGGGCGAAATTGGCCAGCGTGCTTACCCGCACCAGCGCCGCCCGCACGCTGGTCAGGCGGCCCTCGTCGAACTCCGGAAACTGTTCAAACAACCATGCGCCGGCGACGAAATCCAGGACGGCATCGCCGAGGAACTCCAAGCGTTCGTTGTCCGGAATCTGCTCTTCCGGATGCTCGTTGGCATAAGAGGTATGAGTCAGCGCGCACTGCAAGAGAGCGGGATCACGAAAGGCCGGCAACTCAACCGTCATAGCGCTTGAAGATCAGCACGCTGTTGTGGCCGCCGAAACCGAACGAGTTATTCATCGCCACGCGCACCCGATGGGCGCGCGCCTCGCCGGGCACGTAGTCCAGATCACATTGCGGATCCGGCTCGGTGAGATTACGGGTGGGCGGGATGACGCCGCGCTGAATGGCGTAAACGCACACCGCTGCCTCAAGCGCGCCGGTGGCGCCCATCATGTGACCGGTCATGCTCTTCGTGCTGCTCATCGGCGCGCGATAAGCATGCTCACCCAGCACAGCCTTCACCGCCTGCGTCTCAGCGATGTCGTTGAGCGGCGTAGCCGTGCCGTGTGCGTTAATGTAGTCAATCTCCTCTGGACGGACGTTGGCTTGGTCCATGGCGCGGCGGATGGCGCGCGCGGCGCCCGCGCCGCCCTCCGCCGGCGCGATGACGTGAAACGCGTCGGTGGTTTGGCCATAGCCGGCCAGCTCAGCCAGGATGTTCGCGCCGCGCTTAAGGGCGAATTCCAGCGATTCCAGCACCATCACGCAGGCGCCTTCGCCCATTACGATCCCGTCGCGGTACTTGTCGAAGGGCTTCGGCGAGCTGGATGGCAGCGCGTTGTCGTGGCTGAGAGCGCCCAAGCGGTCGAAGCCGGCCATGCCCAGCACGCTGACCGTGGCATCGGCCCCGCCGGCGATCATCGCCACGGCGACGCCACGCCGGATCAGCTCAGCAGCCTGCCCCAGGCTATCGTTGCTGGTGGCGCAAGCAGAGGCCGGCGAATATGACGGCCCGCGCGCGCCGAGGGCGATGGCAACCATCCCCGCCGCGCCGTTGCTCATGATCATCGGGATCGCAAACGGCGAGACCCGCCGCGGCCCTTGCTCGCGCAGGATGTCGTATTGGTTCAGTATGGTGCTAAAACCACCTATCGCCGAACCGATGACGACACCGACAGAGTCCGCGATCTCTGGGGTGATCTCAAAGCGCGCCTGAGCGACCGCCTGGCGTGCCGCAGCCAGGGCGAATTGCTCGAATAGATCCATGCGCCGCACTTCGGTCGGATCAATATATGGGGACGGGTCGAAGTTCTTCACCTCGCAGGCCACCTTCACCGGCAACGGGTTGGGCGCAAAGCGGGTGATCGGGCCGACGCCCGACTGGCCATTGACCAGCGCCTGCCAGGTGCTCTCNATGTCNAACCCCAGCGGGGTGACGGCGCCAATTCCGGTGACGACTACTCTATGATTGCTGCTTTGTTGCATCGAACGTTCATTGCGATATAAGGAAGTTATGCTTTGAACTTGGTCGTGCGCACACGCCAAAGTCCCTTCAGGTCCTCGATAGCCGTGGGGATGATCTTCACGCGGCTATCCAAGTCCTCGATCCACTCAACAGGGACTTCCCAGATTTTATAGCCGCATTGCTCAGCCCGCAGCAGCAGTTCAGAGTCGAAGAACCAGTGATTGTCTTGAATGTAAGGCACGAGGTCTTGGACGGCCTGGCGGGAGAGCGCCTTAAAGCCGCACTGCGCATCGGAGAAGCGCCGGCGCGGGAACATCAGTTTGATGATCAAGTTATAAGCGCGCGAGATCACCTCGCGCTTCAGTTGGCGGGTGACGCGCGCCCCCGGCATCAGCCGAGAGCCGATCGCAATATGGTACCGGCCGGCGAAGATCGGCTCCACCAGCGGCATGAGGTGGCGCAGATTGGTGGAGAGATCAACGTCCATATAACACACCACATCGGCAGTCGAGGCCAGCCAGGCCCGTTTGAGCGCGCGCCCGCGCCCCTTCTCTTCAAGGTGGATATACGTCACTTCGCCCGGATATTGCTCGGCCAGCGCCTGGGCGATCTCCAGCGTGCGGTCGGTAGAGGCGTTGTTGGCGATCACGACGCGCCAGCGATAAGGGCACGACTGGACCAGAAAATCGCGGAGCTTTGTGATGTTCGGGGCGAGGTCGCGTTCCTCGTTGTATACCGGGATGACGACGTCCAGAGAGGGGGTAGCGGACATTATGCCGTAAGGGATTTTAGCGCGTCTCAATGACGAAGGTCGGCACAGTGCTGCCGCCGCCGGCAGTGACGTTAAGCAATGCCGAGGTGGACAGGCGCGTCAGACAGCTCGCCGCGTAGGCATCGTGCCAGACGTAAGGATTGGTGTCGAACGAGCGCTCGACAAACTCCAAACCGCGCTCCCCATAGCTGGGATAAGGCTCGCCGGGCACGTCCACGCGCTGTTGCACGATGGTCGGCGCGTCAAGCGCATCTCGCAGGGCGCACTCCCACGCTTCCTGCGACACCGTCCACCCCAGGACGATGCCCTTGCCGCCGTATTCATCAGCCGGCTTGAGCACGAAGCGCTCGCGATGCTGCGCGACGAAGGGGAGCAGGTCTATGCGCTGACCTTCATAGACCGTGAAGCGCTCAGCCACTACGCGCGTCCACGGGATGAACTGCGCGATGGCGCGCTGCTCGTCCTGGGTAAGGCGGTCGCCGTTGACCTCGTCGCTCAGGACGGCTAGGCTGGTCTTGCGATGAAGGACCTTACAGTGAAAGGAATTGACCATGCACGCGGCGCGGTCACGCACAGCGCGAACAACCGGATGCTCCAAACCGCCCTGCGCGACCAGCTCGCTGAGCAATACGCGCTTATAGATCACGTTGACGTGCAGCGGCGGGCCGGGTTCGTGGGCGGGTTGGGCGTAGAGCTTGCCGTCCCGATATTCGCACTCCCGCGGGTCGGCGATGATGCACGTCAAGCCCTGCGCGCGAAAGTATTCTTGGAACTGCACGAACTCGCTATAGGTCGGCACCTCCTTCCAATCCAGGATGGCGATCCGCATCGGCTCGCGCCCACCCCATTCGTGGTAGCTCTGTTCGAGCGCATGGCGCACGTGATGCCGACCTGGTAGGGGAAAGACCTCGTAATACCGCTCGAAGCGGTGCATGATCGGCAAGCCCAGCATGATCTCGCCGAGCGCGTCGTGATAGCCGATGCCAGCCGGCGTCTCGGCGTTGTATTCCGTGAACTTCAGCGCGTTCGTCTGCGGGACGAAGAAGGTGTCCATCCGTGCGGTAGGGCTGCTGGCGCGGTAGGGCATCGGCAAGCTGATGAGCTGCTCTTCCCACGCGCTGAGCATGAACTGGGCGCGGAAGTTGGGATCGCGCAGCGCAAGGTCGTGTGCGCGCGCAAACGCCGGCATGACCGCGGCAATCGCCTGGCGCAGGGAGCGATACTGCGCTTGGGTCAGAAAGCGCGGGCGCAGCACTGTGCACAGTGGGCGCGCGCCGAAGAATAGCCCACGCTTGGCTTGCTGTGCCGTCAGCAGCTCCTGGCTGGCCTGAGCGACGGCGTCGTCGAGCAAGTCGTGGTAGGTCTCAATGGCGCGCTGTAGCTCGCTCATTCTGCGCCTCGCCANATGGCCTGGAAGGGCACCTGTTGCTGTCGCGGCGACTTGGCCAGCGCAATGCACATGTCGGCCATCCTCTCCACGCACCAGCGATGATATTCATAGCCACACGAGTTGATGTCCATATCGGGCGCGGGGTTCATGAAGTCAATCGCATACGGCACGCCATCGCGGATGGCCCATTCAATCGTGTTCATGTCGTAGCCCAGCGCGCGAACCAGCTTGAGCGAATCCTGCACCACGCGCTCGTGCATCGCCGGCGTAAGGGTGTGCTTAAGATAGCGGCGATTCACCGGGTCATATTTGGCGACGTAGACGTGTTCCTGGCCGATGCACATGCAGCGCAGATAGTCGTCCCACTTAATGAACTCCTGGAGCACCATCGTGCGCAGTCCGCTTTCGTTATAGCGCGCGAACAGCTCGTCCATCGAATGCACCACGAACACGTCCTTCCAGCCGCCGCCGTGGGCGTCTTTGAGCACGACCGGGAAGCCGCCCAGATAGGCGACGTGCTCCTCCCAGGGCACGGGGTAGATCAGGTTGCGCAGGCTCTCATGGGGGACGATGCCGGGCACGTAATCTTTATTGGGCAAGACCACCGTCCGCGGGCTATGCACGCCGATCTTGGTCGCCAGCGACGCCTCGAAGAACTTATCGTCAGCCGACCACATGAAGGGATTATTGACGACATACGTCCCTTGAAGCAGAGCGTTTTTGAGGTAGGACCGGTAGTAGGGCACCTCGTGCGAGATGCGATCCACAATGACCGCGTATTCGCACGGCTCATTCATGCGCGTGCCGCCCAGCTTGGCGTACTCTGCGATCACGCCGGCTTGCCGATCGTTCACTTCTTCGATGAACGCCGGCGGCCACGACCATTCACGACCAACGATGACTCCGATCTTGAGCATGGTTTCTCCTTCTATGATGAGTTGGCAAACACACAACGAGCCTCACGCCGCCCGCCTGACCAGCGGCAGGAGCATGGCGCGCTCCTGAGGCGCAAGCGCATGACCCAGCCACAGCACAGCCCCGTAAGCGATAAGGCCGAGCACAAGCCCTATCAGGACCATGCCACCAGCAGCGAAGAGGCCAGTCAGCCCAGCCATCACGCCGGCGGCCAAAAATGGCTTCGCCAATACCGCTNTCCAGTCCACCGGCCCGATGTGATTCCGCACGGACACATAGAAAGCCGCGCCCTCGACGATCTCGCTGAAGATCGTGGTCACCGCGGCGGCCACGAACGAGAACGCCGGGATGAACAGCGCATTGGTGATGACGTTGAAGGCCAACCCGATCACAAAAGCGCGGGTTAGCGCGCGCTGCTGGCCAGCGGCGATCAGCGCGTAGTTCGTCACACTATTGATCCATCCAATCGGCATGCTCCAGGCCATGATCGCCAGGGCGAGGGCGCCGTTGGGCAAGAACTCACGCCCCCCTAAGATGCCGACCAGCGGTTCGGCCAAAAAGGCGGAGGCCACCGCCAGCGGCAGCGCCGCGATCACCAGGAGCTTCAGCGCCAGGGTGTAGGCGCGGGCCAGCGACTCGTCGCGCTGGGCGGCCATGCGCGACATGGCCGGGAAGAGCGATTGCGTAAAGAACGCCGGGATNATGTTGTAGGCATCAATGAACTTGTATGCTGCGCTATACCAGCCAACCGCCAGCGGCCCTTTGATCGCTTGGAGCATCGGCACATCCACCTTGAAGAACATGGTCGCCAGCAGATGATTCAGCATCAGCGGGAAGGCTTCGCGCATCATCGCTCGATTTGTCAGCCGGCTCGTCGTCGTATCGGTGATGGGCTGGCCGCGCAGCAGGCGCTGGGCCGCGAGCAGGAGCAGTGCCAGCGTGATCAGGTTGACCACAATAGATGTCACGCCCAGGCCGATGACGCCCCAACCGAGCAGCAACAGCGCCGCGCCGATGGCCGCCTTTAGCAGGGCGCTGACGATGGTCAGGCTGGCCGGTACCTCCGCTCGTTCATAGGCAAAGAACAAAGCGCTTAAGCCGGTGGACAAACTGCCCGGAAACTGGCTGAGCGTGAGCAGCAAGATGGCAACGCTGGNTTCTTCGGCCAGGCCAAACGCCCCGCGCCAGACGAGCACCAGCAGCACAATCAGTGGTGCGACGCCCAGCGCGAGCGACAGCCGCAGCCGGCTGGTCTGCCAGAGATAAGCCCGTGCCTTGGCGTGATCGCGCGCGATCTCGCGGGTGAGCAGGGTGTTCAGGCCAAAGTTCATCACGATCTCGAACCACCCCACCAACACCACGGCAAAGTAGAAGTTCCCCGCCCCCTCCGGTCCAAGCACGCGCAACATCAGGAGCGCGAAGGCGAAATCAATCGCCCGCGCGACGATGTTCAGGCTGGTCAACAAAAAGCTGTTGCGCGCGATCAATCGCACACCCGACTGCGCCCGCCACTCGCGCAGCCCGTTGCGCCAGACATACACCCCGCTCAGGAAGAGCAGGGCCATGAAGGGTGATGAAGCTAGCAAACGCACCGATGCGGAAGGAATCCGGCGAGTATCGGAAGCGCACGGTGAGCGCTGCGGGGAGCGGCTGATCCACTGTCCGTTCGTCGAGCAAGACGCCGCGAAAGTTGCCGTTGACTTTGACGATAGGCAGCTCTTTCTCAGCGCTATCCGGTGCGCCAAGCGGTCGCACAAAAGCCCGCCAGCCGGGGAAGTAGCTATCTGCCAAGACCAACCAGGCAGCTTCGTTGACCTGCGCATCTATCCACACTTCGTTATTGCGATACGCGGTGACGCTCGCAGCGATGGGATCGCCTGCCGCAGGGGAGCCGCCGATCGGCAACTGTGGTACAGCATCGGCATCCACGATGACGAAGCGCCGCGGGTCATAGCGCTGTACCGACTGGGCGAAGTCATCCGTGGCGACCGTGCTGCGCAGCGGCAGCATAAACGCGCGCGGCATGGCCCGCTCGTTCTTGTAGATGCGCGTCGCCCCGTCGTCGTAAAACAGGCTGAACCCTGGCGTCGCAATCACCTCTTCGGTGACGACATACTTGACGCCGAGCAGNTCCAACAGAGGAGATTCCAAGCTGCGCGCATCCTTGATCGGCGCGATGCGGTTGTANAGNAGCTCGCCCTGCGGCTCGATNAGTTGCATGAAGTCGGTGTATTGCTTGGGGATGATCGANTCGTAGCCGCGAATGTCCTGGAGGTCGAAGAGCCACGCCGAGTTTGCGTTGAGCGGCTTGCCTGTCCGCGGCTCGTAGGCCGTCAAGCGCCAGAGCGAGGAATCGCGCTGCAACGCTTGAATGGCCGGCGGGGTAAAGCGCAGCAGGGCGGGATCGACGGCCGGGTTAAAGCCGGTCCAGGCCCAGAGCAGATCAATGGCCACCAACCCGATCGCCAGGGCCGGCGCATTGCCGATCACGCGCTCGGCCAATCCCTTGCCCGGCTCGGTGCGCACGTGGTGTTTTAACAACAACCACCATACGACGCCGGCTGCCGCGGTCAGCAGCCCAAGCCGGGCCACGTTCAGCGCCTGATAGCTGAAGAACATCTCAGCGCTGGTGAACCCCTGTCGCACTGCTTCGCTGCCGACGAATTGCTCGAAGAATGGCTTGGCCGATGGCCAGGCCAGGCGCAGGACGACCACTGCCGCCAACAACGCACCACCCAGACCGACAAGCGCGATGCTGGCCGGCCAATATGCCTTGCCGACCTGCGGTGGGCGCGGGAGGAGCTTTGGGCGATATGTGCCGATGGCGGGATGACGCCTGACCTCGGCCTCTAGCCAGTCAAGCCCTGTTCCACCCAGCATCGCCAAGCACAGCGTCAGCGGAAAGATCCAGCGAAAGGGTGAATGCAACTGGCTGAAGCCGGGCACGCCGAAGAACAGGATGGCATACGCTGGCGTGCCGAAGATGAACAGCAGCGACGCTACCCCGAGCGCGACGAAGAACCAGACAGGCATAACGGTGCGCCGGCGCGTCCCCTGTGGCCGGCGATCCAGCGCAGTTTTCGCTGCCTCAGCAATAGCGACGCCGGCCAGCACCAGGGTGATGATGCCCACGTAGGCTGCGCCCTCGACGTAGTTCTTTATCCCCCACGCTGTGTGACCGCTGGCTGTGGTGACCGGCTGAAGCGCCCAGGTGAACAAGTCGAAGTAAGTGTGGTGGGCTGGGTTGCCGAAGAAATCCGGCCCAAGCCACTGGACCACGTAGCGCAGCGGGAAGGCATAGCCGAGCACTTCCTGGAGCGTGGCGCTGCCCTGGCGGAAGTTGCGCGTGACCAGCTCTAACAAGGGGATAAGCTGTATCGCGCCCAGCCCCAGGCCGGTCACTCCCATCAAGAGAAGCCAAGCCAGCCGGCTGGCCAAATACGGTCCGTCCACCCGCAAGTTGCCGAAGCCGATCACCGTGCTCACCCGCCATAACCCGAAGAGCGCCGTGACCAGCAAGGTGTAGGCGAGGATCTCAACGTGCCCGGCCAGCACCACCATGGCGATGGCGAACGCGCCGATCAGCGCCCAGGGGAGCGAGGACGGACGATTGCCCAGGGCGGGTGATTGACGGATCACCCGCTCGCTCATCGCCAGGATCAGCGGCAGCCAGGACCCGCCGGCGATGATCATCGGGAAGACCGTCGAGACGACGAAGAAGCCGCTGAGCTGATAGACCACGCCGGCGAAGAGCGCGCCATGNCGCCTGATCCCGAAGGTGCGCGCCAGGATAAAAGCNAACGTCCCGGCCAGGCCCAACTGGAGCACGGTGAACCAGCCATAGGCTTTCTCCAGCGGCAGGANGTAATACAGCAGGCTGAGCGGATACATCGCCGAATGCTGACCCGCAGCCAGGAACGGCACGCCNGCGAAGAGATAAGGATTCCACAGCGGCAATTCACCACTGCTCAACGAGTTGAGAATGAAGCGCTTCCAGGGGTAGTTCTCTAGGATCAGGTCGGAGAGCAATTCGTTATGCGGCCTTGCAACGCCAAGCGAGGCAGCAGCCGACCGGAAGGGCTGCCAGGCAAACAAGTTATCCACCGGCAGCAGGGTGTATGGCCCTATCGTCACCGGCGCAAACAAGGCCAACGGGAAGAGGAAGAAGAGAAGGATGCAAACTGCATCAGCGGTGATCAACCGTTTCGCCCACGTCAACCACGACGAACGCATCAGCGCGAATGTTACTCGAAGTAGAACGCGCTGGGCGCATTGGGTGCATTCACCGATCGGGGCAGCAGGGGCGATTTACGAACTGCCCCTGCCGCCGCCTCCTTACATCCCCCGTTGATCCCCTCCCTTTCCCACTTGTAAGGGAATGAGGGCGGGCATCACCCCCTGGCCGTGAACGCACCCTCCCGCACCTGCTGTAACTGGCATTTATATAATCCTCGGCAGGCATTTATTTATGGAATGGCGCGTTGCTGTAGACGACTTTCTTAATGAGCTTCGGGAGAAAGGGAGCGCCGACAACACCATCATCGCCTACCGCAGCGACCTGAACCAGCTTATCAATTACCTGGTCGTCGCGCTGCCGGGAGATGCGAGCTGGTCGAGGGTGACCTTGTCGGTGCTGCAAGATTATGTCAGGCAGCTTGCGGAGCAGAACTACTCTGCTTCAACGATCGCGCGCAAAGTGGCTGCGTTAAAGGCGCTCTTCCACTGGTTGGCGCAACGCGGGCTAATCACCGAAGATCCGACGCTCCAACTGCGTTCGCCGAAAGTAGAGAAGCATGCGCCGCGTGTGCTGAGCCAGGAAGAGGTCAACCGGCTGCTTGAGGCGGTCTCGAAGAACGGCGCGCGCCATGCGCAACGCGACCGCGCTCTGCTCGAGGTGATTTATGCAACCGGTATGCGCGTATCTGAGGCGGTCAACCTATGTTTAGGCGACGTGGATTTAGATAGACAAGTCGTATGTTGTGCTGCGGGCGCACGACGGCGGACAATACCGTTGACGCCACAGGCGGTTGCCGCCCTACGCGCCTACTTGAATGGTTCGCGCCGAGACGTAGCCATCGCCTCGAGCAACGACTACGTCTTTGTGAACCCCTCCGGTCGCCGAATCACCCGTCAGTCGGTCTGGCAGCTAGTGCGCCACTACGCGCAGGTCGCCGGGTTTGGCAATGGCCTAACGCCGCACACGTTGCGTCACTCGCGCGCTGCGCACATGCTCAGCGCTGGTGAAGACGTACGCAGTGTACAAGCATGGCTTGGCCATGTAAATATCGCCACGACTCAGATGTACCGCTCGCACTTGGACGCCGCAGAAGGCTCAACGAAAGACGAATTAACGAGCAGCAATAATTCAAAAGAGCAAGACTATTAGCTTATGATGACTTTGGAAGCGGTTCAAGCGTCGCTTCAAGCTGCGGTGACCTACCTCCAGCAGCGCGACAGGCGTTCGTGGCGTGTCCTCATTATCCTAGGCAGTGGGCTGGGTGCGCTGGCCGATGAAGTTGAGGATGCGCTCCGCATCCCGTATGCCGATATCCCTGGCTTTGCGCCCTCCACTGTGCAAGGACATAAAGGTCAACTTGTGGTCGGCAAGTTGGCCGGCGTGACGGTGGCTGTGATGCAAGGCCGCATGCACTTCTACGAGGGCTATCCACTCTGGCAGGTGACCCTGCCGGTGCGCGTGGCCCGTTTAATGGGCGCGGACACGATGATCATCACCAACGCAGCCGGCGGGATCAACCGCGACTTCCGGATCGCCGACCTGATGTTAATCAGCGACCATATCAACTTGGTCGGCATGGCCGGGCATCATCCATTGATCGGCCCGAACCTGGAGATGTTCGGCCCGCGCTTCCCTGAGATGACCACGGCCTACGACCGCCAATTGGCTACCTGTGCGATGCAGGTTGCGCAACAAGCTGGGGTTGTCCTGCGCCAGGGGGTTTATGCGTGCGTGGCCGGGCCGAGCTTTGAAACGCCGGCGGAGCTACGCTTCCTGCGCATGATCGGCGCTGATGCTGTTGGCATGTCCACCGTGCACGAAGTAATCGTGGCTCGTCATGCTGGCCTGCGCGTGCTTGGCTTGAGCGGCATTACCAACGTNGCCCGCCTAAGCATTGATGAGGGTGAACCGCCCTCGCATGAGGAAGTGATGCAAGCCGGCGCTCAAATTGCCCCGCGCATGTTTGCTGTCCTGCGCGGCGTGATTGCCAACGGCCTGGGTTGAACATCCGGTAAGTTCGGCGAGGAGGATGAACGCGCCATGGACGTGGTCTTTCGGCTGAT
>JGI24186J35511_1000327_pt1 | contig 18474 bp, 12 predicted proteins | sample YNPBryulayer2012_FD_35511 | JGI IMG/M metagenome (IMG submission 35511) | reverse complement strand
ATCAGCCCTTGTCTCAAAAAGAGGCCCTTTCTTTACCGCATCGAGCTGTAAAGCCTACTATCTCTACTGATTCGTGGATTTTTCCCCCGCTCACGCTGTTGGATGCTCATGAAAATCGGAGCGTGCCGCTTCCTACGGAGGCGGAGCTTCAGGCGTACAAGAATCAGATTGTAGAGACGCTGTCGCATTATGGGATTTCCATTGTGCGGATTACGGCGACGGTGGGGCCGACGGTAACGCTGTTTGAGATTGTGCCGGCGCCGGGGATACGGATTAGCCGGATTCGCAGTCTGGAGGATGATATTGCTTTGAGTTTGGCGGCGTTGGGGATTCGGATTATTGCGCCACTCCCGGGGAAGGGCACGATCGGCATAGAGGTTCCGCACAAGCACCCGCAGACGGTGTCGCTGCGGGGGATTTTAGCCTCGAGGGCCTTTCAGGAGGGGCAAGGGCCGCTTCTATTGGCGCTGGGGAAAACCATCAGCAACGAAGCCTATGTGAAGGACCTATCCCAGATGCCGCATCTGCTTATTGCTGGCGCTACTGGCCAGGGCAAGTCTGTCGCCCTGAACTGCATGATTATCTCCCTGCTATATCGGCGTTCTCCGCACGAGGTACGTTTCCTCCTGATAGACCCGAAAAAAGTAGAGATGAGCCTTTACCAGCACCTCTCTAAGCACTATCTGGTACAAATCCCCACTTTATCTGCGGGCATTATCACTGAGGTGGAGGAGGCTTTGCCAGCCCTTCAGAGTCTGGTGCTGGAGATGGAGCTGCGGTANGACCTTCTCAAGGAGGCTCGGGTACGCAGCATCACCGAGTATAATGAAGCTTACCTCGCTGGGCGGCTCAGCCATTTAGAAGGGCATCGCTANTTGCCGTATATTGTGCTGATCATNGATGAGCTGGCGGACCTNATGATGACNGCGGGGAAAGAGGTGGAGACGCCGATTTGTCGGCTGGCGCAGCTGGCGCGGGCGGTGGGGATACATTTGCTGGTAGCGACGCAGCGGCCGTCGGTGAATGTGATTACGGGGCTGATCAAGGCGAACTTTCCGGTTCGGATGTCGTTTCGGGTGAGTTCGGGCGTAGATTCGCGCACGATTCTGGATATGAATGGGGCGGAGCGGCTGATCGGACGGGGGGATATGCTCTTTTCTATGGGGACAGAAACGCTGCGGCTGCAAAGTGGCTTTATCAGTACAGCGGAAATAGAGCGGGTGGTATCCTTCATAGAGGACCAATCGCCGGTAGAGCCGTATGTATTACCCGAACCGCCCCGGCCGGAGAAAGAGGAGAGCCCTGCCATAGAGGAGGATGGCGAGAGGGATCCGCTTTTTTATGAAGCGGCGCTCTTGGTAGTGCGGAGTGGGTATGGGTCTACTTCGCTTTTGCAGCGGAAGTTAGGGATTGGGTTTAATCGGGCGGGGCGCCTAATGGATCAGTTAGAGAAGGCTGGGATTGTCGGACCTGCCCGGGGTAGCAAACCGCGCGAAGTGCTCATCCACGACGAGAGCCTCTTAGAAGCGTACCGATGACGTTTCCGGTCTTTTGCCGGAGGGTCTTTTACTGGCAGGTGTCGTCGCAGGGGGATGCGTGCGGGGCATCCGCTGTAGGGGGCTCAGACAGGATATCCTCTGGCAGAATATGGCCCAGGCGAGTTTTCTTTGTGAGGAGGTAGCGGTAGTTGTGGGGGTTAGGTGGGGTGACGAGGGGGAGGGTTTCTACGATTTCCAAGCCGAAGCCGGCGAGGCCAGCGCGTTTTTTGGGGTTATTGGTGAGGAGGCGCATTTTAGTCACGCCTAAGTCGCGGAGGATTTGGGCGCCGGTGCCATACTCTCTTTCGTCAGCGGCAAAACCGAGTGCGAGGTTGGCCTCGACGGTATCCAGGCCTTCCTCTTGCAGGCGGTAGGCGTGCATTTTAGGGAGGAGGCCGATGCCCCGGCCCTCCTGGTTGACGTAGACTAAGACGCCTTTGCCTTCGGCCTCGATGCGTTGGAGGGCGAGGGCGAGCTGATTGCCGCAGTCACATCGGAGCGATCCCAGGATATCCCCTGTGAAGCACGAGGAGTGTACCCGAACGAGGATCGGCTCGTCGGGTGCCCAGGTGCCTTTGACCAGAGCCACGTGGGGTTCGCCGGTGTATTTGTGGCGGTAGGCGTAGAGCTTGAAGTGGCCGTATTTCGTGGGCATATCCACGACCTCTTCGCGGATGATGGTGGATTCGGTGCGCAGGCGGTAGGCGATGAGGTCCTGGATGGTGATGAGGGGAAATCCCCATTTGTCGGCGAGCTGACGGAGGCGGGGGAGGCGGGCCATGGTGCCGTCTTCGTTCATGATTTCCACGATGACGGCGACGGGGGTCAGGCCGGCCAGGCGCATGAGGTCTATGGCGGCCTCGGTGTGGCCGCTGCGGCGTAAGACACCCTCAGGGCGCGCTATTAGGGGAAAGACGTGCCCAGGCCGGGCGAAATCGTCGGCGCGCGCGCGAGGGTCTGCGAGCGCTCGGATCGTTCGGGCCCGATCAGCGGCGGAGATACCTGTCACCAGTCCCTCCCCGATATAATCTACGGACACGGTGAAAGCCGTGCTGTGTGGGGCGGTGTTTTCGCTGACCATGGGGGAGAGGCGCAGCGCCTGAGCCCGCTCCGGCAGAAGCGGCACACAGATGAGTCCCCGTGCCTCTTTCGCCATGAAGTTGACGGCTTCGGGGGTCACAAACTCCGCTGCCATCACGAGGTCCCCCTCGTTTTCGCGGTCGGGGTCATCCACGACCACGACCATCTTGCCCGCGCGCAGGGCTTCAATAGCGTCTTCTATGGAATCTATGCGGATGCTTTCCGGAGTCATGCTGAATATACTAACACATTTCCACGGCTTTTTTGATGCGGTCGGTGATGTCCGNGATGTCGCCGAGGCCGGAGATGCGCCGCAGCAGGCCCTGTGNCGCATAGAAGTCCAGGAGCGGCTGGGTTTTTGTGCGGTATTCNGCGAGNCGTCGCTGGATGATTTGGGGGTTGTCATCTGAGCGGCCTTCNANTTCGGCGCGTTTGAGGAGACGGGTGAGGAGCTCTTCTTCGGGCACTTCGAGGGCGATGACGGCGCAGAGGGAGGCGCCTTTCTGGGCGAGGAGGTGGCTCAGTGCCTGCGCCTGCGGCACGGTACGCGGAAAGCCATCCAGGATGTAGTTTGCCCCCTCCTGCAGATGCTGTGCGATCAGGTCTATGACGAGTTCATCCGGCACGAGGAGGCCCGCTTCGAGGAGGGGTTTGATTTTGCGGCCGAGGGGGGTTTCATTCTGGATTTCGTGGCGCAGGAGGTCGCCCATGACTAAGTGACGATATCCCAATTCCCGGGCCAGGCGTTGGGCCTGGGTGCCCTTCCCGGAGCCTGGCGGCCCTACGAAGAGAATCACCTGCATCCCCCAAAGGTACGAAAGCCCCTTTACGCTGGAGTGAGGTGTTTCAAACTGGTATGAAAAAGTAGCTGCCCTGGCCTGCCTTTTGTCAGGGGGCAAAACCGCCTCCGGTACTTTACCTTTGCCGCACGCATGGCCGGCGAAAAAATCATCTACACGATGGTTCGGGTGTCAAAAATCATCCCCCCCAACCGAACCATTCTGCGAGACATTTCCCTGTCTTACTTTTATGGTGCCAAGATTGGGGTGGTAGGCCCTAACGGCTCTGGTAAAAGCACCCTTCTTCGCATTATGGCCGGGGTAGACAAAGACTTTCAGGGCGAAGCCAAGCTCTCCCCCGGCTACACGTTGGGGTACCTTTCCCAGGAGCCGGTGCTGGACCCAGAGAAAACAGCCATAGAGATAGTCCGGGAGGGAGCTGCCGAGGTATATGCGCTGCTGCGCCGCTTTGAGGAGATTAGCCAACGTTTTGCGGAGCCGCTCTCCGATGACGAGATGGATAAGCTCTTAGCGGAGCAGGCCCAGCTGCAAGAGGCTATTGACGCCGTGGATGGGTGGAATGTGGACACGTATATCCTTCAGGCGATGGAGGCTTTACGGTGTCCGCCGCCGGATGCCCCGGTGAAAGTGCTTTCGGGGGGGGAGAAGCGCCGCCTGGCCCTGGCCAGGCTTCTTATTCAGGAGCCGGACGTCCTGCTTCTGGATGAGCCGACCAACCACCTGGATGCTGAGGCTATTGCCTGGTTAGAGGCTCATCTGGCCAACTACCAGGGCACGGTCATCGCCGTGACCCACGACCGCTACTTCTTGGAGAAGGTAGCGGAGTGGATTTTGGAACTGGACCATGGCTATGGCGTTCCCTGGAAGGGCAACTACTCTTCCTGGCTCCGGCAGAAAGAGACGCAGCTTCGGGAAAAGAACGTTTCGCCGGAGCGGAGCCAGGCCTTGAAGCGGGAGTTGGAGTGGATTCAGATGACGCCCCGGGATCGGGAAGCCCAACGCAAAGCCCGTCTATCCACCTACGAGCGCCATGCACGAGAAGACCAGGAGATATTTATTGCGCCGGCCCCCCCCCTCGGCGAATGGGCCCTCCAGGTAGAAAACCTCACCCTTCGTTTCGGTGACCGAACGCTCTTTGAGAATCTCACCTTTGCTGTGCCGCGTGGCGCCATCGTAGGCATCGTCGGCCCTAACGGCACTGGAAAAACCTCCCTCTTTCGGCTCATTATGCAGGAAGCCACCCCCACTTCGGGCCAGATCAGGATTTCCCCCACCGCTGTCATCGCCTACGTAGACCAGGAGCATCGCGAGCTGAATCCTAACTACAAACTCCTTCAGCAAATATCGGGCGGCCAGGAGCAGATCAAAATCGGCGATCGGCTCCTGAATGTGCGTGCCTACTTGGCTCGCTTTGGCTTCACGGGGAGCGACCAGGAGAAGTACGTTCACCAGCTTTCCGGCGGGGAGAAGATGCGCCTACATTTAGCGTATGCCTTCCAGAAAGGCGCTAATCTCCTCCTTTTGGACGAGCCCACGAACGACCTGGATGTCCACACGATTCGGGCTTTAGAGGAGGCGCTGGAAAACTTTACAGGCAGTTGCCTGATTATCTCACATGATCGGTGGTTTTTAGACCGTCTTGCGACGCATATTTTAGTCTTTGAGCCAGGAGAAGGGGTCTTTTTTGTAGAGGGCAGTTGGTCGGATTACGAGCAGACCTGGCGTCCGCGACTTGTGAAGCGCCCACCACCCAAGCATGTGTACCGCCGGCTGAGAGCAATAGGGTAGGGGGGTAGTTTTCGGGTAGTTAGCGTGTTTGGGTTGTACTGGGCATCAGGAGATGAAAGTAGGGCAGGGGTCGGCGTTTACGCACATCTGGTGGAACCGCAGCGTACGCCGAGCGCACCGAGGAGGGCGAGGGGAGCACGGTATGGGAGGGTAGGTGGGTAAAGATGCTTAAGCAGATGGGGGAGGAGTTTGCAGCAAGGGGCGGCGGCCGGCCCGGACATCCTCTTCGGCTCTCGGTTCCTTTTCCTGGGAGGCGCTGATAGGCTACTTTTCGTGGCTATTTGCGGGGCTTGTGCGCATCCTTTTATCGTGCCAGGGCTCCCAGTGCCTCCCGGGCTATCCGGGCATAGAGGCTGTTTGGCACCTCGCGCAGGAGCCGCTCGTAGAAGCGAGCTGCTTCTGCCTCGCTTTTGGAAAGGCGGGCCAAGCCGTAAAGGGCGTCATCCCGATAGAGACTTTCGGTATCCGGGTAATCCACCAGCAGTTGGAGGTAGGTACGCGCTTTTAGGGTATCACCCTGAGCCAGGGCGATGCGGGACTGCAACCAAAGCACGTCATCCGTAACGGGATGGCCTTTCCATTGGGTTTCCAGGGTGTCGCATAGCCGTTTGGCCAGGGTGAGATTCCCTTGGCGCTCGGCTAAGAGGGCCCGGGCTAAAAGCGAAAGCGGCGTGAGAAGGGTATCCGGCTTGAGGTTGTCAATGATGAGCCAATAAAGCTCTATCGCGTCGTTGCTAAGCTCATCCTGCGTATTGTTTTTTAGCAGGCGAAGGCGGGCCTTAGCCAGCTCAAACTCCCCCTGGAAGAAGGCCAGTTCGGCTAACTTGAAGTAAGCTGTGGAAAGGTAGCTCGATTCAGGTAGGCGGGACTCTACTTCCAAGAGATACAGCCGCGCCTGGACGGGATCGCCCATATATAGGGCTGCATCGGATAGGAGGAAGTACTTCTGAGCTAAAAGGCCCGTTGTAGGCGGTTCTAAAGCGTTGAGGAGGGGAGGAACTGCCTGGGCTTGTCCTGTTCGCAGCAGCCACCGCGCTTTCTCTATGAGGAGGGTAGGGCGGGGGCCCTGAGCTGTCAGGAGGCTATCTATGCGTGCCAGGGCTTTTTGGGGGTTTTCTAAGAGGCTTTCTACGTTCAGGTAATGGGGGATGGTTTTTTCGGTGGCGGGGCAGGTGGGGTAAGTGCGGAGGAGCTCTTGATAGGCCTGCTGGGCAGTGGGGAGGGCACCGGCGATCTCTGCTGCCAGACCCACCTCATAGAGGATTTCGCACTGGCCGGTTTGCCGGGCTACGGCCCGGGCATACCGCAAAGCCTCTGTGTAATCCTCTGCCAGGAGGTAAAATCGTGTCAGGAGCACCTGGTACTCCGGCGGCGGGGTCGTACCCTGGTAGAGGCGGAGCAGGGGGATCTCTAAGCTATCCAGGGAAACCCCCTCCTGCTTGTGGTAGCGATGAGCCACCGAGAGCAAGCTATCTGAGGGGAGGCGTCCGCTTAGCCACAGGTGCAGCCACTCTATCCAGGCCTGGGGGTAGAGACGTTCGGCTTCCAGGGAGGGAATGAGGGCTTCTGCATACGCAAAGAGGCTTCCGGAGCGCCGGCGTGCCTCGTATAAAAAGCGCCGCTCCCACGCAAAAGCGCCCCAAACTCGCCCCGCTACTTCTGCAAGGTCTTCATACAAATGCGCATCAGCCTGCGGTATTTTGAGAAGGTTCTCCCACAAAGTTAGTCCCGTGGCTGAATCGCCCCGGCCGATAAGGTAGCGCCCTTCCCAGGCTTTGAGCCAGGCCTCGGGGGTAGAACGGGATTTTTTCTGCTGGGTGAGCCAGCGTTCGGCGGCCTCGTAGTTTTGGGAGCGCAGGTGGCATTCCAGAATGTAGCTGGCCCATAGGTTATCGCCGCTTTGCCGGTAGGCCTGCTGGAAAAGGGGTAGGGCCGCTTCGTACAGGCCCATCCGGAAGCGCAGCACCGCTTCGGAGGCGGCGGATTGGCCCCATACCAACCCCATGCATCCTGCTATCAGCCACCCCCTCATAGCCGCCGTAAATCGCTCCAAAAGGCCAGAATCATGATGCCCAGAATGATCGCCAGCCCGACGTACTGCGCAATCTCCCGAAGCCGATAGGAGGGTTCTTTGCGAAATACGGCTTCCAGTCCCAGAAAAAGCAAATGTCCCCCGTCCAAAAGGGGTATGGGCAAGAGATTCATGATGGCCAAGATGAGACTAAGCACAGCCGAAAACGACAACAGCTGGAGCCACCCACCTTCTTCGTACTGTTTAGCGGTGAGCTTGGCGATACCGATGGGGCCGGCTAAGCTTTCGGTGGGCTTCATTTGGCCGGTCAGCAGCATGCGGAAACCCGCTATTTGCAAGGCAGCAGTCTGGTAGAGGAGGGTTCCTGCCTCAACCAGCGCTAAGGGAAAAGGATAAGTTTCCCGTTCCACAGGCAGCCGCGCGGCGGGCCACACCTGCAGCCGCCGCAAACTATCTAACTTCACCGCTACGGTGAATCGCCCCGAGGCCCGCCCCACTAAGAGGGTTACCGCATCCCGACCCAACTGCCCCAGCCGCATCCGGAGCGCCTGAAAGGACTCCACAGCCTCCCCATCAGCAGCTATAATCGTATCCCCCTCTCGGACCCCTGCCTGGTAGGCAGGACCCCCCTCCATAGGAACCACCACGGCCGGCAAACGCGGCATGAAAACCTCTTCCTTTCGGAGAAGTTTCCGAAGAAGCGTATCGCACTGCGCCGGAGAGAGCGAAAGCCTAACCGTATCACTCCCCCGCAAAATAGTAAGCGTATAGCTACATTGTGCTATTTTTTGCATGGAGAGGAGGTTGGTGTGATAAGCCGGCTGGTCATTCACGGCGAGAATGCGGTCCCCCGTCTGAATGCCCAGAAAAGGTACGGCCTCAAAGCCAGACGCCCACTGATGATAGGCGATCTTTTCCCGGCCGCCCATAGCGAGAAGCAGCACAAGCACCCCATAGCTATACAGGACATTGGCTAAGGGGCCGCCAGCTATTACCAGCATGCGCTGGAGGAGGGGTTTAGCCCGAAACTCATCCGGCTCAGGAGGAGTAGGGGACTGCCGCTTGCCTAAGTTGGACTCATCCACCATCCCGGCAATCTTCACATAGCCTCCCAGGGGCAGAATACCAATCCCGTATTCTGTCTTCCCCTTGCGGAAGCTCCAAATTTTAGCCGGCCAGTCAAAGAAAAGATAAAACTTTTCTACCCGCATGCCAAAAATCTTAGCGGGCAAAAAGTGCCCCAGCTCGTGAATGACAATCAGCACGCTCAAAGCCAGCAGAAAAAGGCCGATGGTGAGCATTTCTTCAAAGATACGGCAAGCGGTTCAGAAGCGAAGCACTTTAGGGGTAAGCATCCAACGCACCCCGCCCAGCAGGGCCACGACGCCATCACGCCAGTGCCCCTCCACTTCTATGTAGGCCGGCTGATAAAAGGGCTGATAGACCAGCCGCCCCATGAGAAGCCGCCGACTCATCCGCTCCCCCTGTAAAAGGCGATTCCCAAACGGCTGTACAAACGTTACATCACTCACAAACGGACTGCTGCCCCAGTTCTGGGTAGGGGTGTTCAGCCCCTGCAAAAGGTGGATATACCGACCTTCCAGGGTTAGCCCGCCGATGGGCTGATACCGAAAAGCCCCGGACAGCTCAGACAGATTAGCCCCATAGGGATGCGCTAAAAACTGACCGTAATGCGTCCAGGCATTGCTGACATTAGAATGGCTGTAGGTGTATGGCCGAACTTGATTATATTCGGCAAAGAGGTCCAGCGTGGGTAAGAAGGCATCGATGATTTTGACTCCGCCTTGGAGGGCATATTTATTGGCCCACCAGCCTTGGCCTTCTTTGCGTTTGGAGAAGTTGTAGTCATCTATGAGGATTTGCCCGTAAAGCTGGAGATGTTTCCAGAGATTAGCTCGGCCAAAGACGCCGAGGAAGCCATTGTCGGGGCTCCCGAGGTACTGCTCTATGGAGCGGTAGAAGATAACGGGGATGAAGTAGGAGAGTTCCACACCACGGCGACCCGTAGGTGTCCAGGGGCTGTACATGACGGCCTCGTAAAAGCCGAGGCAAAGGCCTCGCGCGGGTCGCCAGAGGAGCTGGTGAATGGCAGCGTATTTACGGGGGTGGTCTCCCCAGGCATCGGGCTTATTGGGGATAAAATCTACAAACTGGGCGAAGAAGTTGTGATATTCCCATCGGCCTAAGCGGGTGCGGATGTGGAGGTAGAGATATTCTGGTCCGTAGTCGGAGAGGTAGAGGCTTTGGGAGCCAGGCCCCCAGAAGGCTTTATCTCGGCCGAATTTGATTCGCACGGCGGGGGTAGGACTGTACGTGATGTAGCCCCGGCTGTTATTATAGTCAAAGGTACGGGGGCTTATGACTTTGACGAAAGCTTCGCCCCAGAGGGACTGGTAGGTATTGTAGCGGTCGACGATGAAGAAAGGCAGGCGGGCCTGGGTCTCTAAGAAGTCAGCGTAGATACCNACTTTTTTNCCNANGCGGGCGCGCAGGTAAGCGCCGCGGGTATTCTGGTAGAGGAGGCCGGTGCTATCGCGGCCAGCGCTCAGNTGTAGAAGGGGCCCGATAACGAGATAGCCCCCGGGAATACGGGCTTCTATGAGGTCTCGGCGGTTGGGAAAGAGAAAGGCAGCCCGGCCCGAGCGAAGCGGAAGGCTATCCACCAGCTGAAAGGCTGCCCGGTGATACCGAGCCTTGTCTAAGCGGTGTAGGCGTGTGGTATCTAAGCGAAGGAGGAAGTTTCGGGCTTCTTCACGGGCCCAGGGACGGACCTCTATGGGGAGGAAGGTGTCGGCATAAGCCCGGATATCCCAGCGCTCGAGATAGGTGTAGATTTCGCTGCCTAAGAAGAGGTCGGCATCTTGGGCGGCGGCCATAGCCAGAAGCCACAGGAGGCGCAGGCGGCGAGACCAGTCTGGCATCCTGCAAAGATGCCAAGAGGTCGGCAGATACGATTGCCCTTCGTGTGGTCAGGTGGCGAGCGGGGGCCCCGCCTTTGGCAAAGCGCCCAAGTCTTGGTAGGCTAAGTTGTCCCATAAGATACATTATGTTAAGTTTTTGACCGGGCCAATAGCACGAGAAACAGGTCCAGAACGCGCCTCTTGCCGCCCCTTAAGTATAACGGGGCCCGCTTAGCGCAGGCCCCGGATTTATAGGCCTATCTGAGCAGCCCTTTACATCGGCTCGTAGCTGTGATGCACGCTCTCCTCCAAGTAGGGATGCCGCTGCGGAAGTAAATACGGCGCCTTTTCCAGCTGTTGCCCCACCCATAGGAGGAACCCACTCACCCCAGTCAGGAAAAAGCCCAGCTCCATCACCCCAAACCCACCATTCTTCCCCGCTACCGACGGCATCACCACCATGAACGTATCCAACCAGTGCGTGAATATGAGTACCGCCGTCACGAAGATCAACCACCCAATGCTACGTTTGATACTCGCACTCATCAGCCCGATGAGCGGAAAGAGAAAGTTTAGCACAAGTGTCGCATAAAAGATAGGGACATACTGCGGATTCACATTTACGCGGATACGCTCATAAAACCAGAAAGTCTCTTCGGGGATGTTCGCATACCAGATGAGCATGAACTGCCCGTAAAAGATGTACGTCCAGAAAATACTAAACGCAAAGACAAACTTGCCCAGGTCGTGGATGTGGCTGTCATTGACGCCGGAGAGGTAGCCCCTCAGCTTGAGCACACCCGTAGCGAAGGTGATGAAGCAGAGCGTAGTAATCCAGAGGTTGGCGAAGTTGTAGACGGCGAACATGGTGCTGAACCAGTGCGGGGAGGTGCTCATGAGCCAGTCCCAGCTGGCGACGGACCAGCTTAGCGCGAAAACCACCAGGAATCCGGCTGCCAATCGCCGGAGATTGTGGAANTGACGGATGTCGCCCGTNGCATCCAGCGCCTCCCAGTTGNGCCGAAAAGCCCTCCAGAANAGAAACCACGCCCCCAGAATGATTACCAGCCGCCCCACAAAGAAGGGTAGATTGAGATAGCCGCTCTTGTGCTGTAAGATCTCATCCTTAGCGACGATGTCTTCATGGGTCCATTCGTACAATACGCCGGAAAGTCCCACAGCTACAATAGCCAATAGGACCATTCCCACAGGCAGAAAGGTCGTCATCGTCTGGGGAATACGTTGAAGCATCACATACCACCCGGCATTGGCTGCATACCCGACTGCCAGAAAGAAAAGCGCCAGAATGGATATACCCAGCAAGTACATGGCCGAGATAAGCAGATTGGCCGAAAGGCGGGAAAGCCACGGCGCCGCGTGGTGATGCGCCTCTGCCGCCTCCGCCTCATGGGAGTGCCCGCCCATCTGGGTGAGAAGTCCAATAAGGATAAACGCTACCCCTACCCCTAAAAGGATAAGCAGCCAGCGACGCCAAGAAGCGGGCATCTGAAAACGCTCCTGCCAGTTAATCACAGCATCTTCGTGGTGTGCCATAGGATTTTATTGTTTTTTCTCGGTGTTTTGGCTTTGTTGCTTCTCCGCCTCGGCTAAGCCGGCTTCACGGAGGGCCTGGACATAGAGAATTACTTTCCAGCGCTCTTGGGGCGAGAGCTGGGAGGCATGCGAACCCATGAGATTTTTGCCGTAGGTGATAGAGTGAAACATCTTGCCTTCGGGCAGGTCTTTAAGTTGCGGGCCATAGTAAGAGGGCGGCGCAGGGAATTTCTCAGCCTGGACGATACTACCCTGCCCATTTCCCTTCTCGCCATGACAATGGATACAGTACAGTTCGTAGAGGCGCTTACCTTCGGCAAGGTTTTCAGGGGTTTTAGGGAGAGGATTTTTCAGCTTTTTGCCCGCTTCTTCATAGCCTTCATTCGTGTTAGGGAAAGGATACACGTACTCTGCTTTCCCGCGGGGTACGGTACCAGCGACGGGTTCTACCAGGTGCTTGCCTTGGGGTAAGTATGCATAGTAATCCATCTGGGAATAGGGTTCCAGGGGAATGGAGTGGTACATTTGTGGGGCGTACTCAATGCCCGGGTCTCGTGGGTCGGACTTCGCAGCGCAGCCGCCCAGATACAGGGCTGAGCCTACGCTCAAAATGATTACAAATGCGTTTGCCTTGGTCATAGTTCTACGACTTGTGTTTCAAAGGCACCGGTTTTCTGGAAGAGTTCTTTCGCTTTATCCCAGGCGGTAGTATCCGCAATAGCTACGACGAAAGCATCATCGGTCTGCCGGGGATGGAATACCCGCGTCTTTTGACCGGGGTATAAGCGATTGACCGCCAGGTAGGAGAGAAACATGAGCACCCCCGCAAAGAGTACCGTCAGCTCAAAAATAATGGGAATAAAGCTGGGAAAGGGGAGGTGCGACTTACCGCCAATATTCACGGGCCAGTCAATGGTGTACATGTATATCTGCATGGAGAGGGCCGTGAGCGTCCCCAGTGCCCCATAAACGAAAGCCGCGTCGGGAAGGCGAGACTTTTTCAGCTGGAGCAGGCTATCCAGGCCATGCACAGGAAAGGGCGTACAGACCTCATGAATGGGGAGGCCTTCTTTTTTGATGTGCTCTATGGCAGCTAAAAGCTTTTCCTCGTCGTCGTATAAGCCTATCAGGTACTTGGCCATAGGTTTTTCAGGATTTGGGTTCATCGGGATTTAGAGCGGGCACAGCTGCGGGGGCTGGTGCTGTGGCTTTTTTCTGAGCCAGGTAAGCTTCATAGCTGAGACCTGCATACTGGTCCCCCGAAGTTTTGAGGATGCTCTTAGTTTCTGCCACAGCAATAACTGGGAGGTATCGGGCAAAGAGGAGATACAGCGTCAAAAAGAGCCCAAAAGTGCCCACAAAATGGTGACTTCCACCCAAGTGGGCGTGTACATGCGCCAAGAGGAGGTGAGAAAGTCCCGGTGCAGGGAAGTGACGATAATCACAAACCGCTCAAACCACATACCAATATTCACGAAAATGGAGATGATGAAGACAAACCAGGGGGAGCGGCGAAGCTTTTTCACCCAGAAGACTTGCGGGATGAAGAGGTTACAAGTTACCATGGCCCAGTAGGACCACCAATAAGGCCCAAAAGCCCGATTGAGGAAGATGTACCTTTCCCAGTAGGAGCCAGAGTACCAAGCGATAAAGAACTCGGTGGCGTAGGCAAAGCCGACCATCATACCGGTGACCATGGTGACTTTGGCCATGGCGTCAATATGCTCCAAAGTGATGTAGTCTTTGAGGTTCATGACTTCCCGGGTGATGATCATGAGGGTCAGCACCATGCCGAAGCCCGAGAAGATAGCGCCCGCCACGAAGTACGGCGGAAAGATAGTCGTATGCCACCCCGGCAGGATGGACGTAGCAAAGTCAAAGCTCACGATGGAGTGGACGGAGAGCACGAGGGGCGTAGAGAGGCCGGCTAAGACGAGCGAAACCGCTTCAAAGCGCTGCCATTCTTTAGCCGTACCGCGCCAGCCAAAGGATAAGATGCTATACACTATCCGAGCGAAGCTCCCCGGCTTAGCGCGGTCGCGTACGGTGGCCAAATCCGGAATCAGCCCCGTGTACCAGAAAAGGAGAGAAATGGTGAAGTACGTGCTGATGGCGAAAACGTCCCACAGGAGCGGAGAGTTGAAGTTGACCCAGAGGGAGCCGTGGGTATTAGGCAGGGGGAGGAACCAGAAGACCAGCCAAGGACGCCCCATGTGGATGATAGGGAAAAGGCCTGCGCAGATAACGGCAAAGATGGTCATAGCCTCAGCGGCGCGGTTGATAGCCATACGCCACCGCTGCCGGAAAAGCAGCAAAATCGCTGAGATCAGCGTCCCAGCGTGCCCGATACCAATCCAGAAGACGAAGTTCGTAATATCAAAGGCCCATCCCACGGTTTTATTGAGGCCCCAGGTCCCAATCCCTACCCATATAGTGTAGGCGATGGCTCCGAAGCCAGCAAACATAACCAGAGCGGTGAAGGCGGTAGTTAGGTACCATTTCCAGGAGGCGGAGCCGAGGATAGGCGCGACGATATCATCTGTGATTTGCTTATAGGTCTTGCGACCTAAGATAAGCGGCTCACGAATCGGACTGTCGTACATAGGTTATGTCGTTTGAGGTTGTGGAAGTTCAGTATTGCGGACTTTGACCATGTAACGGATGGAGGGGCGGGTGTTGATTTCGGAGAGGGCATAGTAACCGCGCGGTTCTTCCATGAGTTTGGAGATGCGGCTATTGGGGTCGTTGAGGTCACCGAAGACGATGGCGCCGGTGGGGCAAGCCTGCTGGCAAGCTGTCTGGAAGGCGCCGTCCTTGAGGGGTTGGCCGGCCTTTTTGGCTTCGAGTTTAGCGGCCTGGATGCGCTGCACGCAGAAGCTGCATTTTTCCATCACCCCGCGCGCCCGTACCGTCACATCGGGATTGAGCACCATGCGCCCAAGTTCATCCACCGGGTTGAAGACCCACTTTTCGGCGTTGGTATAATCAAACCAGTTGAATCGGCGGACTTTGTAGGGGCAGTTGTTAGCGCAGTAGCGAGTACCCACGCAGCGGTTGTAGACCTGCTGGTTGATGCCTTCGGAGCTGTGGGCGATGGCGAGGACGGGGCATACGGTTTCGCAGGGGGCGTGGTCGCAGTGCTGACAGAGCATGGGCATAAAGAATGCCCGAGGGAAGTCCTCAGGAGGCCGGGCGGGAAACTCCTCGGACTTGCCCGTGTGCCCGGCCGTAGAGGTGAAGTAGCGGTCAATCCGGATCCAGTGCATGTCGCGCCCCCGCCGAATTTCATCCCGTCCCACAACGGCGATATTATTTTCTGAGATGCAAGCTACGACGCAGCTGGCACAGCCGATGCAGGTATTCAGGTCAATGGCCATGCCCCAGCGATGACCAGGCATGGGATGCTCTTTCCACCAGAGGGAGATGAGATGGGGTTCTTCGTNGTTACCAGCCTTGGGGTCCTGCCGGTAGGCGGAGAGGGAGGTTTCCCGGACGTACTCGCGGCCAGCGTAGGTTTCCCACNGCTGGANGCGAGCNAGCNCATAAGATTCGCCCGTTTTGGTGAGGGTGGCGCCGGGCTGGATAGCGCAGCGGTACTCCCCTACCCTACCGAAGAAGGGATANGCGTTTTGACCGACACCGANGGCGGCCCGGCCTCCTTTCGTACGGCCATATCCCAAAGCTACCCCGATGGTTTTAGGGGCCGTGCCAGGAAGGATATAGATGGGCAGGGTGAGGGTCTTTTCGCCGAGGGTGAGTTTTGCCATGTTACCATTCTCGAGGCCCATTTCACGGGCGAGGACGGGTGAGACAACGATGTAGTTGTCCCAGCTTACGCGAGAGAGGGGGTCTGGCGTTTCTTGGAGCCAAGGGTTGCCGGCCTGGGTGCCGTCGCCAATGGTGACTTTTTCGTAGAGATAGACGACGAGGCCTTCGGCAGGTGCCTGCGGAAGCTGCGCAGCCCATTCAGCGGGTTTCCAGTCAGCTTTGGGCTGGGCAGCGGGTGTAAGGGTAGTTGCTACGACCCCTTGTTCCACAGCTCGTATCCAGAAGCTCTCCGGATCATCGGCGGAGAGCAGCTGCGCTTCGGGCCAGAAGGGGGTAGCTTTTCCAGCGTCCACGGCCTTGCGGTAGGCGGTATACTTGGGGAAGATTTCTTTTTGCCAGAAGGCTTTGAGGTAGTCATAAGGCGACTCGGAGCGGCCGAGCCAGGAAAGGAGGATTTCAGCGAAAGATTTTGTTGAGAAAATAGGGTGAATAGTGGGCTGTTGGAGGGTGTAGAGGCCTTCGTAGGGTTCGGCATCGCCCCAGCTTTCGAGGAAGTGACTTTCGGGGAGGACGTACTTGCAGGCGGAGGCGGTTTCGTGGAGGTGGGTGTGGATGGCGATGGTAAGGGGGGCTTTTTGGAGGGCCGCTTGGAGGCGCTCGGTTTCGGGAGCGTCATAGAGGGGATTGACCTGGTGGAAGAGGACGGCGCTGACTTTACCGGCTTCCAGGTCGGAGAGGAAGGTGAGGAAGTCTTTTTCACGGGCTTGGCGGAGGTGGCTGGCCGGGGTGATGAAGAGGGTTTCGCCGTAGTTACCCAGCAGGANGTTGATGCCGGCGATGAAGGCCTGGATGGCAGGCAGGTGAGAGCCGCTGACGACGAGGCCTTTGCCNCGGTTTTCCCAGAGNTTTTCGGCGGTGAAGGCAATGGCGTTATCGGGTGTATCCCANGCANCAGCGCCGCCGATAGGGGGAGCGCCGGCCTTTTCGGCAATGCGGTTGTATAGGCTCAGGACAGCCTTAGGAAGGTCAGTCGCCTCTACGGGGATGCGCTTATCGGCGCTGTAGCCCGTGATAGTCGGGATAGCTTCAAACTGGATGTGGAGGGACAGGTCTTTGCGGCCATCGTAGAGGGTACGGTTTTTGGACCAGCCACGCGCATGCGCAGTCGGGTCTCCCCAGGTACCCAGGAAGTCCGCAGCAAAGCTTACGATGACCTGCGCTTTGTCAAAGCGATAGGTAGGAAGGACAGCTTTGCCGAAGATTTTTTCGTGAGCGGTAAGGATGGCGTCGTAGGGGTTGGCCTCGTAGACGATATGGCGGGCGTTCGGGAGGGCTTTGAGCCAGTCCTGGATGAGCGCTCTGAGGCTCGGACTGATGACGGGCGGCGTGAGAAGGTAGATAAGACCGGTTTGTCCTTTAAGCTGCTCCATGAGGGCGGTGCCGAAGGCAGACCAGTCGGCTTCCTTGCCGGCAATAAGGGGCTTTTGCAGGCGGGTGTGGTCGTAGAGGGGAAGGATGGCTGCTTGGCCGCGCACATGGGTGCCGCCCTCAGTGAGGGGATAGGAGGGATTGCCTTCTATTTTGATGGGCCGACCATCCCGGACTTTTGCCAGGACCGACTGGAAAATCTGCCCGTCAAAGAAGGAAGTAGCGTAATAATCCGGGATACTTGGAATGTGTTCAGCAGGCTTTTTTACATAGGGAAGGGCGTATTTGACGGGGGTTTTTTCGCAGGCAGCGAGGACAGCTGCACTGATGGAGATGCCGCAGAGCTTGAGGAAATCCCGGCGAGTCGTGGAAAACTCGCCGTTCATGAGGTCTTCTACTGGGATGTCTTTGTCGAAAGGCTTCATATTAGTAGTGGCATTTGGAGCATTCCAGGCCGCCAATCTGCTCAACCGTCACGGTTTTCTCTTTGAGGGCCTGATGCAGGCGCTCATAATAAGGATTAGCGGTAAGGTCTACCTTGGTCTCGCGATGGCAGTTGATACACCAGCCCATGCTCAGGTCGCTATATTGATAGACTTCCTCCATTTCTTCGACAGGACCATGACAGGTCTGGCAAGCGATACCACCGACTTTGACGTGCTGGGCGTGGTTGAAGTAGACCAGGTCTGGGAGGTTGTGGATGCGGACCCATTCGATGGGTTTACCACTCTCCCAGGATTCTAAGATTTTAGCGATTTCCTTGGTGCCGTAGCGGGAGCCTTCCTGGATGTAGTTGTGGCAGTTCATGCAAATGTTAGTGGAGGGGATGGTAGCGGACTTCCCTTTTTCCACGCCGACATGGCAATATTGGCAGGCGATTTTGTACTGGCCAGCGTGGGTTTTATGGGAGAAGGCGATAGGCTGGACGGGTTGGTAGCCTTTATGGAGACCGACAGGAACGGGCCTTGACGGTGGTGGCGCTAACCCACCAGACGAAAGCCACGATTCCCACTAAGGCAATGAAACGCTTCGAGCGGAGGACAGGCTGGAGCCTTTCCCAGAGGGAGGGGCCTGCGGTTTTCTCACGCTCGGGGCTAAGCACTTTGGAAAGGGCGGCGACCGTGATGAGGAGAGCGATAGAAATGGCCCCGAGGGATAGAGCAAGCACCCAGAGGAGGGGGGAGGTGGTGCCAGGAGCTTCGCCATCAGCAGGACCGGACACACCGCCCTGCGCAGAGGGAGCGGCCGTTTCAGCCTTGGCCAGGGCTTCAGTCTCCGTCTTGATGTAGTCCAGGATGGATTTGATTTCGGCGTTACTGAGGCCGGTAAAGGCCGTCATGACGGAACGGTTGTACTCCTCATAGAGCTTTTTAGCGTAAGCGGAGTTTTTGAAGTTGCCGTTGATGTAAGCCTGNGAGTTGTTGACGAACTTGATGATTTCGCCTTCGTCATTGCCCCAGCGTTCGTGGACGCCCTTGAGAGCTGGTCCGACTACACGCTTATTGATTGCATGGCAAGAGGCGCAGTTGGCCTGGAAGAGGGCCTTGCCGTCTTGTGCCCAGAGG
>JGI24186J35511_1000320_pt1 | contig 18631 bp, 9 predicted proteins | sample YNPBryulayer2012_FD_35511 | JGI IMG/M metagenome (IMG submission 35511) | reverse complement strand
GATATAAAAAGTTATGAAACTCATAATACTTTCTTTGCCACAGAAAATTCAGAAGTATTGCTAAAAAGAGTAATTGATGGAATGAAATACGAAGAACAATCAATCATCCTTGACTTCTTTCTCGGCTCTGGCACAACAACCGCTGCAGCCCATAAACTTGGCAGAAAATGGATTGGTGTGGAAATGGGAGAGCATTTTTACACAGTAGTTTTGCCGAGAATGAAAAAGGTTTTGTTTTATGATAAATCAGGAATATCAAAAGAAGTAAAAGAATATAAAGGCGGGGGGTTTTTCAAATACTATGAATTAGAACAATATGAAGAAACACTTGCCAATACGGTTTATGAAAATCACGATATGTTTGCAGTAGGGAACAAGTCGGTGTATGAGCAATATGTCTTTTTGAAAGATGAGAAGATGCTCAAAGCGTTAGAGATAGATTATGAAAATGAGAAAATCAAAGTGGATTTATCGAAACTCTATCCCAACATTGATGTAGCTGAGACGATTTCTAACCTAACAGGCAAATGGATAAAGCAAATAAAAGAAGATGAAGTTATTTTTGAAGATGGCAGTGTAGTGAATACGAAAGATTTGGATTATCTGTTAATAAAACCACTAATTTGGTGGGAATAAAGAGGTAGCAGTTAAAAAAGCGCACAAAAAAATTTATGAACCTACACTTGCAAGAAATTGTAGAGCATTTCAGCCTAAGCAACCTGCCTGCTGATTGGTTGGGAGTAGGCTTTGCCAAGTTTTCAGAGGGTAAAACGCTATTTGAGTATCAGCAAAAAGCCTTAGAGCATGCCTTGAAGGCGCTGTATTTGTATTTTGAAGTGTGCAGAGGCAATAAAAGTGAATTTTACAGGCATTACCGAAACAACGGTTTGATAGAGGATTTAAGTTACAATCTTAATAGCGGCAAGGCGAAAGAATACCTTTTAGATTATGAAGAAGAGTTTAAGATAAACAATGGGAAGGTATCGTTTGAGCATTTTATCAATCGGATGAGTTTTTGGATGGCGACAGGTTCGGGCAAAACGCTGGTGATTGTAAAGATGATTGAACTACTGGGATACTTGATGGAAAATCAAAAAATTCCAAAGAAAGATATACTCTTTTTGACGCATCGTGATGACCTTATAGAGCAATTCAAGCGGCATGTTGAAATGTTCAATCGTGCAGGCGCTTCAATTCATATCAATTTAGTTGAGTTAAGAGAGTATGAATCTCATAAGAATAATCTTGTGCTATCATTTGGTAAAAGTGTAGATGTTTATTTTTATCGGAGCGATTTAATTGCAGATGAACAGAAGGAAAAAATTGTAAGCTACAAGAATTATGACAACGGCGGCAATTGGTATGTGATTCTTGATGAAGCTCACAAAGGCGATAGAGAGGAAAGCAAGCGGCAGATGTTTTACTCTATTTTGAGCCGTAATGGGTTTATGTTTANTTTTTCTGCCACTTTTACCGATGAGCGGGATTATGCCACATGTGCCTTTAATTTCAATTTAGCTCGGTTTATTGAAAGTGGCTATGGAAAGCACATTTATGTTTCAAAAGAAAGTGTCAAGGCTTTAGAAGAAAAACGAAAAGAAATAGAGAGCGAGAAGCAAAAGATTTTATTGAAGTTGTTTATTCTTCAATCTGCCATTAACAAGCAGTGCGAGGCGATAAAAAAGCAGAATTCAGCACTTTATCACAAGCCTTTGCTTTTAGCACTTGTGAATTCAGTCAATACAGAGGATTCGGATTTAGAGCTTTTTTTCAAAGAAATAGAGAAAATTGCATTAGGAAATTTAGACAATNGGTTATTTGAGGTAGCCAGAGAGGAAATTATTAAAGAATTATCTGCGGAAGCGGCAAAATATGAATTTGAAGAAAAGAGTGTTGATAAAAAAGTTATTTCAATCATTGAGGGGCTAAAAGTAGGGGAANTGCTCAGATATGTGTTTAATGCAGAAACGGCGGGCAGGATAGAAGTTCTAAAAATTCCTTCCAACAAGCAGGAATTGATGTTTAAGTTAAAAACTTCGGAGAAGCCTTTTGCTTTGATGAAAATAGGCGATATTTCGGAATGGATAAAGAATAAACTTACAGGTTACGAAATCAATGAGCGGTTTGAAAATGAAAGTTACTTCAAAAGTATCAATGAAAGAGAAGATGTTAACATTTTGATGGGTTCTCGTTCGTTCTATGAAGGTTGGGATAGCAATCGTCCGAATATGATTTTGTTTATTGATATTGGGAAAGGGTCAGATTCAAAGAAGTTTGTATTGCAGTCTATTGGTCGTGGTGTAAGAATTGAGCCGATACCAAACAAGCGGAAGCGTGCTGTATTTCTCTACAACAATTGTGAAATAGAGCCGACGCTATACGAGGCTATCAAGGATAACATTGACGCACTTGAAACGCTATTTGTCTATGGCACGAAGGCAGAGAATTTGAGAGAAGTGATAAGCACACTGAAACAAGAAAAGCAAGAAGTATGGCTTGGAGATTTATTTGAGGTAAACCCTAATGTGAAAGATAAATTGCTGTTAGTCCCTGTGTATCGGGAGACCAATCAATTGCTCGCAGAGGAGCAAGAGGTTGTAAAATACCAGATTCATCCGGAAGATTGTGAGGTTGTCAAAAGTTACCTGAATTTTATTGGTGATAAGGTGGCGGTGTGTAAGTTTGAGTGCGATGTAAAGGTTTTACAAAAAGTGAAAGAAGCCCTTAACGGGAATAAAGAGGCGTTTTTTCTTGAAAGCAATGAGGTGCTCAGAATTCAAAATCCTGAATTTTTGCTTCGGAATATCTTTAGGCATTTTAGTCAAAGAGTGAAGAAGTTTGACAAGCTCAAAGCATTAGAAGATGAAATNATTCACTTTAAGCGAATTAGCATAAGTGAAGATAAGTTAAATTCTTTAAGAGATAAGATAGAAAGAGTGAAGGAATCGCAGTATAAAGATAAAAAAATTGCAGACCTGAAAGAAAAGCAGAAAAAAGGAGAAATTGATATTGATGAATATACAAAGCAAATACAAGAAATTGAGAATCAATCAAAAAAGAAAGATGAAGTTATCTATTCGGTTAATGAAAAACTTACAATTCGCTACCTTGCCAATCATTACTATATTCCTATTTTGCTGACGGAGTCGGAGCGTGTATCATTCATACAGCACATCATTCGGAACAAGAGTGAGGTTGATTTTATAAATGAATTGGAGCAGTATTTGAGTAAAGACGATAATGTTTTCAAGCAATTTGATTGGTGGTATTTCTCGAAGATTGATGAAGCCTTAGATGAAATTTACATTCCGTACTACAATCCGAAGACGAACCGAATGGATAGGTTTAAGCCTGATTTTATTTTTTGGCTATGCAAGGGGAAAAAATATATGATTCTTTTTGTTGACCCAAAAGGCACAGAATATGCGGATGGCTATCGCAAGATTGATGGNTACTTACGGATATTTGAAAGGAATCAAGCGGTCAGGGAGTTTTTGCATGGTGAATTGAGGGTCACTGTGGGGTTATTGCTAAAAGGGAAAATTGAGAGTGTTTTAGAGAATTACAAGAAATACTGGTTTGATAGTTTCACGGANTTTAGCGAGAAAATTGCTCAATTTTCTACGAATGTATTGAGNTCAACTTGATTGGGAGTAGGTGCAGGGCAGAAGTGAGAGATGTTCTTTTTGCATCTTTCCTGCCATTTCGAGCGAGAGCAAGGAATGCACTATGGGTGCTTCACTTCGCTTATGCTTCGTTCAGCATGACAAAAGCAGGAGTGTCATTTCGAGCGCAGTGAGGAATCCAGCATGGATGCTTCGCTTCGTTCAGCATGACAGAGCAGTGGCATTTCGCACATCTTTTTTGCCGTTCCGAGTATTTTGTGTAGAATAGGGCGTGATAACTAAACATGGCGTCATGCGCCTTTTGGCATACTTTTACTTCTATCTTTTCGGTTGTCTCCCACTGCAGCAGTCCATTTCAGCAGGTGATGAAGCCTTTCTAAAAATGGATTACCCGAATGCGATTGCCATCTACGAGGCGGCGCTGGAGAAATCGCCAGACAATGCAGACTTGCTTTGGCGGTTGGCACGCGTCTATGTCTGTCAAGGAGAGGTGGTGCCCTTTTCAGAGAAGGAGAGTTTTTATCGCAAGGCGGAACATTATGCACGGCGGGCTATCAGAGCCGATTCAAACAAAAGTGAAGCCTATACTTGGCTGGCGGCGGCATTGGGCAATTTGGCGATGTATTACGGCGGTGGTGCAAAAGTTCAATTGGTGTCGGAAATCAAGTGGGCGTTGGATAAAGCCATTGCACTCAATCCTAAGGATGATGTGGCATACTCGATTCTTGGCTCGTTTTATCGTTCGTTAGCAAGCGTCGGATGGTTTGAGCGACAGGTGGCGAATGTGTTTCTGGGCGGTCTGCCAGAGGGAGGGTTTAGCGAGGCTGAACAAGCACTGCGAAAAGCCATTGAGCTTTCGCCCAAAACCATGCGTCATCATTACGAACTGGGGATGCTGTATATGGAGCACAATCGGCGAAGTGAAGCACGTAAAGCGTTTGAGGCGGCACAACAGTGCCCGATACTGATTGCTGGCGACCGATGGCGCCTAAGTCAGGTGAAAAAAATGATTGCCTACATTGATGAGCAACTGCGCTAATTACAACCATAACACCGTAACATCAGCCCAACCGTGAATGCGACACTGACACGCCAAACTTAAGCCGCACCTTGCCAGCCCTTTTGGAGCATGGCAACGCCCGCAGAAAGGTAAGCGACAGATTTGTCTATTGACAAGCTACAGACAGCCAGTTTTATTTTCATCTGCGAAAAAATTGAGAAGTCAGAAAGCTCCGAACAATCTGAAAGCAAGGTGCAGGAAATTGTCATAGCTCAGACTCATTCATCCGATGAGGCAATACTTTTGCAAGAGGAAAGATATTGCTCATAGACACTTTGCGTGTAAGAGTGTGCTGACTTTCGTGAGTGTACTGGCTACGGTGATAAGCGCAGCGGCTATGCCTCTTCTGAATGAAGAACTGACAGCGCACATCGCGGCAAAAGGCTTGACTGCATGGCTATCGCACTGGATAGGCGCTGGCAAAAACAAAACGGCACCGAAACAGACATCTAAAAAACGCTTAGTTAGGCACTCATTACGAATTTGCAATTTTGAACGTAGCACAAATCAGACAAACCCAGTCGCAGATACCTTACAGCTTGAACCTACGGCGGCAGGCACGGCAGACGCAGAGCATCAAGGTATGGCACTAATGGAGGCACCGAAGCGAAACGTGGAGGCAGGCACAGATTCAGTGCAGCGCAGTAGCACCTACGCAAGCGTGATTGATTCCCTACTGGCAACACCATTTGATTCAACGGCGCGCATAGAGCAATTTCGCTATCGGCGTTACGATTCGCCGGTTTTGCGTGTAAGCGAGCCATTTTTGTCGCCGCTTTTTTTGCCAGCTACAGCCCCCAAGCGCGAAGTGACATTAGACTCGACAGGTCAGTTTATTACCATTTCGGAAAAAATAGATGGTTACAGCGTGAAGCCATCGGTGCGTGTGCCCTTTGAGCTGTATCGGAAACTGCGCTTTGAGGAGATGCTCAAGCAAAATTTTCGCGAGATTTCAAATCGGCAGTTTAGGATGCAGTCGCAGGATGCCTTTTCGGATGTGCTGGGCAAAATCACGAAGTTGCAGATTTTGGTGCCGGGCGGCGAGAGTTCATTTTTTGCCACGCTGTTCGGTCCGCCAACGGTCAGTTTGCAAGTGGCAGGGAACATTGACATTCGGGCTGGCGTGGAATTAGAAGATAGCAAAGACCCCCAGCGCATTGCCATTGGGGCAGGGCGACGCGCCGACCCACGCTTCGACCAGCAAGTGCAGTTTAACCTCTCTGGTCTTATCGGCGATAAGCTCAATCTGACTGCGGATTGGAACACACAGCGCCCATTTGAATTTGAAAACCANCTCAGATTAGGCTACCGTGGCTACGAAGATGATATTGTGCAGTCAATTGAAGCAGGCAATGTAGCACTGACCTTACCGACATCGCTGATTGGAAGCAGCCAAGCCCTGTTTGGTATCAAGGCGAAAATGCAGTTAGCAGGGTTGGGTATAACAGCCGTTGCCTCTCAGCAACGCGGACGCTCGGATGCACTGAGCATTTCTGGTGGCACACAAGAGACCACTGTCAACTTGCAGGCGTGGGAGTATGACATTCTACGACACTTTTTTATCAGCAATTTTTATGCTACGAACTGGGATAGAGCATTTTCGACGCAATTGCCTCAAATCAATGTGGCGCAAGACCCAGAGGGGCGACAACTTGGCAGAATTGAAGTTTGGCGGTTGCCTGAACAAGGCGCACAGCAATTTCCCGAGCGCCGTGCCGCCGTTGCACTTTTCAACTATGGCGACGAGCCTTACGACCCACGGAAATTAGAAGATGGTATCGGCTTTGCCTTTCCACGACCGCGCTACTATGATGTGCCAGAAGCTCAAAGTGATGCAGTGCTTGAGCGATTTCGCAATGCCGATACTTTAGAAGCCTTGCCAGTATCGCANGGTGTAGTCGGCGAATTTGTCTTGCTCAAAGAAGGAGAAGACTACACAGTCGATCGGCGGTTGGGCTACATTTCATTTCGCAGTCCAGTCAATGATGGCGATGCAATTGCGGTAGCGTATCAGTTTGTGCGGCAGGGGGTGCCACCTGTGCAAATTGGGGACTTTTCAAACGACCCGCCACGCCGACGATTGATACTCAAGCTCATCAAGCCAGCGCAACTTACCAGCTCTAATCAAGGCGCATGGCTACTGATGCTCAAAAATATCTATAGCCTACGCACACAAAACATCTCGCCAGAAAATTTCAGCCTGAAAATTCTCTACTCCGTGCCGGGCAATGTACCACCTGAACAAGAAAATTTGCCAATTCCGGGCAGTGGGTTTCTGCTAACGATATTGGGTTTAGACCGCTTCAATCCAAACAATGTGCCGCCAGCTGACCAGCGCTTTGATTTTATTCCGGGCTTGACCATTGACCCACAACGCGGGCTCATCATTTTTCCGTATCTGCGACCGTTCGACAAACAAATCCGAGAAGAATTGCGGCGCTTGGGGCGCATAGATGCAAGCGGCAACTACATCAATCCAAGCGATAGCAACTTTGTCTATCAGGAAATTTACTTCAATCAGCAGCGTCCGACCGCCAGCGATGCGGGCACGAAAAATCGGTATATCATTCGAGCAAAGTTCAGCGGCGGGATTCAAAACCCCTTGCAAATTGGTTTCAATGTGGCGCAAGGTAGCGTGCGCGTCTCCAGCAACGGTCAGCCGCTGACGGAAGGTCTGGATTATACGGTCGATTATCAACTTGGACAGGTGCAAATTTTGCGTCCTGAGCTACTGGCGCCGGGCGCAAACCTACGCGTCGATTACGAACGCAACGATATTGTGCTCTTGGCAGCCCGAACCATACTGGGCTCGCGTGCGGAATACACCTTCAGCGAAAACTTCAAAATCGGTGGCACATTTTTGCAGTATGCAGAACGACCGCTTGCCGATAAAGTGCGCGTTGGAGATGAACCAATTTTTAACCGCATCTATGGCTTTGATATGCAGTTCAAGTCAGATATGCCGTGGCTGACACGACTCATCGATGAACTGCCACTTATCAGCACAAGAGAGCCATCGGAGTTAAACATCAACGCAGAATTTGCACAAGTCTTGCCGGGCACACCTAGCGAGTTGCAAACCTCACTTGACCCTGACGGCGTCAGTTTTATCGATGACTTTGAAGGCTCAAGGCAAAATCTGACACTGGGTTTAGAGAGCAATCTCTGGACGCTGGCGTCGCCACCTTCAAACGACCCCAGCCCAACGCTCTTCCAAGATTCCGTGCGTCACGCGCAGCGTGCGTATCTATCGTGGTATCGCTTGCCACAAGGTGACCCGCGCAATGTGCCTACAGCGGTCATTTTCCCTAATCGGCGTGCCGCACGAGAGGAAATTCAGCAGCGCCCATTCTATCTCGAATACTACCCACGACGAAGAGGACAGTATAACTTTTCACTTGACTTTCTACGCCAAGCGCAACTGACGCGACCCGATGGAGCTTGGGCAGGCGTGATGCGCTTCTTTCCACAATTTGTCCGTAACCTCCAAGATGCCAACATAGAGTTCATTGAGTTCTGGTTCAAGTACGACTCACTGGGCACAGGCACAGGCAACGATGTAGGAAACTTACACATTGACTTAGGTATCATTAGCGAAGATGTTATTCCAAATGGCAGGCTCAATACCGAGGACGGTATGCCAATTTCATCTGACCCGAATGGACAAAACGATAACCCAAACGATATTGGTCGCGACGCCTACGGACGCTTCTTGATAAACACAAGTCCAGCGCGTGTCAATGGTGTGGTCAATACAGGCGATGTGGGCACAGAGGATGTAGGCTTGGATGGGGTTCCAGATGAATTGGAGCGGCAGATTCATAGTGCCTTCATTGATGGTGCGCNAACGATTTTGGGCGCAAATAATCCAGAGTTCTTGCGCCTGCAGAGCGACCCAGCTGCCGATAACTTTGTAGGCACAGATATTCGGGTGTTAGACCGTGTGGCAAACACTGAAGGCAACAGCAGTGCACAGGGTGCATTAGTGGGCACAAAAATTCTGCCTGATACCGAAGACCTGAACGGAAATCAGGCGGTCGATAGGCAAAATAGTTTTTACCGATATACGATTCCCATCAATCCGGCAGAGTTACGGCAAGGGCGAGGGCGATTTGTAGTGGGCGGCGGAGAGCGCAATGGTGGCTGGGTACAATTTCGTATTCCCTTGCAGGCTTTTACAAGCAGGATTGGAGACATTGGCGATTTTCGTAACATTGCCTATGCTCGAGTGTGGGTCGATGGCTTTCGTCAAGCGGCACGGTTTGGATTTGCAACCTTTGATTTCGTTGGCTCGCAGTGGCGACGCACCGATTCCCTATCTGCTGTTGCTTCCATCAATGTGGAAGAAAACAGCGCCGTCTATGCCATTCCGCCGGGTGCGCAACGGGCACGCAATCTGCAACGCCCTGACCAGAACATCTTAGCCAATGAGCAATCTTTGGTCATCATTGGACGAAATATAGAGCCNGGTGCTGTGCGTAGCGCATTTCGCAACTTCGCTTTGGGCGGGCAAGGCTCTGGTTTCAATCTCAATCCCTACCGACGATTGCGCGCCTTCTTGCATGCAGACGCACGTGGCATTATCTATAACCCAAATAACCCACAAGATCCCAACAACACGCAAGCTGTGATTCGCTTTGGCGATGATATTGAGCAAAACTATTACGAATATCGACTGCCGCTAAAACCCTCGCCGAATGTGGTAGTACCAGAGCTCAACTCGCCTGACTACGAAGCTGTGGCACGCTTAGTGTGGCCACGCGAAAATGAGCTGGATATCGACCTGCAAGCCTTAGCCGCACTCAAATTGCGAGCTCGCGACACTCTGACACGGCAAATCAAAGAGCGACTGCCAAACGGACACGAAATTATCATTCAGGGAAATCCAACACTTGGCAATGTGCGATTTTTCTTGGTAGGCATTCGCAACCCAGCGCCTGTAACGATTGACTCTGCTGTCATTTGGATTAATGAACTGCGCGCCTCGGGCTACAATCAGGAAGCAGGTTGGGCAGTGCGCGCCAACGCCACACTCAAGCTGGCAGACTTTGCCGCACTGAGCGCAACACTTTCGCGCCGCACAGCAGATTTTCATGCCATTGATGTGCGACTCAATCAATTGGCGGCGCAAAATAACACATTGGATTGGTCAATTAGCACGACAGTCAATCTGCATAAATTCCTGCCTGCTGAAGCAGGTTGGTCTATCCCCATCTCATACACGCGTGCAGAACAGTTTGCAGAACCAAAGTTTCAACCGGGACAATTCGATATCCAACTTCAAGCAGCGATTGAGCGCGCTATTGCTGACACGCTCGAAAAGGGCGCAACCCAAGAACAAGCCGTCGCATTTGGCGAAACACTACGCAGACAAGCACAGTCACTTTCGAGCACAACACAGTTCAGTATTCCACGTGTGCAGAAAAGTCAGCCTTCTGAATCTTGGCTGGCGCGCCTTACTATCGACCGTCTGGCTGTTAGCTACAATTCAACCTATTTCAACTCACGCTCACCTGTTCAGGAATTCAACAATTCATGGTCATGGAGTGCTAATGTAGATTACACTTTGCCCATAGCTGCAGAAGGAGGCTTTTTTATTGAGCCCTTTCAATTCTTGGAAAAAGTGCCCGTGCTGAACATCTACAAAAATTGGAAGTTCTACTACCTGCCTCAAGCCATAGGTTTGTCGCTGTCGCTACAGCGCTCGCGCTCGCAATTTCAAAACCGTGGTCAGCCGCCTGCCACGCCTAATGTGCTTTTTACTGCCGTGCGCAACTTAACGATTGATTACAGCAAAATCACCGAAACCTTTGGCATGCGCTATTCATCCAGCATTGGCTCAAACCTGTTTTCAACCGTGTTTAACGTGGCAGATACCAGCGAGCGCAGCGACTCGGAAGTGTGGAACCGTATCTTGCAAGACCTTTCGCGCTTTACACTGGGGCGCGACCAAAGCTACAACCAAAACATCGCCTTCGACTGGCGACCCAAGCTGATTGAATGGTTGGACTGGATAAATCTTAGCCTGAACTACACAGCACAATACACATGGCAAAATCCACAGCCTGATGCAGTGCAGCCCATCGGTAATGCCACATCCAGCACAGGCAATTTCGGCATCAACGCCTCACTAAACATACGCGGCTTGATAAGCAAACTTGGCGGCTCGCGCTCGGGTAGTTATTATCAACATCCGTTTGGGCAACTCACGGCTGTAGCCGATTCGCTGGAGCAAGAGCCCGCATCAGTCTCGCTGGCCAACGTGCTCTCAAGCGTGGGCAGTGTGCTAAAAGTCTTCACCAACTTCGACCAAATTTCCATCCGCTACTCACAAACCAATAGTACGCGTAATACTGGCGTAGCTGGCGGCGCAGGCTTTTTTAATTTCTTCCCATTCAACCTNAGTCAGCGCAGAGATGTGCCACCGCCGCCTTCACTAGCTTACCAACTGGGCTTGAGCAGCGACCCGGGCGAACGCATTCGCCTCGAACCCGTCGGAAATACCGTGCTCACCTTCCCAGATGCACTAAGCAAAGTCATCAACATTAGCGCGCAGACGACTTGGAACATTGCCGAGAACTTCCGCATCGATATTACTTTCCAATCTAACTGGACAGACAATCAAAACCGCATTATCAATAGCGCCACAGGGCTTATCACGCAAGATGATTTTTCAGGCACACAGACGCTGTCTTTCGTCTTGCTCTTCAAAGACGTCGGCAGTTTCGCCAGTCAAGTGCCTCGCGATTCGGTGGGCGGATTTTTAAGCGATAACGCCAGACTATCCAGCGCCTTTCAACGCGGATTTGAAACCTTCTCCTTGGGGCGCAGCGTTGGCAGCTTGCTCGGGCTAAGCGACCTTGCCCAGTCGCGTTTCCCTCTGCCTAATTGGAGAATCAGCTGGACGGGGCTCGAGAACTTTTTCTTCTTCCGAGACCTCTTTGCCTCAGCCGTGCTCGAGCATGGCTACACGGCAACCTTTACAAAAAACTACACCCAGCCAACAGGTAATGAACAGCAAGTCTTAAACGCAACCATCAATGAGCAACTCTCACCACTGATTGGCTTGACCGTGCAGTGGAAATTTGGCATGTCCATGACCATTGCATATGGCACATCGCGCTCGTTTAGTTTGCTGCTGGCAAACAACACCTTAGATCGGAGCACGAGCACATCCTTCTCTATCGCCATGAATTTTCAAAAACAGGGCTTGAAAATTCCGCTAGAGTTCTGGCCCTTCAACGGCGCCGTCTTAGAAAACACCTTAGACCTCAGTTTTAACCTCACCTTAGCTGATGAAGAGCGTCAGCAAATTACCTTTCCTGCAGGGGCGCAAGAGCCGCGTGTCAATCAGGGCGTAGGCACCACACGCTTTAACTTCGAGCCGCGCATTGGCTACGCCCTAAGCTCACGTGTAAGTGCGAGCTTTTTCTGGCGCTACACACGCATCACGCCAAAAGCCAGCGGCGGACAGATTTTTGAATCCGTGCGCCAAGATATTGGCTTCAACTTCCGCATTGGCATTGGCAATTAGCGCGCGCTGTAAGTGTTGGAGTGAATGTGTAGGTTTTGCCGTATCGTTCTGCACTGTCATTTGTCATGCTATCGCAGAACACAGATGTTCTTACACATCTTCTTTCGGTCATGATATCGCAAGCACGGAAGTTCCGAACACCCTTTCCTGTCGCTCCGAGCACCTTTTTCTGTCATCACAGCATTCCGAACGCAGTGNGAAATCCATACGACAATGCACACGAAGCACACGAATTGAGCGTCCTTGCAAAGTAACCTCACCCTGNTGTCCCTCTCCTTCAAAAGGAAAGGGACGTCTGCGCCAGAAGACAGGGTGAGGTCAATCCAGCGTGGATGCTTCACTGCGCTGCGCTTCGTTCAGCATGACAATCACGCTGTCATTGCGAGCAGAGCAAGGAACATTACATGCGCTCAATTTTAATGGTCAACACAACCTAAGAAGACTTTGCTGGCGCTCGAGCAGCAAGAATGAAGAGAATCACGACGGCTTGCAAAATGAGAAAAATTTCTTTAGGCACATCGGCATTGATGGTCAAGCCACCATAATCTAACAACCCAAATAGTAGCGACGAGAGCAAAATGCCCAAAGGATTGGCATTTGCTAGCATTGCGACGGCAATGCCAAGAAAGCCTACGCCACTAATGCCTTGCGCTTCGTAGTAATGGCGATACCCCAAAACGTAATTTGCCGCCACAAGCCCTGCACAAATTCCGCCCAAAGTCATGGACATAAGAATATGGAACTCGGTGCGGATACCGGCATACTTTGCCGCATCGATGTTGAGACCAACGGCGCGTAGCTCATAGCCAAGCGACTGCGAGTGAGTAGCAAATGTGTCAGCACCGCAATCAAGAGCGAGAGGAATATCGCTGAATTGAGCGGAGACTTTGCAGTCGGTCCAAGGAAGCTAAGGGGAGGAAGATATGCGGAGGGTACAATTTGAGCCGTGCGCACCGTGCCCGGAATCGCCACTTGCGTCAGCCAGTAGCTGACAAGGGCAAGCGCAATGAAGTTGAGCATAATGGTAGAAATCACCTCGTTGATGCCAAAGCGCGCTCGCAATGCTCCAGCTAAAGCACCCCAAGCCCCGCCTACTGCCGCCGCAGTAGCTAGGCAAATGGTTAGCGCTAGCCACGATGGCATTTGAGGCGAAAGTGCAGCACCAACAAGTGCGCAGAAGAATGTGCCAAGCAGGGCTTGTCCTTCGCCACCGATGTTGAAAAGTCCAGCTTGGTATGGAATTGCTACAGCAAGACCAGTCAGCACGAGTGGCGTGGCGCGAAAGAGAATCTGTCCCAAGCCGTAGCCNGTGCCGAGTGTGCGCATCAGCATCTTTCCATAAATCTCAAGGGGATTTTGTCCAATAAGCCCAATGAAAACCGCTCCAAGGGCAAATGCCGTAACTACTGCACCAAGTGGCTTAGCAAAGTGTGTGAGTCGAAGCGACAGCGTCTTCTCCATTTTGCGTTGAGCTTACTCCACTGTAACAGACTTGGCAAGATTACGCGGCTGATCGACATTGCACCCGCGCATCACCGCAATGTGGTAAGCCAAAAGCTGGAGCGGCACCACCGTCAGAATCGGCAAGAGTGCATCAAGCGTTTCAGGGACGCGAATGACAAATTCAGCCAAATCGTNGATAGCTTCGTCGCCTTCCGTAGCAATAGCAATCACACGACCTTTGCGACTGCGCACCTCCTCGATGTTGCTGATGACCTTGTGGTAAATGGCGTCTTTTGTAGCAATAAAAACTACAGGCATATTTTCGTCAATGAGCGCAATTGGACCGTGTTTCATTTCGGCGGCGGGATACCCTTCGGCGTGAATGTAGGAGATTTCTTTGAGCTTAAGTGCGCCTTCAAGGGCAACGGGGAAGTTATAACCACGCCCCAAGTAGAGAAAATTGCGCGCATCTTTGAAAGTTTGTGCAATCTGAACAATAAGTTCATTTTGAGATAAAATGCGCCGCACTTTTTCAGGCAAAAGGTAAAGCTCGTGGATGAAGGTTTTTACTTCTGCATCGGAGAGCGTGCGGCGATAGCCCAGCGACAGCGCAATGAGCGCCAGCACTGTCACCTGCGCCGTGAAGGCCTTCGTGGATGCCACACCAATTTCAGGACCGGCATGCGTATAGACTCCGCAATGCGTCTCGCGCGCAATGCTAGAGCCCACCACATTACAGATGCCCATCACCAATGCCCCGCGCGATTTGGCTTCACGCAGAGCCGCCAGCGTATCGGCAGTTTCGCCTGATTGAGAAATCACAATCACAACATCGCCCTCGCCGATAATCGGATTACGGTAGCGGAATTCAGACGCATACTCCACTTCGACTGGAATACGGGCAAGGTCTTCAATCAGGCGCTCGCCAANAAGCCCAGCGTGCCAGCTGGTGCCGCAGGCACAAATGATGATGCGTTTTGCGGCGCGCAAAGTCTCAATGTGCTCACGAATGCCGCCCAAGCGCACAGAATTTTCCTCGCGAGAGACTCGACCGCGCAGGCAATTGAGAATCGAATCAGGTTGCTCATAGATTTCTTTGAGCATGAAGTGCTCATAGCCGCCTTTCTCAATTTCAGCGATGCTNAATGTCAGNTCCTCAANTTGCTTCGGCAGTTCAATGTTTTCAATGGTCTTGACGCTGTAGCCTGTGCGCGTCAGCGTTGCNATTTCGCCATCGGAAAGATAGACCACTTTGCGCGTATGCCCGACAATTGGCGATGCATCGGAAGCTACAAAGAACTCGCCTTCCCCAATGCCAATCAGGAGCGGACTGCCATTGCGTGCCACAATGATTTTATCTGGCTCGCGCGATGAAATGACGCACAAGCCATATGTNCCAACCACTTCTTTGAGTGCCAATCGCACAGCGGTTTCTAAATCGCATCCAACTTCGGTGGCAACTTCCTCAATCAGGTGCGCCAAAACTTCAGTATCGGTTTCGCCCTTGAAGCAATGCCCCTTGCGCAAAAGTTCGGTGCGGATTGCCGCATAATTCTCAATAATTCCATTGTGAATGATGGCAATGGTGCCATCGCCACTGGTGTGTGGATGAGCATTGATGTCGTTCGGCTCGCCATGTGTAGCCCAGCGTGTGTGCCCGATGCCAATCGTGGCATAGAGCAGGTCAGCAGGCAAACGCCGTTCAAGGTCGGCAACTTTACCTTTGCACTTGTGCAGTTCAAGCCTGCCGTTGAGGAGTGCAATCCCCGCTGAATCGTAACCGCGATACTCTAAGCGTTTTAGCCCTTCAATCAAAATTGGGGCAGCGTTCTTATCGCCGATGTATCCGACAATTCCGCACATGTAAGTGGTGTTTTGTGGTTCGTGATTCTGCTAAATTTATGGACTTACTATATCGAAATGCTTGATTTAGGCAACACTGACTGCAAAGCCTTATGCCTGACTTCACTCTGTTTCGGCGTTGCCGAAGCGTTCCTCTCCTTTGTAAGGAGAAAGATGTCGCAGAGCGATAGGGTGAGGTTACATTCTTCTCCTTGCACAAGATAGACGCTCAATTACGCAGGTTTGTGGTTAAAATGCTTGCCATGTTGAGCCTTCTTTCTTTGAACTTGTCTTCAAATGTCTCAAATCGTCTTTTTTGCACTAATTTTGAGTGTAGCAAGTCTACTCTTTTAGCACAGCAAAGAGGCAAAGATAAAAATCATTCTGCAAACCGTTGCTAGCTGCGTGCCGCATTCAGTGAACGGCTTGAGCAACGCTCGTTTAGGGTGAAGAAGAGAGTGCAATGCCACTGACACGAAGATAGCAAAACGCATGCGAAAAAAAGCGGTATTGCCTAAATTTGCACTATGAAGGCTTTTGCAAAAATCAATCTGGCGCTCTTCATCACAAACCGTCTGCCAAACGGTTATCACACGCTCGAGACGGTCTTTGCACCCATCAACTGGTTCGACGAGCTCGATGTGCAAGCGTCCGATAGGCTTGAGCTGACTTGCTCCAATCCGGATATTCCGACTGATGAGACTAACTTATGCTTAAAGGCGGCGCGGGCACTTCAGCGCTACACGGGCATAAAAGATGGCGCAAAAATTCACCTAGAAAAGTATATCCCAGTAGGGGCTGGATTGGGCGGCGGGTCGAGTGATGCGGCACTGACACTTCGAGCACTCAATGCTTTTTGGCAGTTAGACTTGCCCGATTCGGTGTTGCATGAGCTTGGCGCGTCAATCGGAGCAGATGTGCCGTACTTTCTCATGCAAAGTGAGCTGGTCTATGCCACAGGCATCGGCGACAAAATGACAGATTTGCAAGCGGCATTTCCAGCCGCTCTTGTTACGGCTTACCCAAATGTGCCTATCTCCACAGCATGGGCATACAAAAATCTGAAACTCAACTTTCCGCGTAGNGCGCCAGACCTCAAAGCCCTCACGCTGAATTTGTGTGCTTCACGCGACTTGGAAATTCTGCGCAAATTTGAAAACGATTTTGAGCCNACAATCTTTGCCACATACCCAGCGGTCAAAAAATTGAAAAACATTTTTTATTTTGACTGCAGGGCTGATTTTGCATTGATGTCAGGCAGTGGGTCAGCAGTCTTTGGTGTCTTTGAACATATGTCGCGTGCCAAAGATGTAGCACGCCAATTGGCGTCAGACTACGCTGTCTCGCTAACCCCTCCCTTCTTCTCACCAAAAACCACCCAAGACAAAGCCGATTGAGGGAGTTTTGCTATTTTTGAAGCTAAAAATAGTCAGACAAGCCGAATGAGCATTTCTCAAAAAACCTTTGAGCGATTGCTGCATGCAAAGGAGCGCAAGGGTGCAGGCTTTCTTTTGCTGATAGACCCCGACAAATACTCTGACAAGGATGTCACCCGCTTAGCTTGCGATGCTGAAGACTGCGGNGCCGATGCCATTCTCATTGGCGGCAGTGTGATGGTAACTTACCGTTTGGACGAGTATATTCGCTCTATTAAAGCGGCAGTCTCGCTGCCTGTGATTATTTTCCCGGGCAGTGTGATGCAAATTTCAAAGGAAGCCGATGCCATACTTTACCTCTCACTCATCAGTGGGCGAAATCCGGAGTATCTGATTGGCAATCATGTTGTAGCAGCGCCAGTGCTGTATCATCTTGGCTTGGAGCCCATTTCTACGGCATACATGTTCATTGAATCGGGGACGAGCACGGCAGCAAGTTTTATCTCACAAAGCATACCTATTCCGCGCCATAAGCCAGAAATTGCCGTGGCGCATGCGTTGGCAGCAGAGTATATTGGCATGAAGGNGGTCTACTTGGAAGCAGGAAGTGGAGCATTGCATCCTGTGCCTGAAGAGATGATTCAGGCTGTGTCGCAAACAGTATCCATTCCGGTCATTGTAGGCGGTGGCATTCGTTCCCCACTCGTGGCACGTNAGAAAGTGGAGGCTGGCGCAAGTTTTGTAGTAGTTGGCAATGCATTTGAACAGCGGCGCGATAAATCGTATCTGCGCGAAATGATTGATGCTGTGCATGTCAAACTTGCAAAGGAAGTCTGATGCCTATGCCGAAAGACCTACCGCGGTGACCAGCGCGCCGCATCCAAAATTGACCAGAGATGAATAATCCAACCGAGAAAAATGAACCAAAGCAATGCGGCTAACACAAAATGCACAATTGCCATGAGCAATCGACCCTGAAGCAATTGACCAAGTCCCGGAATGAAAAAGCTGCATAGTGCCGCCAGCACATTGCCTGCAGAACCTTGCCCTGCCATTTGTGCTAAGTGGAAAGTTTGTCAGCAAGGTATGCTTTTGCTTGACTAATGTGGATTCGCACTTGTGCAGTGCTATCGCGCTCNCGCACGGTAATCGTATCGTTTTGAAGTGTTTCGTGGTCAATTGTAAAGCAGTATGGCGTTCCCACCTCATCCTGACGGCGATAGCGACGACCAATTGAGCCGCTATCATCATACTGCACCTTGAAGTGTTTTTTCAAATCTTTGAACAATTTTTCGGCAACTTCAGGCAGTCCGTCTTTTTTCACCAAGGGCAAAACACCAGCTTTAATCGGTGCCAGACGAGGATGAAGACGCAGCACAGTGCGGGTTTCATCTTCCAAGATGTCTTCGTCGTAGGCATCGCAGAGTACAGCAAGGAAGACACGGTCGCACCCAGCTGAGGTTTCTACAACATATGGGATGTAGCGTGTTTTGCCATCGGGCTCGACATATTGCATGTTTTTGCCTGAATACTCCTGATGACGACGCAGGTCAAAGTCCGTGCGCGAGTGAATGCCTTCGATTTCTTCTGTGCCAAACGGAAACTTGTATTTGATGTCGTATGCCGCATCGGCGTAGTGGGCAAGTTTGTCGTGCTTATACCAAACTAAATTTTCTTTCTTGAAGCCTAAGCATTCTGTGTACCACTTCATGCGCTGCTCTTGCCACATCTCAAAAGCCGCCATCTGTTC
>JGI24186J35511_1000298_pt1 | contig 19520 bp, 16 predicted proteins | sample YNPBryulayer2012_FD_35511 | JGI IMG/M metagenome (IMG submission 35511) | reverse complement strand
TTTTTTTCAGGGATGACGATGCTGCTCTAAGTAGGCTTGGAGTAGAAGAGAGGCTACAGCTCTATCTAGCCGACCTTTGGTCTGACGCGCCTTTCGAGAAACCCCATTTTCAATAAGTAGGCGCATGGCTTGTTTGGATGAACCGAATTCTGGGACACGCTCGACTGGCAGGGCAGGAAAGCGCTGTTGCAAACGCTCAATGAATGAATCAACAACAGCAGTCATGCGNTTCGGCGACCCATCTTTGCTAGTAGGATAGCCCACCAAAATTTTTTCAATCCCATCTTGCTCTAAAAGCGATTGAATTTGAGTGTAGAGCAAAGGCTCGCTGAAAGTGCCAATGGGCTCTGCAAAAAGATGGAGCGGGTCACTCTTTGCTAAGCCGATGCGCTTAGTGCCGTAGTCAATTGCTAGAATTCGCTTTTTGATGGGTGTCATGGGGCGTTGCAGGTACAAGGTCTTTTTGGAAAAAGCGTTTGATGAGTTTACTGGGCTTGAAATGCACTTTACGCCGGCGTCCAGAGTAGGCGACAACTTTGCCTGTGCGTGGGTCTCTGACCATAGCAGAAGGCTTCATGTACTTGACTTCAAAGACGCCTAAGCCCCGCAGCTCAATGCGAATTTCGGGATTTGCACTGCGAATCATTTTGGAAAGCGAATCGAGCGTCATGTCGACAATATCTGACACTTCTGACTCAGACTTTTGCAAGCGTCGAGCAACATCAGCAATAAGGTCGCGCCGAGTGAGCGTGTGCTCAATTTTCCGCGCATTGGAAGGTTTATCTGACTTCATAACAGGGAAATCAAAGAAGGGAATTGACGAAACTGCAAATCTACAAAGGCAAAGATAGCAAAATCAAAGAAAAACCGCCTGAATTTTCTCGGGAATCGCTGCTGCTGCCCCAGCGACTCAACCTATCAAAACTCAGGCGGAAACTGACGAAATCTAAAAAGCCACCGGCTAACATGCGTTGTGCCTGCCATTCTGCCTGCGATGCAGAGCAGAGGGCACAGCGACAACTGCAATCGTCTGAACGCAAAATGATATAAAAGGTTCGAGGAGGGCGTGACAGAAGTCACAGGCTGTGACAGATGAAAATGATGCAAATCATCGTGAGAGCTCTATGACTGGATGCGCTCGCCAAAGAGCGTTGCAGATGTGGCACCTACAATTTTGACCTGAACCATATCGCCAACTGACTCACTGCCTTTAGGAAAGACCACTACACGATTGCTGTCGGTGCGTCCCATCCAGTGCTGAGCAGAGCGCTTGCTATCGCCCTCGATTAAGACCTCATAGACTTTGCCAATTGATTGCTGATAGAGCTCGAGCGAAATGCTTTGTTGCAGAGCGACAATTTCAGCAAGGCGGCGCTGTTTGACAGCAAGTGGAACATTGTCGACCATTTTTTTCGCGGCGGGCGTGTTGGGACGCTCGGAGTAGATGAATGTAAAAGCATAGTCGTAGCGCACCTCTTGCAGAAGTGAAAGGGTCTGTTGATGCTCNTCTTCAGTTTCATCGCAAAAGCCTGTGATAATGTCAGTCGAGAGCGAGCATTCAGGAATTTTCTTGCGAATCATCTCGATTTTTGAAAGGTAATCTTCTCGCGTGTGATTGCGATTCATTCGAGCAAGGACAGTAGTNGCACCAGACTGCACAGGCAGATGAATAAACTTGCATATATTCGGTCGCTCCGCAATAACCTGAATGAGGTCTTCGGAAATGTCTTTGGGATGAGAAGTCGTAAAGCGAATACGCATTTGGGGNTTGATAAGGCTCACACGATACATCAGCTCTGCAAAGTCGACACCACTTTCGGTATCGCGGTAGGAATTGACATTCTGTCCGAGCAATGTAACTTCCTTGAACCCTTCGTCGGAGAGAAGTTTAATTTCGTCTAAGATAGAGCCAACAGGTCGAGAGCGCTCACGACCGCGTGTGAATGGAACAACNCAAAATGAGCACATGTTGTCGCATCCGCGCATGATGGAAACAAAAGCGCTAATGCCAGCGCGACGCACGGGCGTAATATCGGCGTAGGTCTCTTCAAGCGATAGAAAGACATTAGCAGCCTTTTGACCTGTTTCAGCCAGCGAAATTAAATGCGGTAGCGAACGGTAAGCATCGGGACCGACAATCAGGTCTACGATTTTTTCTTCCTCAAAGAGTTTAGTTTTCATGCGCTCTGCCATGCAACCCAAGACCCCAACTACAAGCTTTGGATTGCGTCGCTTGTAAGGCTTCAGCGAACTAAGCCGATGATGAATTTTGAGTTCAGCGTGCTCACGAATCGCACAAGTGTTAAGCAAAATCACATCAGCTTCCTCAATGCGGTCAGTGGTGCTATATCCATCGCGATGCAGAATGGAAGTGATGATTTCAGAGTCAGAGAAATTCATCTGACAGCCGTATGTCTCAATATAGACCTTGCCCTTTGGTCCATGCTGTTCAGAGCGCTTGGAGATAGCGGCAAAGGTCTCTTGTCCATCTGCAGACACTTCACGAGAGCCAACAACAATATCGAATGTGTGTTGCGCAAATTCTGGCATAGTTCCCCTCGAGTTTGATTACGAAAATGCAAAAATACAACTTTGAAACACTTTTTGGCACGGACTTTTAAACGAAGCATATCCTCAAGAAGTCTGCTAGTGAGAGCAGCAGACCTTCCGCAAAGGGCAAAGCAAGCATTAGGTCTTTGAAAAGTAGTCCGTAGCCTGAACAAGTGCACTGCGAATCCCCGGTTCGCTGGCGGCATGACCAGCATCAGGGACGATAATCAGCTTTGACTTTGGTAAGGCTTGATGAAGTTCCCATGCAGAGATAGGTGGACAAATTACATCATAGCGACCCTGAACGATAATGGTAGGTAGGTGTGCAATACGCTTGGCGTTACGCAAAAGCTCATCGTCATGCTCAAAAAAACCTTTGTGGATGAAGTAATGGCATTCGATGCGAGCGAAGGCTATGGCAAAGTCATCAGCGGCAAAGCGGGCAATGTGTTTGGCATCGGGTAGCAACTTGCTTAGCGTACCTTCCCATACACTCCATGCTTTGGCGGCGCGAAGGCGGGTTTGTTTGTTCGGGCTGGTCAGGCGCTTGTAGTAAGCGGCAAGCATGTCGCCGCGTTCGGCAGGTGGAATTGGGGCAATGTAGTCTTGCCATGCATCGGGGAAAAACCAGTTTGCTCCTTCTTGGTAGAACCAGTGGATTTCCTTTTGGCGCATAAGAAAAATGCCGCGCAAAATCAGTTCGGTGCAGCGTTCAGGATGAGTTTCTGAATACGCCAAAGCCAGTGTGCTACCCCAACTGCCGCCAAAGACCGCCCATTTTTCAATGCCGAGATGTGTGCGCAAGCGTTCGATATCGGCAACCAAGTCCCATGTTGTGTTCTCACGCAGTTCGGCGAAGGGTGTGCTTTTGCCGCACCCGCGCTGGTCGAAGAGCACGATGCGCCATTTTTTGGGATTGAAATACTGCCTGTGCTGCGCCTCAATACCGCCGCCCGGTCCCCCATGCAAAAATACCACAGGTTTGCCTTCGGGATTGCCGACCTCTTCGTAGTAGATGCAATGGAGGTCCGAGACCTTCAAAAAGTCGGTGCGGTAAGGTTTAATCGGAGGATAGAGGTCGCGCAAAGTGGATTTAGATTTAGTGCGCAAGTTATTTTTGTTTCTTGGTTTTGCTGCCACGCGATTTGTCTGAAGTTTTGCTTGATGAAGTTGTCTGCGACAAAGCTTTAGCACTCGTGACTTTCTTTGTTGCTGGCGATGCAGAAGTTGAAGCTTGTGCCTTCGATGAAGTTGCTTGGGCAGATTTGGATTTGCTTGTGCTTTTCTTGGGCACAGCCTTTGCACGCTCAACAGCACTGGGCTTTGAGCTTGAAACGATGTTTGGTAGAACAGATTTAGCTGACTTTGACTTGGCTGATGTTGTCTTAGCAGAAGTTGCAACTGGGGCTGATGCAGGTGCAGCCGTTGTAGTAGTCTCTGCTTTGGATGTGGTGCGAGTAGAAGCAGATTTAGCAGATTTGGTGCTGGATGCCGCGGCTTTTGGCGCAGCCCCGTTGGCGGAGGTACTCTTGTCGTCTTGACTCAAAGCTGGTGTGCTTTTCTTTTTCGCTTTCGAGGCTGTTGAAGATGCCTTTGACTTTGTGGTTTTGCTTGCAGTTGCGCGTGCTTTGGTCTTTCTTGTGGCTGGTGCTGACGCAGCTGGTGCGGTGTCAGGGATAGTCTCCTGCTGTGCAATCAGTTGCTCAGTATCTTCAAGGATGCGCAGGTCCAGCATCTTCAAGAAGTCTCGCAATCGGTAGCCTACTTGTTCAGCGTCGCGCGTAAGTTGAGTAAATGTCGAGAAGCGTTTATCGAACTTGGCTTCAAGTTCAGGGGTGAGTGTGGTTTGGACTGGCGCAGCGGCAAGCTCTTCAATAGCCGAGAGGGCAAAGAGTGAGCCTGTCAGGACTTCAAAACGCTCTTTGTTGAAGTATTCCACTCCTTGGAAGGTGTTGACGCCGAGGAAGGAATCAGCTTCGTGACTTTCGAGCAAGCCTTTGAGCGCTGGTTTGATGTCGCGTGTATCGCCTGTGTAGCGCTCGCGCTCGACAAGCAAGCGAATTAGTTCGGTTTCGTAGCGGGCGCGGTTTGCATCCAGTTCAGCTTGTGTGAGCGACTGCGTGATAAACTTTTCCAATCGCCAATCCTGAACCACATTCAAGTGAATATCTACAGCAGACTGGCGAGTGGCATCTAAGTGCTGTACAAAGAGCCAAATGAGCATAACGCGCCAAGCCGAGTCGGCATGCTCCTCCTGACGAGGCAAAAGTTGCTGGAAAAATTGCTTCCATGGCGCATCTTGGCCAGAGGGCGCTCGCTCAAGATGAGCCAGAGTCATAAGCGCCACATATTTTTTGGCACTCTCGTCGATAAAGTGAGCCTCATCGCCAGCATGATTTTCAATAGCGTCTTTGGCAAGAAGAATTGCCTTGAGCTTTTCTTTGAATAGCGAGACTGCTTGCAAATTAATTTTCCCATAAAGCCAGCCTTGCATCAGTTCCTTGAGCACATCAGGGTGAATGGCATCAGCGAAGGCTTGATGAACAGGACGTAGACTCAAGTGCATGACTTCATCTTCAATCGAGGGCACACCTTGCCCATTCAAAAGCCGCGCCAGCTCATCATAAGGCTTGAGTTTGGTAGGAATCACTTCACGAAATTCCATGAAGACGGCATACTTATAGGCATGAAGTTCAAAGTAGAGCCCTTTCGTATGGAGGTCGGAGTTAGCGCAAATAAACTCAAGCCCAGAGATAAAATCACGGAACACCGTATANACTTGGGGCTTGTTGCTAATTGCCAATCCTTCTGCCAGCGAGCGCTGTACAAGGCGACCGTTTTCCAAGAACGCTACAGAGGTGCGAATCCAGCCANGTGTGGTGGCAAACTTATTGTGGTAGATGACCAAAGCCTTTTCATCGCCGTAGCGGTTGCTAAAGGCGAAGACATTTTCATCGACTTTGCCTTCAGGCGTAAAGAAATCGTAGAGGTAGAAGTTGTCGACCTCGGCAAAGAGGTAGCGGCGTTTAAGCAGTGGGAAAATTTCCCGCTCATGGCGTGCGATAAGATATTCATCGGGAGTTTCGTTGTAGTAGGCACGCCGATACTCCATGCCGTAGCGCTCTGAAAAGCCTTCGATTTGTCCATGCGCAAACATTGGCAAGCCGGGCATGGTAACCATCATGACACACACGCCAAAATACTTGTCGTCTTTCCCGAATTGATTGACTGCAGTTTCTTCGTCGGGGTTGCTCATGAAGTTGACATAGCGCTTGAGAATGCGAGCGTCATACTCGAGCGTGTTTTTGATGAGCGTGCGGTATTTGTCGTTTTCTTCTTTTTTGAACATGTGCATGAAGGCACTGTTATAGACGCGGTGCATACCGAGTGTGCGCACAAAATAGCCTTCCAGTAGCCAGAAGGCTTCAGCAAGCAGAAGTGTGTCGGGCACTTCCGCTTGAACGCGGTCGACAACCTCGCGCCAGAACTCATTCGGCATCAGGGCGTCGAACTGTTCTTTGGTCATAGCAAATGCCGCGCGTGAAGGAATTGCACCGCCTTTGCCCGGTTCTGGGAACCATAAGCGCTGAATGTGCTGCTTGGCAAGCACCATTGCCGCATCGAAGCGGATGATGGGGAAAAGCCGTGCCACGTGCAAAATGGTTTGAATGACCGCTTCGCGCACTTCAGCTTTGAGGAAGTTCAGCTGCGCCGTATCGTTCCATGGCATGTTGGTGCCATCATTGCCGTGGTAGATGTAGCGCACATCGCCTGTCCATCGGTCTAAGCGAGCAAAGACAACTGCCGCATCGGTCTTGCGCCAGTAGCCATCTTCGATAAAAATACCCACGCGTTCATCGCTCGAAAGATCTGGTCCGTAGAATGTGTAATTCGGGTAAGGTGGATAGTCAATAGAGATGAACCAATCGGGATGTTCAATCACCCAGCGTGAATCGATAGCGGTATGGTTGGGCACCATATCGCAGGCAAGACGAATGCCGTAGTGGCGGGCGCGCTCGCGAAGATTCATGAGTGCCTCTTCACCGCCGAGGTCGCGTGCAATAACATAGTCGTAAATTGAGTAGGCTGACGCAATGGCATCTATGTTGCCGTTCAGATGCTTAATGCGTTTAGAGGCAACACTACGCTCCCAGACACCAATTAGCCATAGCCCTGTAAAGCCGCGTGCGGCCAGTATCGCCAGCTCTTCATCGGGAATGTGGTCAAGCCGTGTGATAGGTCGTTGATACTTTTTGGAGAGCTGGTCGAGCCACACATATGTATTTTTCGCGATGAGCACAAGGCGTGGCATCCAACTCAGGTCGGGGCTGAATCGCTCTGGGGCTTCAATTTCGGCATAGGTTGGAACGGGCGGTGTTTCTTTTTCGCCCCAGCCGAAAAACTCCACAGCTTTGACCTCAGCAGGAAGCTTAGCTTTATCAGCTGCTGCTTCCTCCAGCATCTTGAAGTACTTCCCCTCCTCCTTGATAACATCCATGGCAAAGAGAAGCTTATCCAAGAGAGGGGAGCCAGCTAAAATCGATTGCCAGTTCTTGAAGATAAATTCCAGCTGCCCCATGATAGAATTCGGCGAGGCAAGAATGGGCGCATAGAGCAACTTAAAGAGCGATTGATTATCGGGTCCGAAGCGAGGTTGTGTTTCAAAAAAGTTGTCAATTTGCGAAATAGCGCTGTTGTAAATGGTTTTGCGCCGCAATTCTTGGTCGTCAATCAACTCACGAATCGGAGTAAAAGCAGGATTTTCATTATCTAGGTAAAGCAGCATCACTTCCTCGAGCACAATGCTGCGGTTGGGCGTCTGGTCGGTCTGTCCAAGCAGATAAGCTTCAACTGACTCGGCATAGCGATAAACACTTTGCGAAGGAAAGTCGTAACTGAATCGCAGTAAAAACTCTTGTAGAGCGGAACTGCCAAGGGCAACTTTCAGGTAGCCATCACACTTTTGGAAGGTTTCTGGATTGCGGTCGCGCTCATAAACACGCACCACGAAGTGAAAAATCTCGTGCAGCAAACCCATGGCATAAATTTCGGTGGCACGAACTGGGGCGCGGCGAAGGTCATCAGTTGCCTGCCGCTTTTCGTTGATTTTCTCAGCAAAAAGTTGAGCCGCACGAAAATTCTCAAAAACAGTAGTACCGCGAAGTGAAAAGAACGCATCGCTAAACTGGTAAGCGTCGCGTGCTTTTCTGGAAAGATGAAACTCGTAGATGGTCATACTACAATGGCAAATTTCAATTACTAATGAAAGAGGTTCTTAGTGAAAATTCGTTGATATAGCCCTAACAGGGCAACAGAGCAAATGTAAAAAAATAACGAAAAACAGAAAGCGCTGGAGACAATGAGACAAGAAATTGCAGAGTGACTCAAGCCCTGATATAGAAATGCGACGCAAAGGGGCAGCAGTATCAACCCGAGAGCAATCAAAAAGGCATGAGGTGATAAAACATTACCTTCTGTTCGTCAGTGCCAGTCAGGCTTGCCAGATGCAGCTATCATCGGCATGCATTACCTGCGGGTCTTATAGATGATTTCACCCCACTTGTCCAAGAAATCAGGCTTGTCGACATCTTTGAGTGCAGCTAGAGGAATATCAATGGAGCTCTTNTCCACGAAGCGCACCCGAAAGCCACCGGCATCCTCAATTGACTCAAGAACACGGTCGTAGAAGGCTTCGCCATTGTAAGCATCAAGATGAAAAGACATCTCGTAGCGACCAAGTGGATAGCGCGTTCTGAGCTTACGAACCGCCTCCAAGATACGTGCTTCAATGCCGCCAAACTGCACTTTGTTGCTCTCTGACATAGGGAAGTGTTTTTGGTTAACCTCGGAAGTGAAGCAAGCATCAATATAGGCGATAATTTGCTATAATCCAAAAAGTGAAGCATGCCAAGCGGCTAAGGCAGGTTCAGGGCGGGACACAGATGAGCTTGCAATGGTTCAAATCATCAGGAGATGCGGTCCAAAATATCTGTACACTTGGGCGCTAAGTCTGCGATAGATAGCACTCAAGCAGAAATGACTTCACCGATAAGCCAGTGTGGTTCGCCGATAGAGCTTAAGTATGCCATGACACGAGAGACCTCCGTTTTAGAGACAATTACAACAAGACCAATACCGAGATTAAAGGTCCGACGCATATCCTCAGTGGGCACGTTCCCTTCTCGTTGAATCATTTCAAAGATGGGAGGCCAAGTCCATGCTTGCCAATCAATCTTGAGTGCAAGTCCTTTTGGCAGCACTCGCATGGTATTGGCAACAAGTCCGCCACCAGTGATGTGAGAAAGACCCTTAATCTCAAACTGTGAGAGCATTGGATAGACAACATGCAAATATGAGCGGTGAATGCGCAGAAGTGCTTCACCGATTGTGCTACCAAGCTCGGCTGAATACTCGTTCAGTCGGTGTTCAAAGACTTTGCGTGCCAGTGAATAGCCATTAGTATGTAGTCCAGTGGAACTTAATCCAATGAGAATATCACCTGCCACAATAGTGTGACCGTCGAGAATTTTCTCCTTTTCGACAATACCGACAATTGTGCCAGCAAGGTCAAAATCCCCTTCATCGTATAAGCCGGGCATTTCAGCTGTTTCGCCGCCAATAAGCGCGCAACCATTTTCTTTGCATGCAGCCACCATGCCAGAAACCACACTGACGGCGTGTTCAGGCTGGAGTTTGCCGCAGGCGTAGTAGTCCAAAAAGTATAGCGGCTTAGCTCCACAGACGAGAATGTCATTGACGCAGTGATTGACGAGGCATTGTCCCACGGTGTCATACTTTTGCATGGCGGCGGCAACTTTGAGTTTGGTGCCCACGCCATCAATGCTCGAGACCAGCACGGGTCGCTGATAGCCAGATGTATCGAGCTCAAAGAATGCACCGAATGCGCCAATATCGCCTAAAACACCTTTGGTAAAGGTCTGACGAACAAGGGGTTTGAGACGGCGAACCACTTCTTCACCAGCATCAATGTCGACGCCAGCTGATTTATAGTCCATCTGTTGCATAGCCTAAGGTTGAAGCATCTGATAAACGCTTGCTCCAGTGCAAGCCATGTATAGGATTAAGCGAAAATAGCATTCTCACTTACCTTGGAGAAAAACTCACGGTGCAGGGCTTGCACAGCTTTGGCGGCATCCGATTCAGCAACCACAAAGCCGATGTTGATTTCGGAGGCTCCTTGTGAAATCATCTTGACATTGATACCAGCAGTTGCCAGTGTCGAAAAAATTCTGCCAGCCACACCGGGAGATGCACGAAGGTTATCGCCCACGACGCAGATGATGGCAACATTGCGCTCGATATCGACTTCGGCAATCTCAGAAAGCTCTTTTTCAAGCTGGGCAAGGCGCGTGGTATCGCCAATCGTTAGTGAAATAGACACTTCGCTNGTAGAAATCATGTCTATGGGCGTTTGTGCATCGGCAAAAATGCGTGCCACCTTGTAAAGAAATCCATATGCGTCAAGCATTTGCGTAGAGGTAAGATTGATAATCACCTGCCCAGTTTTGTGAGCGATAGATTTCACCATGCCGTCGAAGGACTTGATAGAGGAAGTAATCAGAGTGCCTTCAAGATGTGGGCGCTTAGAGTTGAGTACATAGACAGGGATGTTGTTCTGCACAGCAGGGCGAATAGTAGAGGGGTGCAAAACCTTTGCGCCGAAGTATGCCAGTTCAGCCGCTTCGCGAAAGCTCATGATTTTGAGTCGCTTGGCTTCAGGGACGATGCGCGGGTCGCTGGTCATCACGCCATCGACGTCGGTCCAAATTTGAATGCTTTTGCAGCCAAGAGCAGCGCCAAAAATAGAAGCAGAGTAGTCCGAACCGCCGCGCCCCAGCGTGGTGGTCTTGCCACTGACAGTCGAGCCAATGTAGCCCTGCGTAACCACTACGCGCCCCGACTGAAGAAGCGGTCGCAACTGAGCCTGCGCGCGCTCATCTACAAGTGATTGTATAGGCTGTGCTTTGCCAAAGTTATCGTCCGTGATAAGTATCAGCCGTGCGTCAGCCCAAACTGTTGGAATGCCAGACTCGTTCATGGCATCAGCAAGAATGAGCGATGAAAAGAGCTCACCATTTGACGCAATTGTATCGAGTAGGCGCGGCGTAAGCTCGCCGATGACATCAAGGGCTTTGATAATGCTTGAGAGCTCATCGAAGAGCTCATTGAGTCGTCTATGAAGAGCTTGGGTATTGCTGGAGAGCAATTCATGAATGAGCGTGTCGTGATGAGCCTTAATGCTTCTTAGCAGGTCTTGTGCCTCGGTGCGTTTGCCTGATGCTGCCAGTTCGGCAAGTGCAAAAAGTTTGTTGGTAATGCCTGCGCAAGCACTGGTGACCACGAGCGGGGCTCCCTCACCAAATTGACGAGAGGCTTGCCACTCACGGCGAACAATTTCAATAACATTGCGCATTGCTGCGGCATCTTCAACCGAAGTGCCGCCAAACTTCATAACAACCATACGCTTTTTTAGTCGCAAACGTAACGAAAAAACGGAATAACCATAGCATGCCCAGAAACTGAGCGCTAAGAGTACCATGCAAAGAGACTTGAAAATAACAAGTGAAATGATTATCTTANCAGATGCATCATCTGATTTGCCCAGATGGCGGAATTGGTAGACGCACTCGTTTCAGGTGCGAGCGCCGCAAGGCATAGGAGTTCGAATCTCCTTCTGGGCACAAAACAAATTTCCAGACATGCTACACACTAAGCCCCAATCGGGGGCAACAACCGAAAAAACGAAAAAGCACGCGCTAAAGTAGTAGGGTAGCACGTGCCTAGAGGAGTTTTGTGCAGCATGTGTTAGTATGCAGTGAAAGATGTGACAAGCTTATTGCAGCACTCGGCAGTCAACTTAACCAAAACCAAATGGCAACTGTGGAGAAAAATCCTCTATTGCACATCGTCAAGCTCCAACTTCTGGATGATGAATTGGACGCCATCCTAAGCGAGCAAAAAGGTCTGCCCGAAGAAATTAGCGCGCTGGAAGAACAAATTGCACAACTGACCCGCCAATTGGAAGAGCGCACCAGACGCATNGAAGAAAATCAGGCTAAGCGCATTGCCTTGCGTGCAGAGATAAAAGAGTCGCAGGAAAAAATCAAAAAGTATAAAGAAGCGCAAACCAAAGCACGCAACAATAAAGAATATGATGCGCTCTCAAAGCAAATTGAATTTGAAGAACAAGAAATCAAGCGTGCTGAATCACAAATTCGTGCCATTGAGGCACTCGAAGAGCAATTTGCCCAGCTTGAAAAGAAAGGCAAAGAACTGCTGGCAGAAAATCGCCTCGATGAACTGACAGCAGATATGTACCCAACCGATGAGCTCAAGAAAAATCTCGCCGAGTGTCAAAGCGAACTCAAGCGCAAGCAAAAAGAACTCGACACGATTATCAAGAACACACAAGACGATGTCAATGCACTAAAGCGCAAAATCAAAAAGCAGCGCGAGATTGTGGAATTACACGCCAAGCATTTACTGATTAAGTACGACCAACTGCGTCGCGGCAATATCCAAAACGTAGTTGTCAAGTTCAGTCGTAACGCATGTAGCGGTTGCAATACACGCGTGCCTGCAAGCCGACACGCTTTCATTTACCAAGGCGGATTTTATTCGTGTGAAACCTGTGGCAGAATTGTCGTGCATGAGCGGCTCTTTGAAGAGCTAACTGTCGTGACGAGCGAGTAGAACTCGCATTCCTGAAACATTTCCCTAAACGCGTGCGACCTACATCCTTCAAAAAACAAACGGCACTAACCGTTTGGTCTGGCGCATGTAGCGTTCATACTCCTCACCAAATTGCTGCAAGAGCATCGCTTCTTCAATCCTGATACGAATGCCAAACCACAAAGCACATACAGCCCCAAGTAAAAGCGTTGCCCAAAAGCTCTGAAACAGTATCATATGCCCCAAAAACAGCAAGATGTAGCTGGTATAAATTGGATGCCGCACCAAGCGGTAAATGCCACTCGTGACTAAGTGATGTCCATCTTGGATGACGAGTCTATCCCAAAACCGTCCAAGTTCCTTTACTGCAAGTCGGTTAACTGCTATTGCCGCAAGCATTAACATCAGTCCAAGACCGCTCCACACCCACTGCGGCGACTGGCAGTGCGAATAGTCGTAGATGGCAAGCCAATGTGCTCCACCTAATCCCAGAAATTGAAGCAGATAAGCAATTGCCCCATATACACTTTTGACCTGTGCGTCGCGTTGGCGAGGCGTAAGCCGACCATGCTTGCGCACACGTTCAACCGTGCTAAGAAAAAAGACAAAGTATAGTGCAAAAGCAATCCAGACGAATTCGGACGCCAGCAGATTGCAAAACAAGGCAGGCACAAGGACAAGGCTGGCTACNGCAAGGGCTAANNNAAAAAGTAAAAATGCTGTCTCAAACAGCGTGCGCATTGTTTTCTCCTTGAAATATAAAAATACTACAGAGTTGGCACACATCAAGAGCACAAAGAACCCCCTATTCAAAAAACGAAATAATGGAAAGTTGAAGTTTATGAGCATACATGTGCTTGTGGCGCAGTTAGTGTAGGCAGTGCTGCAAAATTTTCGCAAATGCACAAAGACAACACGATGACACAAAAGCAGCTGTCTGAACAATTCCTCAACGTGCGTCGGCAAACCGAGAGCNTATGTGCCCCATTAGAAATTGAAGATTATGTAGTGCAACCGATTGTCGATGTCAGTCCGCCGAAGTGGCACTTGGCGCACACCACTTGGTTTTTTGAAACCTTTGTGCTTCAGCGCTATGTGCCAGCATACAAGCCGTTTCATCCGCTCTACAGCTTTCTTTTCAATTCATACTACAATTCTGTGGGAGCACGCACCTTACGCTCAGAGCGTGGGCATCTGTCGCGTCCTACGGTCAAAGANGTGTATGCTTATCGCCATGCCATTACTGAACAGGTGCATGAGCTAATTTATCGCATAGCGGAAGCATCGTGGCAGGAATTTGCTGATGTGATGAACTTAGGCATACACCATGAGCAGCAGCATCAGGAGTTGCTGGTCACAGACATCAAGTTTATTCTCTACACCAATCCGCTGCGTCCAGCGTATCAGAACATCGCGTTGGAAGATAGAAGTGAAACCATCCCAGCAACATTTATCTCCTTCCCTGCAGGAACCTACTGTATCGGACATAAAGGCGAAGGGTTCTGCTTTGATAATGAATTACCGCATCATCAAGTGTTTCTTGGTGAATTTCGGTTGATGAATCGATTGGTCACAAATGGGGAGTTTCTGGAGTTTGTCGAAAGCGGAGGATACCAAGACTTTCGACACTGGCTATCGGATGGCTGGGATACGGTGCAGCGTGAGCGGTGGCAAGCTCCGCTATATTGGGAAAAGCGAGATGGCGAGTGGTATGAATTTACAATGAGCGGACTCGTGCCACTGCGTAAAAATGCCCCAGTGGCGCATATCAGTTACTATGAAGCAGAAGCTTTTGCCAGTTGGAGTGGCAAGCGACTTCCAACTGAATTTGAGTGGGAAGTGGCAGCACAGCACCTAGCGCATAATCATGAGCAAGCCAATTTGCTGGAAAGCCAATGGCTATCGCCAGTGCCCATAGAGACGCATACAGCAAATGGTCAGTCCTCGCTTTGGCAAATGCTTGGCGATGTGTGGGAGTGGACCATGAGTGCCTACTTGCCGTATCCCGGCTACACAAAGGCAACAGGAGCATTTGGCGAGTATAACGGCAAGTTTATGATTAACCAAATGACTCTGCGTGGTGGCTCCTGCGCCACCCCACGAAGCCATATCCGATATACTTACCGCAACTTCTTTCAACCCGATAAACGATGGCAGTTTTCTGGAGTACGTTTAGCCGATAATCCAGCCTAACCTTNAGAAGCTATGATGCAACAACACCACACGGCAACACCATCACACACACATAACCAATTGCAAGAGACTAAGTGGCAGAAAAAACTGCTCTCGGATGTGCTCAAGGGCTTATCTGCAACACCCAAACGCCTGCCAAGCAAGTACTTCTATGATGATGAAGGCATCAGGCTGTTTCAAAAAATTATGGCGCTACCTGAGTATTACCTTACACGCGCCGAAATGGAAATTCTCAATCATTACCGAGATGAAATGGTTNAGTGCGTTGCTGACCAGCCCTTCACGCTCATTGAGCTGGGCGCAGGAGATGGCACAAAAACCAGCATCTTGATTGAAAGCATACTGAAAGTGCAACCCCACTGCCTCTATGTGCCGATTGACATTTCCACGCATGCAATTGAACTGCTGACCCAAAGCTTGACAAAACAGTTTCCAACGCTACACGTGCAGGGCATTGCCGACGANTATGCCCGCGCCCTTGGGCATCTGAGCAAGCTGACCACTCAGCGCAAGGTTGTGCTATTTCTGGGCTCGAACATTGGCAATTTCACAAAACAGCAGGCATACACATTTCTCAAAAGCGTGCGGCGAAGACTTCAGCCGGGCGATTGGCTACTTATCGGATTCGACCTAAAAAAGGATATTCCCACGCTCATTCGTGCCTATAGCGATGCGGCAGGCGTTACACGAGAATTTAACTTCAATTTGCTCCGACGACTCAACNGCGAACTACAAGCCAACTTCGACCTTAGCACCTTCGAGCACTACGCCACTTACAACCCCATACTCGGCGCCATGGAAAGCTACCTCATTAGCAAAAAAGCACAAACTGTCTGCATCAAAGCCGCAGGGCGCACCATCACACTCGATGCGTTTGAGCCAATCCATACCGAATACTCTTTCAAGTATTCAGAGCGTGAAATCAAAAACTTCGCAGCCGCCACTGGCTTTGAGAGCGTAAAAAATTTCTATGACCAAAAACATCAATTCGTCGATGCACTCTGGCGCGCTGTCTAATTTTGACAACGCTATCAAAAACAGCCGTTCAAGTTGAGGCGGAGCTATGGGACACAAAGAGTAGCAAATCGCCTTTCCAGACGACTTCAAGGCGTGAATTGACGACGACTTTCCGACCTGATTGCCGCCGAAGTAAATCGGTCAAGCGCCCAAGCAATTGTGCCGTTGGAGAGACATTGAACTCCTGCAAAGCGCGCTTGAACAATTCCTTTTGCTCAAACACCGTGAGAGCTTTAAGCGCCTCAACATCAAAGGCGTGCTGCTTGAAAGATAAGCCTTTTTTCTTCATCAAGGTTTGAACATGGCGCTCGACAAACTCGGAGAGCTCTTCGACATGTTGCGAGAAACGTAGCAAGCTGGGAATGAGCTTGTGCTCGAAGCGCTTTTCAAGCAGGGGAATGACTTTGTGGCGGATAAAATTGCGGTCGAAGTCCGTTTGGAAGTTTGTGCGGTCGACACGGTAGGCAATGTTGCGCTCTTTGAGATAGGCAAGAAGGTCGGCGCGTTCAAAGGGCAGAAGGGGGCGGATGATAGGTCCGCGCCGTTCAGGAATGCCAGAAAGCCCAAGCAGTGAAGCGCCGCGAAAAAAGTTGAAGAGCACAGTTTCGGCATTATCGCCAGCGTGGTGTGCCGTAGCAAGTTTGCTGAAGTGTTGCTCATGCATCACTTTTTGGAAAAAGTCATACCGCAGATTGCGCGCCATTTCTTCAATGGAAAGTTTGGCACTTTTAGCAAGTTGTGCCGTAGGAAAACGCTGAGTAAAGAGCGCAATCCCCAGTGCATCACAAACCTTTTGGCAAAATCGTTCATCGCCCAGACTGGCACGAGCGCGAAGTTGAAAATTGCAGTGTGCCGCCGCAAGCTCAAGTTTGAGCACAGGACGAATGGCATAAAGTAGATGCAAAAGCGCTGTCGAGTCAGCGCCGCCTGAAAAGGCTACCAACACACGGTCGCCTTTCTCAAAGAACCGGCGAGTTTGACAATGCTCTAAAAATTTTTTCTCAAAGCGATGCATGAGCTTCAGACGGTTTCTATTACTTTTGCGCCAAAATTTTTTGAAGCATGATTACAAAATATGGCTACTCCACTGTAGCAAAAGCAGGCGTCATTTCGCTCTTACTGGTAGTGCTATCCATTATGTTACCGCTTGTGCTGGGCGCAGTGTGTGCAACCGCTGGGCTTCTGCTTATGGTCTTTACGCTCCAATTTTTTAGAGACCCAGAGCGAAGACCACCTGAAAAAGAACGCATTATTCTTTCGCCTGCTGATGGAAAAATTGTGCGCATTGAAGAGACCGAGCATCCATTTTTTCAGGGCAAGGCAAAAATGGTCAGCATTTTCATGTCGCCACTAAATGTGCATGTCAATCGCAATCCAATTTCAGGCAAGGTTACGCATCTCAAACACATTGAAGGCGAATACATCGCCGCATTTGAACATACATCAGGTGAGCGCAATGAGCGAACAGAAATCGGTATTGAAAATGCTGAAGTAAAGGTCTTTCTTAAGCAAATCGCAGGCTATGTGGCGCGGCGAATCGTGTGCGAACTTTCGCTCAACGATACCGTGCAAATCGGAGAGCGCTTCGGCATGATTAAGTTTGGCTCTCGCGTTGATATTTTCATGCCGCCTCATGTCAGGCTCTGCATCAAACACGGCGATAGCGTTACCGCTGGCGAAACTATTCTGGCAGAGTATTAGCCTGAAAGTCTGAAAGTAACTGTGGCTAAGGCATTGTAATACAAAAACTACTGGCACTCTGCTTGCAAAATAGGGCGATTTTACTAAATTTAGCGAGCTTTGAACTAAAGTTATACCTGAACGCACTGCAGTAACGGTGCAACAAAAAGCAGTAAGGTNAAAATTCTGCCTAAAAAACCAGTTTAGCAATGCAGCCAAAAACCACACTTGCGGCACGTCTTTTTCGCTTGATGAGCTTCATGCTACTATGTTTGGTCGTGGCGCAAAGTGCAGAAGCAAATGTCTATAAGCGTCGCCGTCCGAAAGCTGCATTCCCCGTCTCGCTCAAGCTCATGGGTACAACGCAAGCAGAGCGCATGGCAGAATGTGCTGAAAAAATCGAGCAGGTTTTGCAACTGCGAAAGCGCGGCACAATCGGCGTTCTGATTCAGACTGCAGAGCAAGAAACGATTTTCGAACACCATGCCTACGAACTCTTCAAGCCAGCATCAAATCTGAAACTCATTACTTCGGCAGTTGCAATTGAAAAACTCGGTGCAGACTATCGCTACCGCACGGATTTCTTCATCGATGGAGAAATCAAAGAGGGCGTGCTTTATGGCAACTTGATTTTGATAGGCAGCACCGACCCCATGCTCTCTGGATACTTCGACAAAAGCATCAATGAGATTGTCAGCACTTGGATTGATACGCTGCGCCAGCATGGCATTATGAGAATTGAAGGCAATCTGATTCTCGACAATAGCTACTACATCGGCAACAGGCATCAAGGCATAAGTGCAGATGAACTTCGCTTCGCGACAGTAGCCAATTTCAGCCGAGCCAATGCACAGCAGCTGAGCAAGGTCTCGCGTGTGCGTGTCATTAGAACCAAAGATGGCAAAAAGCGTGTGGTGCGGCGCGGCTTTCGGCGAAGAAGTCGCCTGAAAATGGTAACCGTTGAACCCAACGTCTATTGCGCCAATGCGTTTCTTTCGGCGCTCAAAGAAGCCGGCATGATGCATAAAGACAGTCAGCTCGAGAAAATTTCTTACAGCCGAAAACTTGACCGCACAAGGTGGAAATACCTTTACTCGCACTACTCGATTTCACTTGCTGAAGCGCTCAAAGCCACAAACAAAAGTTCAGACAATTTTTATGCGGACCAACTGCTGCGCACATTAGGCGCAGAGTGCTACGGCGAAGGCACGATTGAGAAGGGATTAGCAGTTGTAACACAGTTCTTGAAAACAGAGGTGAAGGTCAGCGCCAGTGAGTATAGATTGATGGATGGTTCTGGACTGTCGCACGACAATTGGGTTACCCCACATCTGATTGTGGAGACCATGCGCTACATGCGCGAGCACAGCAAAGCCTTTCCAGCTTACTACGAATCCTTAGCCATTCCCATGACCGATGGGACGCTTGCAGATAGAATCAATCATCCGCTGGCGCATAACATTCGCGCAAAGACCGGCTCGATTACAGGCGTGGTGTCACTTTCTGGATACTTGAAAAGCCGCAGCGGCAAAGAAATGTATTTTTCCATCATCGCCAATGGCTTAGGCAGACGCTCCAGACACGCCAAGGCATTAGAAGATACCATCTGCAAACTCCTTCTTGAAATTTAATAGCAACGCTGAAGCGCTAGAAGGGAAGCATCTACACTGAAAATAGACCTCACCCTGTCTGCCGCAGGCAGACGTCCTTCTGCTTTTGAAAGAAGAGGCAGTTTTGGCATTGCCGAAATAAGTTGGGGTCAAGCTTGGCGGCAACGGTTAAAGTCAAGTTGATTTTAACGGCAAGAAAGCCTTATTCTTGGCGTTGGAACAAAGGTGAGCTTAACCTCACCCTGTCTGCCGTGGGCAGACGTCCCTCTCCTTTTGCAAGGAGAGGGACAAGAGGTTGCCATCCCTGACCCAGCCATGCTGAGCAAAGCGAAGCATCCACATCGCGCTGGATTCCTCGCTGGCGCTTGGAATGACAGAAAAAAGTACTCGGAATAACAGGGAAAAAACATTTGGAATGACAGGGAAAAAGCATTCGGAATGACACAGCATGTCATGCTGAACGGAGCGCAGCGAAGTGAAGCATCCATGAGTGGATTCCTCACTGGCGTTCGGAATGACAAAAGAGAGTGTTCGGAATGACATCGGTCTGTCATGCTGAACGAAGCGAAGCATCCACACTTGCCTGATCTGTCATGCTGAGCGAAGCGAAGCATCCATGTGCTGGATTCCTCGCTGACGCTCGGAATGACAAAAGAGAGTGTTCGGAATGACATCAGTCTGTCATGCTGAACGAAGTGAAGCATCCATGTGCTGGATTCCTCGCTGACGCTCGGAATGACAAAAGAGAGTGTTCGGAATGACATCAGTCTGTCATGC
>JGI24186J35511_1000293_pt1 | contig 19583 bp, 20 predicted proteins | sample YNPBryulayer2012_FD_35511 | JGI IMG/M metagenome (IMG submission 35511) | reverse complement strand
ACCGCGACGGCGCGGTCATCCCGACCGGCGAGGAGCGCGCCGAGGCCGAGCGAGAGCGGGCGGAGACAGAGCACGCACGCGCTGAAGCCGAGCGCGAACGCGCCGAGGCTGAGCGCGCACGCGCCGAGCGCTTGGCGGCCAAGCTGCGCGCCGCCGGCATTGACCCCGACGCCTGACCACACCTCCAAGACTCAGGTGCGCCGCTACTGGAAGTAGGAGACTGCCCGGCTTACTCCGCCCCTGATGACGAATGTACCCAGCACAATAAGCTATGTGGATGCTCACTTAGCGCTTCCATTTGCACACGGTGGGCCGCAAGGCCCGGACGACACGCTGCTCGATTTCAGCGTCAACACCAACCCCCTTGGCCCCAACCCTGAATTGGCACGGATTTGGCAGACGGCGCCTGTAGATCGCTACCCTGACCCCCACTACACGCGGGCGCGCGAAGCGCTGGCCGGCCTGCACAACTGGGATCCGGACGGGGTCGTGCTGGGCGTCGGGGCCAGCGAGCTGCTGCATCGCATCGCGCGGGCCTTTGTGCGCCCCGGCCAGACGGTCTATGCCCTTGGCGCGCCATTCGGCGAGTTCGCGCACGGCGTAGCCTTGCAAGGCGGGACGTTGCGCGTTCTGCCGCGCCACACCGCGCTCAATATGCACAGCGCTGAGGCGCACGAGGGCATCCTGCTCTACCTTTCCAACCCCCATAACCCCACCGGCCATTGGCTTGAGCCGGCCGAACTCGCCGCCTGGCCTGGGCTGCTGGTCGTGGACGAGGCCTATCTGCCCTTCCTCGAATCGCCGACTGAGCTGGCGATGCGCGACCGGCTGATCCGCGTATGCTCACCAGGCAAAGCACACGGCGTGCTGGGCATGCGCATCGCCTACGCACTGACCACGCCACTGCTCGCCCGCCAGTTGCGAATGCTCCAGCCGGCCTGGGCCATCCCTGGGCCGCTGGCCGCCGTTTTGGCGGCGCTGCCGGCTCATCAAGAATTCGTCGCGCGCACCCTGCCGATCGTCCGCGCCTGGGCGCATGCGCTGGCCGAGGCGCTGGGGGCAACTTGGTCTGGACTGCATTTCTTCACGGTCTCGGTGGATGACGCGGCGCGCGTTGCGCAGGGCCTGCGCGCGCAGGGCATTCGTGTGCGCGATTGCACCTCGTTCGGCTACCCGAACCTGATTCGGATCGCCACGCGCCGGCCGGAGGAGAACGCGCGGTTGATCGCGGCATGGCACAGCATTTGACCTTCGTCCTGGGGGGAGCGCGCAGCGGCAAGAGCAGCTTTGCCCAGCGTCTGGCANTGGCCCGCGCCGGCTTGCGCGTGATCTATCTGGCGACGCTGCGCGAGACNACCGACGTTCAAAATGACCCTGAGATGCAACGCCGGCTGGCCCGCCATCGCGCCGAACGACCGGCCGCCTGGCCCACCCACATCCTCAACGATGACCTAAACGCAGCGCTGCGCGCGATTGCCGATGCCGGCGCGCGCTGCGCCCTGCTGGATTGCCTCTCGCTGTTCGTCAGCGGGGCATGCTTCATGGGCGCGCAGCCGCCGGCTGACCCAGAGTTAGGCGCGGCGCGCGCAGTCGGCGCGCTGCTGGACGCCTATCGCGCCAGCGGTATAGACTGGGTGATCGTCAGCAACGAGGTGGGCATGGGGATCGTGCCGGAGAACGCCTGGGCGCGGGCATACCGCGATGCGCTGGGCCGCGCCAATCAAATCGTGGCCGAGGCAGCGGATGAAGTCGTCTTCGTCGCGGCTGGCCTGCCGCTGCGCTTAAAAGGATGACGCGCTACACACCGATCATGATCATGGGCTGCACCAGCGACGCCGGCAAGTCGTTCATTTGCACGGCGCTGTGCCGGCATTTCGCCAACCGTGGGGTGCGCGTCGCGCCGTTCAAAGCCCAGAACATGAGCAACAACGCCGCCGTCACTCCCGATGGCTTAGAGATAGGCCGCGCCCAGTATGTCCAGGCAATGGCCGCCCGCGTCCCGCCCGAAGCGCGCATGCAACCGGTGCTGCTCAAGCCACAGGGCGATACACAGTCGCAAGTGATCGTGCTGGGTCGCTACGATCCGGCGATCACCGCCACGCCATGGCTGGCGCGCAAGCCGCTGCTGTGGGAGACGGTGCGCGAGAGCTTGCATTCGCTGCTGCGCGATTTTGAGCTGGTGGTGATCGAGGGCGCCGGCAGCCCTGCCGAGGTGAACCTGCGCGCGAGCGATATCGTCAACATGCGCGTAGCGCTCGAGGCGNGAGCCAACGTGTATCTGGTGGCCGATATTGACCGCGGCGGAGCCTTCGCGCATCTATTAGGCACTTGGCTATGCCTCGAGCCTGAGGAGCAGGCGCGCATCAAAGGCTTTATCTTGAACAAGTTCCGCGGCGACCCTAGCCTGCTCGACGAAGGCATCACCTGGTTACAGGCACGCACCGGCATACCCACCCTCGCCATCATTCCTATGATCCCGCACCTCTTGCCGGAGGAGGACAACATCGCTGCCATCACCCCAAGCCAAGACCCCGCTGCCCAAGTGCGGATCGCGCTGATCGCCTATCCGTATGCCAGCAACTTCGACGATCTCGATCCGCTGCGCCATGAAGCAGGGGTTGCGCTTGTGCCAGTGCAGAGGCGCACAGCACTGGCCGAATATGACGCCATCATCTTGCCGGGCAGCAAAAACACCGTGGCCAGCCTGCGTTACTTGCTGCGCAGCGGCCTGGCCGCCGAAATCGTGCGCGCAGCGCAGCAGGGCGTGATGATCTACGGCATCTGCGGCGGCATGCAAATGCTGGGCAACGCGATCCGCGACCCGCACGGCCTCGAAGACGGCGACATCGCCGGCCTGGGGCTGCTGGACGTGACGACCGAACACAAGCCTCAGAAAATCACCCGCCAGCGGCGGGTGCGCTGGCTGGACGGAGGCGAGGNGAGCGGCTATGAGATTCATCATGGGGCTACCTCCGCCGGCCTGCGCGCCCAACCCCACCTTGACGAAGGGCTGGGCTGGCAACAGGGAAACGTGATCGGCGTCTATCTACACGGCATCTTTGCCAACACTGCTTATCGCCAGTGGTGGCTCTCGTCGTTGGGCTGGCGCGGCCACACTCAGGATTGGCCGGCGCGCGTGGAGGCCGAACTTGACCGCGTCGCGCGATTGGTGGCTGGATGGGCCGATGACTTGCTCGTTCACCAGTGTGATGCGCAAGCTGTTTATGGGAAGTGACGCTCGTAATCCTCAGCTTTACATCCTCTCCAAGAAACGCGCAGGCCAACCAGAAAGAAAGCCGTGGTTCAACGGTTGCGCAAGCTCCCTGAGCGATTTCATACTTTACATCTGATGTGAAAGAGATCACGCGGCAGCAACACGAAAGGTCCGCTATCAGCGGAACATTTCCACGAGCAGACGCAAGACTCGCGCTCGCCGGTTGAACCGTCTCTGCGTCAGCAGGCGCAGGAACAAGGTGATACAAGCAACTCGCATCGCAGAGACGCGAAGGGCGCAGAGATTTTTACATATCCTCTGCGCTCTCTGCACCTCTCATCTCGATGAGCCAAATCACCCCAAAGTTGAGCACTCCCCTCAACACTGAAGAGTTCCAAGCCGTGATCAAGAACGGTGTCATTGAGATTCCTCGCCGCTATTTGAGAAATCTCTCCAACCGTGTACGGGTCATCTTGCTGATCGAGCAGACACCCGAAACCACAGCGAATTTCATTGACCAACTTATTGCTCAGTCTGTGCGCGTGCAGGGGTTCCGCCCCTTAACTCGCGAAGAAATTTATGCCAGATAATCAAGTCACCAACTGCTTCATTGACACTAAGTATGCTTTTATCGAGACAGACGATACGACCAAGTCTGTGACCGCACGCGCGCTGATTCGTGAGAGCGAGGCTGTCGTCAGTGTTCAACGAAGTGTGCGTCAATTTGTTGCGACGTGCGAACTTTACCGAAGCGCAAATCACCCAACTGATCGAATCGTTTCACGACAGGTGCTGCGTGGTCGAGTTGACCAAGTCGCTCGCTCCGCGTGTGGTTAAATCGTGTGCTGTTGGGTGGGTGCTCACCACTTTGCGCTCACCAGCGCCAAGACACCTTGTCCTCGATCGGCGAGCGCTGGGCCGGCGGTGAAACGCCATCGGCCGGCCAGCCCAAAAAGAAGAACCCCAGCAGCTTTGACGGCGGGGTGAGGCCGACGAAGTCGCGCACGCAATCATGGCGCACGATCTCGCCGCTCACCCATTTGCCGGCATAGCCCAGGCTGTGCGCCACCAAGTGGATGTGCTGGACGGCGATCGCCACCGAGGCCAGGTCCTCCCACTCCGGCATCTTGTCCTGGCCGGTGCGCAACATGCCGATGCTGATCCAGACCGAGGCGCCCAAGGGCCGGCGGCGCTGGGCTTCCTCAGCCGCGGGGTCGTATTTCTCCGGCGGCGTGAGCAGGCGATAAGCCTCGGCGAAGCGCTCGCCGAGCGCCGCGCGCTGCTCGCCGGCGAATACCGCGAAGCGCCATGGCTCGGTTAGGCCGTGCGAAGGCGACCAGTTGGCCGCCTCCAACATCAGCCTGACGTGTTCCTGCGGAATCGGGTCGGGCCGTAGCGCCGGCAGAGCATACGATCTTCGGGCGCGGATCAACTCAAGCAGCACCTGNGCTTGCGNGTTCATGGCGCGAATTGTNACGACGCGAGCGTTCAACTTTGCCNCNATGCACGAGCGCGGCGCTGAGCGCATAGATCAGCCGCCAGCCCAAGACGAAAGGCGCACTGGATGCCANCGCCGGCCCGACAAAGGCCATCAGGACGGTGGGCTGGCCGAGCAACCAGGCGCGCAGGAACAACCCGGCCGGCACAGCGAACAGCCAAGCCAACAGCGAACGCCAAAGGAACAGCCCAACATCGGCCCGCGTCACCGGCGCGCACGCCGGATAAGCGCCCAACGCCCAAGCCAGCAGCGCGAAAGGCGCGCCGATGCTGGCGATTTGGAGAATAGCGCGCTGCGCTGCATCCGGCGCCGCCAGCGTGTTGTGAAAGATCTGGCCGACGACGACAAAAGCGGCGGCCGCCAGCACGTCCCCGATAAGGAGCTGCCGAGGGAAGGCGCGCATCTTAAGCCCCCCTCTGCGCCGCCGGCTTAAGTTGGACAGCCGCCGGTGCCTCGCGCACCGCCAGTTGGAAGCCGATGAACAGCAGCACCACCCCCAACAGGATGCCGGCGAACTTGAGCGTCGAGCCGAGCGCGGTCAGCTCCGGCGTGGTCTCGGCCAGCTTGACCAGCGACCCGCCGAAGGCCGGGATGATGCCGCCGATGGCGATGAAGACGTTGCCCACCACCCGGTTGGGCATGATCTGCTTGCGGAAGAAGAGGATGGCCGAGTAAATCGCCCCACCCACCAAAAGCACTGTGCCGTAGCCGTTCATAAACGGCGGCAGGACGCGCCGCACCGCGCTCTGCGGCAGGATCTCGCGGTAGCGCTCGGTGAGGAAGGCGCCGACGTCATCGCCGGGGTTGAAGGCCGCCGCGTTCAGCGACAGGCTGAACATCCACACCAGCGAGGCGACAACCAGGACACCGATCAGGACATCGGTCACCAGGCGCACCTCCCGCCGACGCACGAGCAGATGCAGCGTGCCTTGGCCGAGGATGGGCGGGATGACCAATGCACCCGTCCAGTACCACAGCCGAAAGGCAGGGTCGCTCCAACCGAAAGCCAGGATCGCCTCGCAGACGCCGGCCAGCGCCCACAGCACCAACCCAATGCCCCACAAGAGCAAGTGGGTCTTATCCCACCCCTTGCGCACATAGCGCTGCAAGACCAGAAACGCCAACACCGCCGATACGACTGCCGTCGCCACGCCAAGATAAAAGCTGATGCCCATGCTTAACACACCTCTTGCTTTATGGTAGCCTGAACCTGCGATCCGCACACCTGAAGGAATTCACAGGCCAGCGCTGCATATCCTCACATTTGAGTGTAGCCATCCCGAATTCAACGCGCTAGCCACACAGTCAACCTGATGACTTGACACAGGTTAAGTCGGCTGCACGTGAATAAATGAAGCGACCTCGGGGCTGATCACCACCTCGCGCTCGCCGCGACCGGGCGCGTCGAAGACATGGAGGTGCAGCGGTCCGTTGAACGGCGCGCGGTATCTTAGGCAGATCGCCCTCCCCGGCAGAAGGCCCAGCGCGTCGAGGTAGCGCAGGATGCCCGGATCGTGGGTGAAGATGCGGCTGAGCGCGCCCGTCGTCCCTTCGCTTAGGCTGAGCAGCGGGCGATCCAGGACCGCCTCAATGCGGCCTTCGGCGCTGGGAATTGGGTGTCCATGCGGACAGTAGCGCGGATGGCCGGCGCGCGCGAACATGCGCTCGATGACCTCATCGGGCAGATAAGTGGCGCTGCGCCAGGCGGCGGTGAAGACCTCATACCACGGATAGCCCATCACGCTCACGAGGAACGCCTCGAAGACCTCGTGCTTGCGAACTGCGCGCAGCGCGACGCGCTCGCCTTTCGGCGTGAGCGCCAGCCCGCACGCGCCGTCGCGCACCAGGTAGCCGCGGCGGATATAGCGCGCCGCACGCCGTGACACCGCCGGCGCCGTGACGCCCAGGGCCTTGCCCAAGACGTTTAAGGTGACGCGCGGATGCTCTAACTCAGCAAGATATACGGCCTTGAGGAACTGCGCGCTCAGCGCTGATGACTCTTGTGCTGCCATGCAAATAGCAGACGGGCAGTCTAAGATGCGCTGGTGCGCTTGTGAGGATGTGCTTGTTAAGCAGGGGCGTTAATGAGATGCAACGCAGGGGATTAAGCCCGGTTAACGACCGCAGCCCAACCAGCGCAGCCGCGCGCGAGCCGGGCGAAGCGCCTCAGCGGCTGCGTCCGCCGAAGCGATGCCGGCATCGGTGGCCCCGTGCTGTTACCCTGTTGCGCTGCGCNGTGAGGGTTTGAGCGTTTTGGCGAGGGTGATCCCTTGCCGGCGCTCAGGATGCCGAGGGGAGGGCCGATGCGCTGGAATCCAGCACCACCTCGTGCATCTCNAGCTGATTGGGTGCCGTGAATGCCTCTTTGGGCAGGCTGCCGCTGCGGGCGTGGCCCTGGGCGAACTCCGGCGAACGCACCCAGGCCTCGAAGTGNTCGCGGCTCTCCCAGAACGTCAGCACNATGTANGGCGCGCCGGGCGTCGCCGGCCGCAACAGCAGGTTGCGGACGAAGCCGGGCATTTGGTCCACCAGGCGCGCGCGTTGGCTGAAGTTCGCCTCGAATTGCGCAGCGAACTGCGGGTCAACGAAGATGCGGTTTGCGGTCGTAAACATCCTTCGCTCAGGAGGGCTGGCTCAGCAACAGGTTGATGTCCTGATAGAGCATAAAGGCGATGAAGGCCACCATTGCAGCGGCCAGGCCGAGATAGCGCCAACGCCATGAGGTGTTCCATAGGCGCCTGACGTTGTAGGCGATCGTCGCCAGCGCGATCAGGTCAATCACGGCGCTGATGCCAAACGAGAGGTCGTTCCGCAGCCCGAAGAGGGGCAAGACAAACGGCAGGACGATGTATTGAAGCGTGCAGCGCACCGAGACGAAGATCAGCGAGCCGGTCATCAGCCGGTCGCCGCGCTTGACCACCTCCACAGGTGGCGTTGACGGTTGAACAGGTGTCTCCATAGTTTGATTCGCGTATGTTAGCCCGCCTTGGCCACGGCCACCGACTGGCGCAGCCCCGGGCTAAACCAGACCACCCCGAGCATCAGCCCCAGCGTCACGATCCCCAGCAGATAGGGGAAGGATTGGTTGACCTGATACAGGCCCGTGCCCAACAGCGGCCCGATCATCGAGGACAGCCCGACGACCGAGGCAGTCAGGCCGCTCACCGCCCCATACTCCGTCGCGTTCACCGCCAGGGTCACCGCCGAGGTGAAGCCCGGCTCGTTAAAGCCGATCCCGATCGCCAGCAGGACAAAGGCCAGCACGAACATCAGGAACGAATTCGCGTTGAGCAGCATCACGTAGCTCAGCAGCGAGGCCAGCAGCCCGATCCGCAGCAGCATCACCGGCGGCAGCTTGATTCGGCGGACGATCCCCAGTTGCACAGCGACCACGGTCAAGCCGGAAATCACCAGCGCAACGCCGATCGTCTGGGCCACCTGCTGTGGCGGCAGCGCCAGCCGGTCGGCCACGAGGAAGCCGCCGGTGATCTGGGCCATGACCAGCACCACGTTTGCGATCAACCCGACCAGCAGGAACTGGCGGATGCGGGCATCGAACGGGCTGAGGCGCGGCGGCTGCTCGCGCTGGGCCGCTGTTTGCGGATTGGGCAACCGCCAAGCGACGATTAGGCCGCCGATCAGCGGCAGCAACGCAGCAGCCGCGAGCGGCACGATCAGCCCCAAGTTGGCGAGCGCCGCGCTCACCGCCGGGCCGATCACAAAGCCCATGCCGGTGGCCGCGCCGAGGCTGGCCATCGCGCGGGTGCGCTGGTCGGGCGTCGTCACGTCGGCGATATAGGCTTGCGCAGCAGCCGGCGAGCCGGAGAACAGCGCGCCGGCGACGATCCGCCCGACGAACAGCAGCGCAAATAACGCGCCGCCGGCCAATAAACCGCTCAGTCCGGCTTGCGCCACCAGCGTGAAGATGCCCAAGCCCAAACCCAAACCGATCAGGCCGCTGACGAAGATGGGCTTGCGACCGACCAAGTCACTGCGCCGCCCCCAAAACGGACCTGCCAGAAACCAAGCGAACGCCGAGACGCTTTGGAGCAAGCCGGCCTGCACTTCCGTCAAGCCCAGCGTGCGCACCAGCGGGGCGAGCAACGGGCTGAGCATTGCGAAGCCCATGTAAGCGCCAAACAAGCCGATTAACAGGATGCGAATATGGCTCATGGCAGGTCAACATACGATGCCCAGATTACAGCCGGCTGAGGACGGCCTCAAGAGAGCCGACTTAGAAACGCAAGCAGGTCGCGCGCAAACGCTTCTGGGAGGTCGCGCCAGGGTTGGTGACCGGCTCTGGGGTAGATGATCAACGCACTGGTCGGCAGGGCTTTCTGTAGTTGACGTCCCTGGCCTACGGGGATAAACGCATCGGCTTCGCCCCACATAATCAGTATCGGGATGCGTGGCATCGCGGATAGCGCGCTGGCTCGTAGCGGCGCGCGATCAGCGAGCACAGCCTGACCAAATGCGCGCAAGCCAGCCTCCCAGCCGCGCACGCGGGTGAAGCGCGCTTCAGCAGCAGCCATCGCGTCGTTCACCCGAGCAACGCTTAGTTGGGCCTGAAGGAAGTCGCGCAGCCGCGCTTCTTCAAAGTAGGCCCGCAGCTCTGCCTCCGCCCAGATCGAGATGGGATTCAACGATTGGAGGAAGATGGTCGCCAGCGCAGGCAGGGCTGGATTGGCCAGCGGATTGCCAGCGTCTTCTTCATTGGCAACACCGCCGATCTGCGGCGCAACCAGCACCAGCCCCGCGACGCGCGCAGGATGGCGGAGCGCCACCTGCGCGACCACTGCGCCGCCTGCGCTGTGACCCAGCCAAACTGCGCGCTCAAGGCCAAGCTCAGCCAGCCATTCGGCCAGCAAGTCCGCCTGACTTGCTGCCGTCATCGGCGCACTGGCGCGTTTGTCCGAGAGGCCAAAAGGCGGCCGGTCAACCGCCAAGACGCGGCACCCCGAGCCGGCCAGAACCGGGATCAATTCAGCGAAGTCCTGCGTGCTGCCCAATAAGCCATGCACCAGGACGATCGGCTGACCCTCCGGCGGGCCTGCCTCGACCATGTAGAGCGTGACATCCCGCACTGTGACGAATCGGCCATTGGGATCTGCCAGCGCCGCCGCCGATAGCGCTGCCGGCGGTGGCGACGTCGTAAGCGCCCAGATCAAGCGGCCAACCCCAAGCGCGAACATCACAAGCGCCAGCACGACCAGCCAGCGGGCGAGAGACAGAATACCTTTTCGCATCGGCTGGCTTTATAAACTACTCAAGCTGTGCCTCCGCCCCCGATTGAACCGTTTGCAACAGCAGAGCTGCTGTGATAAGGAAGCGGGCGCGGCCGGCAGCGCTGGGGTTGCGCCGGTTGCGCTGTTTTTCGTTGATATAGAACAATGCCCACTTAGCAGCCAGTTCAGAGCTGATGTGCTGCTCAATGAGCCATTGCGCAGTCAGCGCGCGCATCGCGCGCAACGCGGCCTCAGTTCCGGTTCGCCAGTTCAGCCGCCGGCCAAAGGCCGCCAGACATTCTGAACAAGGCGTCGGTGGGGGTGGCATTCGCCCATTGACCTTTCGGGCACGCTCATAAGCCGAGCAGCACTCATAGCCAGCAAGCGCCTTCAACTCAAGCAGAGATAACGTCCTAACCGTGTGACGGCGATCCTCAGTATGGCGCACAGAAGATGCGGGACACATAAGCCATCAGCAAAAGACAGCGTGCCATGCTGGGAGATGGTTAATCATTAAATCGCTACACATCCAACGCATGCTCGCAGCGCCGATGATTGTGCTCGGTCTATCCAGCGCTGGACAGACTGCGCAGGCAAGACGTTGGCTTAACTATAAGCAACTCTCGATCGTTCAAACAGCAATACCAGTCGCTGCGCTATCTCAAACTGTGGGCATAACGACGCGTATTGAACTGCATCGATCGAGCGGACATACTTGAGCACATGAATCGCATCGGACCAAAAGTGCGTTTGTCGCGCAGATTAGGCATAGCTTTGACGCCTAAAGCGGGGCGCATCATGCAGCGCCGTCCAAGTCCACCTGGCCAGCATGGCCTGAACGCACACACTGCTCGCAAACCCTCGGACTACAAGATACAACTGCTGGAGAAGCAAAAGCTGCGCGCTCAATACAACATACGCGAGCAACAAATGAGCCTGGCTTATGCCAAGGCCATCAAGATGAAAGGCGCCAGCGACGAGAACCTGATTCAGATATTGGAGACGCGCCTGGACGCATTGGTGCTGCGCGCCGGCTTTGCAAACACGATCTATGCAGCGCGCCAGTTGGTCACACACGGCCACTTCTTGGTGAATAGTCATCCGGTGAATGCGCCCTCCCGCCGTCTACAAGTGGGCGATCTCGTTGAAGTCAAGCCAAGCAGCCGCGGCCTTGCGCTTTTCACGAGCAGGCTGGAAGACGTCCCGCCATGTCAGGTGCCATACATTGAGGCCTCTCGCGAGCGCCTGAGCTTTCGCCTGAGCAGGTTGCCCAAGCGAGATGAAGTGCCGGTGATCTGCGATGTGCCGCGCGTGATTGAGTATTACTCGCGATGAATCTCTTCTCTCCCCGCCAGACTTCCGTGACGCTCGCGTGCAATCTGGCGCGCGGCTGGTGCGTGATCGCCTTTGCCGATGGGCGAATCAAGATCGACTTTGGATCAGTAGCATGCCTAATGCCGGCAACCGAACTGCCGGCATTGGCCGTGTTCATCGGCCAATGTCAAGATATGCCGGGTCAAAGGCGCAACAGAACACGCCGCTGTAAATTTGGAACAGTGCATTTTATAGCTCAACAGCAGATCTTCATCTTAACTGCAGGCAATGCTACATTGCAATTCCAGCAAGGAGAATTCGCCTCCTTCAGCGAACTGCTACAAGACGCTCTGTTTACCATGAGCGAATTACTGAGTGAAGAACGCAAGATTTGCCTAAACTGAAATAAATTAGCTACACCGACTCAATTATAATTTTTTATAAAAGAATATTTATAACTGAAATACGATGAAAGGAGATAACGAATGGGAATCGGAATCTTTTACGGGACACAAACCGGTACTACCGAAAGTGTAGTGAACAGCATGGTACAGTATCTGGGCGATTTAGTGACAACTCACAAATGCATCGCCTACGCCACTGCCGAAGAGATCGCTGCGCACGACTTCCTTATCCTCGGCGGAGCAACCTGGGGCGACGGCGAGCTGACCGATGATTGGGCCGATTTCTGGCCGCAGATGGACAGCATTGACTTCAGCGGCAAGACCGTCGCCCTATTTGCGCTCGGCGACCAGGTGGGCTACTCCGATCATTTTGTCAGCTCAATGCGTTACTTCTGGGACAAGGTCCAAGAGCGTGGTGGTCAGATCATCGGGCTTTGGCCCACTGAAGGCTATGAGTTCACCCATTCCGACGCAGTCGTGGATGAGGGCTACTTCGCCGGCTTGGCCATTGATGAAGTCAATCAACCTCAATTGACGGAGGAACGAGTCGCTGCCTGGTGCGCCTTTATCGCTGAGCAGTACTCTAGCAAGTTCCAGCCAAGCAACTCATCAATGCACAAGTAACGACCCCGGTGAGCGAAGGCAGTGCCTTCGCCCACCTTTTATGTGTATTGTGTTTAGCTCACCGCCGCCAGCAGCGCTTCGACGCGGTTGGTGTGTTCCCAGGGCAAATCCACGTCGGTGCGCCCGAAGTGGCCGTAGGCCGCCGTTTGGCGGTAGATCGGCCGGCGCAGATTGAGGTCGCGGATGATCGCCCCAGGGCGCAAGTCGAACACCTGCTTGATCGCCTCGATCAGTCGCTCGTCGCTCACCTTGCCGGTGCCGAAGGTCTCGACGCTGATCGAGAGCGGGCGGGCCATGCCGATGGCGTAGGCCACCTGCACCTCGCAGCGGTCGGCCAAGCCAGCAGCGACAACATTCTTGGCCACCCAGCGGCAGGCGTAGGCGGCTGAGCGATCCACCTTGGTGGGGTCTTTGCCGCTAAAAGCGCCGCCGCCGTGCCGGCCCATGCCGCCGTAGGTATCCACGATGATCTTGCGACCAGTGAGGCCGGCGTCGCCCATCGGCCCGCCCACAACGAAGCGACCGGTAGGGTTGGTGTAGATCTTCATCGTCCCGTTCACCATGTCCGGCGGCAGCGTGGGCTTGATCACGTGCTCGATCAACGCCTCGCGGATCGTCTCTTGGCTCGCCTCGGGCGCGTGCTGGGTGCTGATCAGGACGGTGTCTATGCGGGCGGGCCGGCCGTAGCGGTACTCCACGGTCACCTGCGTTTTGCCGTCGGGGCGCAGCCAGGGCAGCTCGCCGCGCTTGCGGACCTCACTCAGCCGGCGGGCCAGCCGATGCGCCATGGCGATTGGCATCGGCATCATCTCCGGCGTCTCGTTACAGGCAAAGCCGAACATCATGCCCTGGTCGCCGGCGCCCAGCCGCTCGACCTCGTCCTCTGGTGCGCTGCCCCCGCGCACCTCCAGCGCTGCGTCCACCCCCTGCGCAATGTCGGGCGACTGGCTGGCGATGGCCACTTGCACCGCGCAGGTGTTGGCGTCGAAGCCCTTCTCGGAGCTGTCGAAGCCGATCTCGCGCACCACTTGGCGCACCAGTTGGTCAAAGTTGATGTGGGCGCGCGTGGTGATCTCGCCCAAGCAAAGCACGAAGCCGGTCTTCACCGCCGTCTCGCACGCCACGCGGCTGCATGGATCCTGCGCCAGACAAGCATCCAGCACCGCATCCGAGATCTGATCGCACATCTTGTCAGGATGCCCTTCCGTCACCGATTCCGAGGTGAAGAAGAGCTGGGGTGATTTCATGAAGCTGTTCACGGTGTCGCTCACTTGTGTATGGTTTGGGACGCCCACTCCTTTTAAGCAGGAGCAGCAAGTCACTGGCTTATGCGCGATCACGCCCTCTTGCCGGCAGGGGACAAGAGGGCGTGTTGATCTCTCACACTGCGCCTGCTCTCATCTTCCAGTTTGCCTGCCGGACTTGGCACCGTTGCGCGCGTGGCGCGAAGGTTGCCGAGGCTTCATCGGGCCGGTCCCTCCGCCTCTCTGGATAAGAGTGCGCGGCTCGCGTTATTCAGTTATTCGCCTAAAGAATACCGAGTAATCGGGTGAATGTCAAGGGCTAACTTGCCGCAGAGATGACCGGCGCACAAGCCTTGACAGGAGCGTTCACGCCCAGGGGCGTAGGCTGCTTGCTAGCTTTGCCAGCCTGTCATGCTAGCGAAGCGAAGCATCTGAGCGGCCGCATTCACCAAGGCCGCAAGCGGCCTCGCAGCGCTTCAACCGAGCACGACCCAGGGTGACAGGGTGAGGCAGGACCTCGCGCGATCACCCACACAGGGGAACGACAACCGGTGAGCAGCCTGAGCCGCTATGCCTGAATGCGCCCCGTGAGATCAAAGTGCGTTCGCCAATAACACGGACGCAGGGCGATGCCTTCTAGACGGCTACTAGGACGTTGCGCGTGCTCCGCGCCCCTGCTGGCGGCTTAACCGGCAGCGCGCTTGTCAGTCCACAGGCCACATCGCCTGCAGAAACCTGACCTTCTCCACGACCTGATGTTCGCCGCCGCCTTCGTGGTGGTTAAACTCATACACGCGAATCGTCTTCTCGCCGGCCCAGTGGTTATAAGCCGCGAACACGGTGGAAGGCGGACACACCTCATCCATCAGCGCGACCGAGAACAGCGCTCGGGCCTGCGCGCGGGCGGCGAAGTGCATCCCGTCGAAGTAGCTGAGCGTCGCAAAGACCTGCTCCACCTTGTCGCGGTGGGTCGTCAAATAGCGTTGTAGCTCCTGATAAGGGTTGGCGTCGGTCAGCGTCGCAGCGCGGCGAAAGTGACAGAGGAAGGGCACGTCGGGCATGGCGACCTTGACCGCCGGCGAGAGCGCGGCGGCAGCGATGGTGATGCCCCCGCCCTGGCTCGCGCCGGTGACAGCGATGCGTGATGGGTCAATTCCGTCGAAAGCCTGCGCGGCCTCGATGGCGCGACAAGCGTCGGTGAACACGCGCCGATAGTAGTATGTCTCCGGGCGCAGGACGCCGCGCGTCATGAAGCCGGGGTAGTGCGGGTTGCTGCCCTCGATCTCCGGGTCCGGCGTGTCGCCATGTCTCCATGCGCTGCCCTGGCCGCGCGTGTCCATCACCAGGTGAGCGTAGCCGGCCGCGCTCCACAGCAGCCAGGCCGTGGGATAGCCGCGCCCGCCGCCATAGCCGATGAACTCCACCACGCAGGGCAGCTTGCCAGCGCGCTGCCTCGGCAGGATCAGCCAACCTTTGATCGGCTGGCCGCTGTAGCCGTTGAACGTCACGTCGAACGTCTCCACGGTGCGCAAGCCGAAGTCAGCCGGCTCGAAGCGCGCGTCCAGCGGGTGCGCGCGCGCCTCCGCCAGCGTGCGCTGCCAAAAGGTGTCGAAGTCCGGCGGCTCCTCACGCGCCGGCAGATACGTCTTGAGCTGGTCGAGGGGGAGATCGAAGAAGGCCATCTGGAATCCGCTAGGGGCAATGATAGACGACGCTCTGGCCAACCCGGAAGACCGACGCGCAGAGCGCCTCGAACTTGTCCAGGCCATCTGCTGAAAAGCGCGCTCGCTCGACTTGGCCGATGACGACGTATGTAATCCCAAACTGGCGCAGCAGCGCGCGCGCTTCTGTGGGATCTGGGGTGTTGTAGAGCTGCTCAATGAGCGGGAAGCGCTCGGCCTGGATGTCGGTGCGCCCGCGCCATTGGTGCTGATGGCCGCCCCAGCCGAGGACCGTCGGCAGGCCGGTAAACGTCGCTACGCGGCCCTCGTAAGCATACGCGCCGAACGCGCCATCCGGCGGCGCTTCCAGGATGCGCGGCGCGCCCTGGATGTTGGTATTCAGCCAGGCGATCAACGCAGCGTCCTCGGCGTGCTGCGTTCGCAAGTAGGCCGCGCCGTCCAGCGTCGGCGCTTTGCGAAACCCATCACTGCGCGCGTAGATGGCCATCGGCGGATAGGCCATCCCCAGCGCGACCGCGCACAGCGCCAGCGCGCCGAGCGCGCGGTAAAGCCGGGGTGACGCGCTCAACAGGCGTGTGATGGCATATCCGCCGGCGATCGCCCAGAGCGTCCACGCCTGATAGTAGAACTTAAACACGGTGTTCATGCGCGTGCCGAACAGGTCGCGCACAAAGGCAAACTCCACGACCAGCGCCAGCAATGCGCCGAGCGGCGAACAGCAGCAACGCGAACCTGTCGCCGGCGAAGCGCGAATGGGCAACCTCTCGCTGGTTGGCGATCACCATCGCGCTCCAGGCAGCGATGCCGGCCAGCAGCAGGATCGTCCACGGCGACATCGCGCGCGCGATCAATCGCTGCGTCACCAGCGCGCCGGGGTAGCCCAACACCGAACCGGTCGTTTGCCACGCCTCGAAGAGCACGCGGCCCTGGGGCGAGAGCAGGCCGATGGTCGCCGTGCCGAGGATGCCGGCAGCGATCGTCAGGCCGGCCAGGCCAACCGCGCTGCCGAGCACGCGGACCGTTGGCGCGCGCGTTGCCCAGGCCAAGAAGCCCAGCCCAGCCGCCAAGAACGGCGCGAAGAGCAGCCCGAAGTGGGTCAGGCGCGTGCTGTTGAACAGGTTGATCCCGATCCCGCTGGCTTGCGAAGCGAAGGTGAATTGCCAGGGCAGGTAGAGCGCATAGCCCAGCGCCAGCGCGCCGGCGCCCCGCGCCAGGGCAGGGAGCAGCCGCGGGCTGCCCAGCACGTTTGCCGCGATGAAGATCAGGCTGTAGATCGGCCAATCCCACGTGTTCATAAACGCCAGCCCGCCCAGCGTGACCGCCGTCAGCGCAAAGCTTGCTCCTGCCTGCGCCGGAGTTGACTGCGCCTGCGCCGGGCACAGCGCGGCGAAAGCCAGGCTCAAGACCAGCATCGCCAACGGCAGGCCCATCACGTGCGGATGGTTATCCCCCAGCACAAAGCTAAAGATGGGCACCTCCGTGATCGTCTCCTGATAGCGCCCATCAGGCGTTGTGTCTTTGACCACCCGCGACCAATCCCACCACCAGCCATAGAACTCGCGCGGGATCAAGCCGTCGCAGGCATAGCTGCGCGTCGCCGTCTCGCGCACGTCCAGCCAGGCCCAAAACGCGGCGGGCAGCGCGTCGGCGCAATTGAGCAGCCCCAGCACGCCGCCCAGGTTGCCCATCAGGGCGAGCATCGCTGCCGTCAATAGGCCGGCGGCAAGGGCAGCGCGCGACGGGCGCGCCTGCGGCGCGAGGCCGGCGCGCAGGTTATAGCCCAGGCTGAACGCGCCGACGACGGTGAGCGCGAAGATCATCGCCCCGCCCAGGTTGAAGCCCACTGCCGAGGGCACGCCGCTGAGCAAGATCAGCATGGCGAAGATCAGGTAGCCGAAGTAGTAGTAGCTGAGTGGGTAGCCGGCCAGCCAGGCGTCGTTCGGCGGGAAGGCGGGGCTGCGCAGGATGGCGTTGATCATCATCGCCTCCATGAACTTCTCGCCGCCGGCGCTGGTGATCTCCGGGCTGTAGGCGCGCACCAGGCTCCAGCCGGCGAAGGCCAGCGCAAAGAGGAGTTCAACCACGGCAAGGTATGGCAAAGGCGGAAACGGATCGGTCGCTGCTCTGCGCAACCAGAGGCCGATCAACCAAACTGCGGCCAAGGCCAACAATGCCGCGCCGCTATGATTGCCAGAAAGCCCCAGCGTGACGCCGGCCCAGTAGGCGAACCCGCCCACGACCAGGCCGACCACTTTGCTGATGCCGTAGCCGCGGTCGGGCAGGCCGGCCAGCCAGCGCGAGGCGATCAGCCAGCCGCCGAGGGCAAAGGCCTGAACCCAGAGATACCAGCGCAGGATGTCGCCGAGCATCAAGGATGCACGTCGGCCAGCGAGCGGATGGGGATAGGCTGGCCGGCAGCGCGCAGCGCGGCGCGGAGGTCCTTAAAGCCGCTGCCGGTGAGCTGGAGCACCACTTCTTCGTCAGGCGCAATCAGCCCCATCTGGCGGGCTTTGACCAGCCCGACATACGCGGCGGCGCAGGACAGCTCGACGAAGACGCCGGCGCTTTCAGCCAGGACGCGCACCCCGTCGAGCATCTCCTCGTCGCTGGCTTCGATCAGCACCCCGCCGCTGTTGCGCACAGCGCGCAGGGCCATCACCCCGTCGCATGGCCGGTCGGTGCCGATGCCGCCGGCGATCGTGCGCGAGGGGATGGTCTCGAACGTCTCATCCCCGCGTTGCCAAGCGCGATAGAGCGAGGGGGAGAGCGCTGCCGTCACGCCGATGAAGCGCGGCAGGCGGTCAACCCAGCCCAGCGCGCGCAGCTCATCAAAGCCCTTGTAGACGCCGCTGATGATATTGCCGTCGCCGACCGGCACGATCACCACGTCGGGAGCGCGGAAGGGGACGGCGCGCTGTCGGTCAGCCTGGGCGAGCTGCTCGGCGATCTCGAAGCCGGCGGTCTTTTTGCCCTCGCGGGTATATGGATTAAAGCCGGTGCTGCGGTTGTACCAACCAAACACCCGACAGGCCTCTTCGGCCAGCGCGACGGCGTCGTTATACGAGCCGTGCACCAGGTACACGCGCGCGCCGTGGATCAGCATGCCGGCCAGCTTGCCCTCCGGCGTGTGCTCAGGCACGAAGATCACCGCTTGCAGGTCGCTGCCCGCGCACAGCGCCGCTAAGGCAGCAGCGGCGTTGCCGGTGGAGGCCACGCAGATCGTCTTGATCCCCAGCGCCTGGGCGTGCGCGATGACCATCGCGCTGGCGCGGTCTTTGAACGAGGCGCTCGGCAGACGCGAATCATCCTTCAGCCAGACGGCGCGCAGGCCCAAGGCGCGCTCCAGAGCCGGCGCGCGATAGAGCGGCGACCACCCCAGCGTGCTGAGCGGCGTGGGCAAATGGGCATCCGGACAAACGGGCAAAAGCTCGGCATAGTGCCAAATTGACCGATCCGGACGGCGCACGATCTGCCAAGGGTCGAGTTCGCGCGCCATGCGCGCATAGTCATACACTGCGTCCAGGTTGCCACCGTCCCGCGGACAGGTATATGTGACCTGATCAGGCGCGTAGCTTGCGCCGCAGGACGCGCAGCGAAAGCCGAGCAGATAATCGTTCACAAGCCGAGGCCCTGCGCTTGTGCCCGCCGATACTCGTCGGCCACCATGCGGATGAAGCGCCAGATCGCCGGTAGGGCGAGCAGCACGCCGCCGGGCGTCCCCACCCGCATCCCAATGTCCGCAGCGGCAGCGATGACGACACTGAGCAACTGGACGAGCATGCGGCGACGCTGAATCGCTACCCGCATGCTGTATACATGCTGGAGCGCCTGATCGGCCGTCAGATCCTCACGGCACCAGCTTGTGAAATCCCCGCTCCAGCTCACGCACGTGCGGGCGAGCAGCGTGCCGTTTGACGCGGTCTCGATCACCGCATAGTTGCTCAGAAAGGCGTGGACGCGGCTGAGGAAGGCCTGGAACTCCTCGACGATGTCCGGAATATCGCGGATGATGCCTCGCGCCTGTGTGCTGCGCAAACCGTCTATCGCTTCGGCCAGCAAGTACTCCGGACTGCCGACTGTCTCGATGCGTGCTTCTGCCTCGGTAGGCTGGTCGAACACCCAGCTATCTACGAAGTGGTATAGCCGCTTGGCGGATTCGAGGATGCCATCGCGGTCGAGAAGCAAGGTGAAGGCATGGATGTCCAGCGCATTCATCGCAGCCTCGTGGTCGGTAGGGAGCTCCAACCGCCAGAGCGCGTGCACGGCTGATGAGTCAACGTCAGAGCGCTGCGCACTACTCAGCGTCCAGACGCCGAACAGGTCCTGAGCGATGTCCATGTATCGCCAGGGTTGATGCGCAGGGATTATCGCCGGCTGA
>JGI24186J35511_1000291_pt1 | contig 19665 bp, 14 predicted proteins | sample YNPBryulayer2012_FD_35511 | JGI IMG/M metagenome (IMG submission 35511) | reverse complement strand
TCCATCATGTTGATGAAATTTCCAAATCGCCAAGCGAAGTACGCAAACTTGCTCTAAGCCAGCAGAAAAGCATTGACCAGATTTTGCGCGACCTCAACTTACTTTTGGAGACCACACAAATCGACTTGGTGGGAGCCTCCTCTCAGCTTCGAGAGNAACTTTCTAGGCTGACCTTTCTTGCCATTGGCATGGCTGTGGTATTTCTGCCATTCCTGATACTGATTGCCTATTTGCTCTATCGCTCGACAGCTGTGCCTATTCGCGACATTTGTGCCNGCTTAGGCTCCGTGCGCGTCGATGAAAGTCAGACCATTATCAAAATGATTGCAGATATGCGTCAGCTTAGTGCCTCGCGCGCATTTAATGATGAAATTGCCATGCTGGCTCGAAAAATCAGCGAGTTTGGCAACGCCATCAATGAGAAAAATGAAGAGCTTAGCCGATTGATTATCACCGACGAAAAAACCCAGCTTTTCAATTTCCGCTACTTTAAATCGCAACTGCATCAGGAAATTGTTCGCGCTCGTCGTTTTAAGGAGCCTTTCTCTATCATCATGGTCGATGTCGATAAGTTCAAGCACTACAACGATACCAATGGGCATTTGCTTGGCGATGAAGTTCTCAAGAAAGTTGCTCGCCTTATCCGACAAGAGTGCCGTGAGACCGATGTCCCTGCACGCTTTGGCGGTGAGGAATTTTCGGTGCTATTGCCNCGCACTGACAAAGATGAAGCCAAGGCAGTTGCTGAACGCATCCGCCGCGCCATAGAAGATGAGGTCTTCATCAACCAAGAAAAACAGCCCGGCGGCAACCTGACCGCCAGTTTAGGCATATCGACTTTCCCTATTGATGCTACTGATGAAGAAGGGCTACTTAGTGCTGCCGATGCGGCACTCTACGAAGCCAAAGCACGCGGTCGCAATCGTTCAGTGCACCATGCTGACCTTCAAACCACTCAAGCTAAACTGTAGACAGACTTGAAGTTTGAACTCGCCATTGCACGTCGCTTTACCTTTCCGAGAGCAGAACGGCAAAGCAAGCCGTCATTTATCGTCTTCATGGCTGTGCTTGGCATCAGCATTGGCACTGCAGCACTCATTCTGACGCTGTCAATTGTCTATGGCTTTAGCCGCATCATTGAATCCAAACTTGCACTTTTTGGCTCGCATATCGTGGTTACTCACGCTTCGCTCAAAGAATTCGAACAGGATGACAAAACTCTTTCAGAGATTGCCCAAGTGCACAACGTTGCCAGCACAGCTCCGTTCCTACAACGCAATGTTATTTTGAAATCGCGCTCACTTTCAGGCGACCCGCTACTCGAGCCAGCAGTGCTCAANGGCATCATACCCGCCGCCGATATTTCATCGATGCGTGAAAAGGTGATTTCAGGACAATTTCTGTCCGATAGCCTCCGCTTCAAAATCCCCGTGCTTATCGGCAAAAAATTAGCGCAGCGCCTTTCACTCTCGCTCCACTCCGAACTGCTTGTGCTTTCATCCGCTGCTGCCATAGATGCCCTTCCGATTCAAGCGCAGCACCCTGATGAACTTTTGCGCTTGCTCAAACTCGAGACGGCGACCGTTGTCGGCATCTATGAAACGGGTCTTTCGCAAGGCTTCGATGAAACGGTAGTCTTCACGACGCTTGATGCGCTTCAGAAATTTCTTGAAATGCCCCAGCGCATTTCTGGCTATGAAGTGCGCACCGCAAACTTCGACCTTGTTCGGCAAACTGCCCAAGACCTCAATCACATACTCAAAACTCCGCTTGTGGCACGCACCATTTATCAAGTTCATGCCTCGATTTATGCATGGCTTGGTCTGCAAAAAAATGTCGTGCCCCTGCTACTTGTGATGGTCACTGTCGTTGCCGCCTTCAACATTATTTCCACCCTTCTTATCATTGTCTTGGAAAAAAGTGCAGAAATCGGCGTGCTGATGTCGTTTGGCGCCAGTCCGACACACATTCGCCGCATTTTCATCTCACAAGCACTTTTGATGTCGATTCTGGGAATTGTTTTTGGCAATGCACTTGCGCTGACACTTTCACTGCTTGAACAGCGCTTTCACTTCATTCCTCTGCCTGAAGAAACCTACTACATTTCAGAGGCGCCCATTATCATTGAACCACTTCACTACGCAGTGGTGTCGGCACTTGCCTTGCTGATTTCGCTTTTGGCATCGCTGATTCCTGCCCATAGCGCTTCCCGACTTAACCCTGTCAATGCGATTCGCTTATGAGTGCTCCGACCTATCGCCCAAATTCGCAGCTTAAGGCAAACTTGCTGGTCGCTTCACGCTTTATTTTCGCCGCTAAAAAAGTTCGCATCATCAACATCATCACCGCAATAAGTGTGCTGGGCGTTATCATCGGCACAGCGACCATTATCATCGTGCTTAGTGTGATGAACGGATTTCGCGACCTTGCCTACAACCTTTTCTTAGCTATTGATACCGAAGCTAAACTGATTGCAGCACAAGGCGCCACCATTCGCATCTCGGATTCGCTACTTTCTGAACTTCGCTCACTTGATGGCGTCGCATCCGCCCGCAAATTCGTTGAGGGAAAAGTGTTGATGATTACCGATAAGCAAAGTAGTGTCGTCATTCTCAAAGGCATAGAACCAGAAGCCTACCAAGACATGGCAAACTACTTGGATGAACACCGGCGCCCGCTCGAAGATGATGGGCTCACGATTGGATTTCCACTTGCTTACAAATTTTCTGCCACGCTCAATTCCGAAGTGCGATTGCTCTCCGCCAAACACATCGATGAAGGGCTTGCCGCCATTCAAAACCCACTGCTGCGTTCCTCGCTGGATTTACCCCGGCTTAGGGTTCGAAACTTTTTCTCTGCACACCGCACATATGATGAGATTTACACGATTGCTTCGCTTAGCACGGCACAAAAGGTGTTCGGCTATGCGCCTGATGTGGTCACAGGCATTGAACTACGCGCCAAGCCCGGCTTCTCTGACGAAGAGCTCAAAGCACGTCTTATGCAGTGGCTTGAAAAGAAGGGGCTTTCTGCGCAATACAGTGCCGAGAGTCTTTCTGATAAGTTTCGTGAACTTTTTCGTGTGATGAAACTCGAAAAGTGGGGCAGTTTCATCATTCTCTTGCTGATTGTCATCATTGCGGCACTGAGTCTCATTGGCTCGCTGACCATGACCGCCATTGAAAAACGGCGCGATATTTACTTCCTCTACTGCATTGGGCTCACGCCTGCCAGTCTTCAGCGCATTTTTCTCTTTGAAGGCATGCTCATTGGCGTCATTGGTGTTACGCTTGGTGTTGCATTCGGCTTTCTGGTCTGTTTTTTGCAGCAGCAATTTGGTCTTGTGCCGCTGCCATATGCTGAATCTTTCATCATCCGCGCCTATCCTGTTTCTATGATGGGTAGTGATTTTCTTGCCGTGATTGTTGCGGCGCTCGTGCTTATTTTCTTGGCGAGTCTTTACCCAGCTCGGCGCGCGGCATACCTTGCCTTGACTTCCACTGAACGCTGGCGCTCTCAATAGCCTGCTTTCGTGATTCATTTGTCTTATGCTTTTGGCTAAATTTACTGGCAGTTTTTTGCAACCTATCTTTTGGAGAATGCTGTATGTCGCAGTTGGTGCCGCCGCATATTGAAAAGTTAGAGCCATACGTACCCGGTCGCAGCATTGCTGAAATTCAGCAGCTGTATGGTCTGCGTGAAGTCTACAAACTTGCTTCCAACGAAAATCCGCTTGGGGTGCCGCCGCGTGCTCATCAAGCTATGCTTCAAGCAATTGCCGACGTTAATCGCTATGGCGACCCTGCCTCAATGGCATTACGTCAGAAGTTAGCCGCTCGCTTTCGCCTCAAAGTTGACAATGTGATTGTTGGCGCCGGCTCGGAAGGCATCATGTCGAACATCATTCGTGCGTTTGTTGGCGACCGTGATGAACTTCTGACCTCTGAAGCCACATTTATTGGGTTCAAAGTGCTGGCGCAATCCAAAGGCGCACCGTTCATTCAAGTGCCTCTGCAGAAAGGCTATCGCTTCGATTTGCAAGCTATTGCTGATGCCGTCACACCACAGACCAAAGTGATTTACCTCTGCAATCCCAACAATCCCACAGGCACAATTTTCACACGCAAAGAATTTGACGACTTCATTCAGCACATACCTGAGCGCGTTATCATTATTCTCGATGAAGCCTATTTTGAGTATGCTGCCTTCGACCCGCAGTATCCCGATTCCATGTCATACCGCTACGACAATGTCATCACCTTGCGCACATTTTCGAAAGCATATGGGCTTGCAGGTTTGCGTGTAGGCTATGGCTTTGCTCATGATAAGTTCATCACCAATCTTTTGAAAGTTAAACTGCCGTTTGAGCCGAATTCTGTGGCGCAGGCGGCGGCTTTTGCGGCACTGGATGATGAAGAATTTTTGCAACAATCGCTTCAGCTCAATCAAGAAGGCTATGCTTTTCTGACCAAAGCTTTCACGGAACTGGGCTATACATGGATTCCCTCTTGGGCAAACTTCATCATGCTTGACTTAGAAAGCGAAGCTCGTGTCAATGCCCTGACAGAATTCTTGCTACGCGGCGGGGTGATTGTTCGTCCGCTCAAGGCTTTTGGCTTGCCGCACTGCCTACGCATTTCAATTGGGTTGCCCAAAGAAAATCAGCGGTGCGTGGAGCTAATGGAAAAGTTTTTAACAGTTGAAGCGTCTCATGCCCACTGACTTACACTTTAGAGAGCAACCTGTAGAGATGTTCGTGTGGGTTTTCCAGCATGTGTGCAGAGATAAGTTCGCCGGCGCGCTGCGCCGCAATTGCCCCTGCTTCCACAGCATGCTTGACAGCAGGCTGTTCTCCCTTGACCACCACCGCCACATAGCCACCGCCAATTGCTTCTTTGCTCACCAGTTCCACATTGCCAGCTTTGAGCATGGCGTTAGCCGCCTCTAACGCTCCGACAAACCCCTTTGTCTCGACAATTCCCAATGCACTCATGGCTCGTTGATAGAGATTACCTAACCTATGATTGTTGTCTTTTTAGTTTAGCTCAACTACAAACTGCTTACAGGCAATGTTAAAGCCGCATGCCGTTTGACTTCATCAAANGAGTATGTTCGCCGTATTTCACCGTTTTCGAAGACGGTCTGCAAGATGTCATCGCCAGCATCATTTTGACTGACCGTTTTGAAAGTTTCACCGACTTTGATGAGTTTTAGGCGTCCTCGTTTAGAGTGTTTGCCATTGTCGGTAATCGGGCGTTTGAAAACCTCTCGTTCCTGATTTTGGATGGTAACACTGCTGCACTTGAAGGCAAACCTTTGCGTGTCGCGGTCTAACTTTTGCAGCAAAGCACCACCCATGCCGAACGAAATGTTATCTGCCGACCAGCCATTTTGCTTGAGGGTTTGCAAAACTTCTTCAATGGTTTCGTAGCTAACCCCATCGCCCTGAATGACTCTCACTTTCGGATTTAGCACCTTGAACTGCTTTCGATTGAGTTCGTAGCCAAACTTTTGTCCCAAAATTTCAATGACTCTCAAAACCACATCTTTCGGATTTCCTGAATCGGGACGAATGACCAGGGTGCCTTCTCGTTCTAAGACCTCTTTGCGCAAGACTTCGCCCCAGAGATGTTCGCATGCGTGATAGATGTCGTAGGAATCGCTCACCACAGCAACGGTGCCCGTNGGATACTGACGCAAGATGTTTTCGTATGCCAGTGCTTCGTTTTCTTCGCCCCATGAAGTAATTGTGCTGTGTTCAGCGGCTGGAATTGAAAAGCCCCACATCTGCGAACTTTCGTAGTAATCACGAATGAAGGTTAGGCCAACCAGCGTATCTGTTCCCATGAAATTGATAAGATGTGCCGCTGCACCTACTTTTGCAGATTCAACCGACGAGACACCTCGGAAGCCAAAATCGTGTAGCTTGAAATCAATCAGTTCAGGCGTGCCTGTCTCGACAAGGTAATCCAAAATGAGCCGCTTGATTTCACGCGACTGTGTGGCTACCGAACAGCCATACCAGACCTGCACCAGCAAGGTTTCCAAGTAGTTCGTCAGCCAATAGCAGTTCATATCGGTATTTTCTACCGTCATGAGCACATTGTGTGTGGGCACCGATAGTCCTTCAGGCACTGCTTTGATTTTTATCGGCAAGCGACCCTTGTGCGCATCTACGATGTATTCCCAACCCGTTCGGTTGAATACAAAAGAGCTATTGAAGTGCGCCGCACAAAACTCTTCAGCTTCATCAATCTTCTTTTTGGTTACAACTTCTCCAGCCAAATACTCTTTGAGATAATACTGCAATCCAAAAAACACCACTTCCTTGAAACGACCGCCCCGCGATTCAAAGTATGAATAGACATTTTGCGTCTTTGGCGGATACTGCTTATAGTGACTGATTTTGTAGGAATCCGTAAGAAGAATGATGTTATGCGGTTTCATCTTTCTCTCTAGATTTTTACATGCTATTATTTCACTCTTCGCCTGAAGATAAGAAATTGATAGGCTCGCTTGCACACGCTATTCAGTGGGGATTTCGACAATGAATGTCGCCCCCTTGTCCTTGCCTGCTGACTCTGCCCAGACCTGACCATTNTGCAGTTCTACAATTTGTTTAACAATCGCCAAACCTAATCCAGTCGAGGATTCTCCACCTGTCGGTTTAGCCGAAAGCCGTTGAAACTTCATGAAGAGTTTCTTCATATCGTCTGGCGTTAAGCCTTGCCCTTCATCTTTGACTTCAAATCGAAATTTTTCGCCAGCGTGCTTCAGACTGACGCTAATGACTTTTTCACAGGGCGAATACTTGATGGCATTGCTTATCAAGTTGACGAAGACTTCTTTCAGTCTAGCCGCATCTACTTCGGCTTTTACATTTGGCTCAAGTGAGCACTCAATGGTTTGCTTTTTTGCATCAGCTTGCACTCTGCATTCTGACACGGTATTTATTACCAGTGAGGAAACATCTGTTAGCTCTTTATGCAGGACAATTTTTCCTGCATCCAGCGCTGACATTTCAAGCAAATCTGAGATGAGTTCATGCATACGCTGCGCCGCACTGTAGATGGTGCTCGTCATTCGGTATAGTTCACTTTGCTTATTAAGCTGCTCCAACATCAATTCTGAAAATCCGATTATGGCTTGCAGAGGATTTCTCAAATCATGTGCGGCAATGCTCATGAGTTCTGTCTTCAACTGATTGGCTTCGATGAGTTCTACGTTGCGCAAGCGATAGATTTCTGCCTGCATTTTGGCTTGCTCGACTTCATAGACGGCTCCCATCACCTTGAGTCGGCGGTCGCTTTCTTCGCTCGATAGTTCTCGGTTTGCCGCATGATAAGCTTTGTGTGCCAAGAAGGCTTGTTCATAATCACCAGCTTTGGCATAACTTTCGGCAAGTTCCAGATAGATTTTTGCGATGAGGTCTTTTGCATGAATTTTTTCGGCAATTTTCAGTGCGGTCTGCAGCGTCTGAANGCTTTCAGACCCGTTGCTATCTTTTGCTTTCGAAGACAGGCAACCTATTGCGTAGTAGCTGTAAGCCTCAATGTATTGCAGACCGATTTTTTGTGAGAGTTCCAAGCTTTGCTGCAAGTGCTGACTTGCCTCATCCAACTGACCTAAANTGGAGTAGGCTAACCCCAGATTGCAGTGCGCTACGGCTAAGTGATACATGGAGTTGAGCGACTTTACAATCGCCATGCACTCACGATGAAACTCCAGTGCCTGTTCATGATTGCCCAGCTTTTCATGCACCACACCGATATTTCCCAGCGCCATGGCTTGCTGCGTACGGTCGTTCAGCTTCTTTGCTGCAGAGAGCGCATATTCAAAGCACTCCAGTGCCAGAGATAAATTTCCTGACTCTAAATACACACTCCCTATGTTTTGCATGAGATACATTTCTCCCTTGCTATCGCGCAACTTTTGATAGAGCGAGAGACTTTTTTGCATCTCACTCAGCGCCATGGCATACTCACCGATGGCATAATAGATTGTTCCCAAGCAAAGTCGTGCTTTGGCTAAGCCCACTTCATCATTTGCCTTTTCATATCTTTCAATTGCGATTTTGGCTCTTCGAGCCGCTTCTTCGTTTTGTCCCAGCCGTGCAAGGCTAACAGTGATGATGTAATCACTTTCATTGATGCCTTGCTCGTATTGAATGGATTTTGCCAGAGCATTTGCCTCTTGCGCCGTAGCCAGCCCAGCTCTATACTCTGCGTGGTCAATGGTTAAAACAGACGCAAGCTGATTTAAGGCATCGACTTTTTCTTGAAGGCTGTGAGCAGTTTCTATTTTACTTTTCAATTCACTCAGGTTGCTCATATACTTGTGCTTCAAGCAAAGGCAGTTCAAATGCAAATGTGCTCCCTTTCCCCAGTCCTTCTGATTTTGCCCACACTCTGCCGCCATGCATTTCGATAAGCTGCTTGACAATTGCCAAGCCCAAGCCAGTTGAAGATTCTCCGCCTGTGGGTTTGGCGGTCAGGCGCTGAAATTTTTTGAAGAGTTTTTCTTTTTCCTCTTCCGAAAATCCCTGCCCTTCATCTTTTACTTCGCACACGACATGTTTATCTCTTCGGTAAATGCGCACTTCAATTGCTTTGCCNNGCGGCGAGTATTTGATAGCATTGCTAATTAGGTTATCGATTGCTTCTCTTAGCCGTTCTTCATCCCCTTTGACCCAACATCCATACTCGATTTGGCTTGTGAGGCGCTGTTCTTTCTGTTCAGCGCGCATCGATGCAATTTCCACCAGCAGGGCGCCTAACTGACCAACATCTACTGGGCGCATGTTGAGCTGGACTCTGCCNCTTTCAATTGTCATGTTGTTGAGCAACCCTTCAATAATGTGATGCATTCGATAGGCGAGGTCTTTGATGAGAGAAAGAAATTGTGTTTGTCTGTCGCCTATTGATGAATTTGGGTCAAGCAACATATCGGCAAAGGTCATAATCGAGAAGAGCGGGTTTTTCAGGTCATGTGCGGCGATGCCCAGTAGCTCAGTTTTGAGTTGATTGGCTTCTTCGAGGGCTTTGTTGGCTTTGGCAAGTTCTAAGTTGCGCATTCTTACAAGCTCGGCTTCACGCTGTGCTTTTTCCACTTCACGCTCAATGGTGATACGCCGAATGCGTTTGCTGGCTTCTTCTCCAAAGACTTTCTCTTTGACACTGTGAAAGGCTCGGTAATGCTCCAAGGCTTTCTTCAAATCCCCTATGGTTTCAAAAATCTCCGACAACGCCAAGTGATAGCTGTATTCCAAATCTTTTGCGCCGATTTCTTGAGCAAGGCTTAATGCTTGCTGAAAACGCTGTTCAGCTTTTTTGAAGTCGTTCAATCCACGATGCAGTGCGGCAACACAACTCAAACTCTCCGCTTCAAGTCGGCGGTCGCCCAACTNGCGTGCAAACTGCACACTCTGCATCATAAATGAGAGTGCATTTTCAGGGTCACCTAATGCGATATAGGCTTTGCCCAAATTCAGTAGCAGTAGCGTTTCTGTTCGGCGCAGTTGAGCAACCTCCGCTACCGTAAGTCCTTTTCTGAAATACTCCAAGGCTTGTTTTGCTTTTCCCATAGCAACATAGACTTCCCCAATGCGATTGAGCACACTGGCTTCAATATCCTGATTTTTGAGTGTCTGATTGATACTCAAGCTCTCCAAGAAGTATCCTAAGGCTCGGTCATGCTCGCCAAGCTGTTGATAGATTGAACCAATGTTCATGATTGTTGTTATCTCGCCGCTTTTGTCATCAATCCCTTCGTAGAGCGTCATGCTCTGGTCATAATAGTAGAGCGCCTTTTCATAGTCACTTAGGTCTGTGTAGATGTTACCCAAGATGTTTAGCATTGAGGCTTTGCCTGATATGTCATTTATTTCTGTGAAGCGTTCTACGGCTTCAAGGGATACCGTAAGTGCTTCGCTATATTGTGAGAACATNGCCAAAAGAGCGCTCTTGTTACGCAGGCTATATGCGATGCCTTTGAGATAGTTCTCTGATTGTGCCAGTGCCAATGCTTCTTCAGCCAGCCGCATTGCCTGTTTTGGCTCGGNGTATTTTATTTCCCACGCCTGCGCATTGAGCGCATCTACTTGTGCAATTTTGCTTTCAGCAGTTTGAACTTGTTGTTCCAGCTTGTCGGTGTTCATTTATGTNTAGCTGTTTTTACTTTTCTTGAAAGCAGTAATCACCATGTTGCNACATATGCTGTAGGAAAGTTGCCTTCACCGTCAGGCTGTGAAGAGCTTTCAGCAAGGTGCTTTCAGCAAGGTGTTTATGCGCCTCGGGTATTTTCACTCTGAATTTATACTTCGTTGCCACAAAATTCTCTTATTTTATCGTTACCTTGTTCGTGAATGTGAGAAAGATGCGAGCTTTTGTCGGCATTTTTTTAGCGCCCTCGCTGCGTGCGGCGGTGCAAAGTTTTTGCGATGAGCTGACGGCAGCATGTCCGAGTGCTAAGACGGCAATCAAGTGGGTTGAGCCAGAGAACTTTCACCTGACGCTGAAATTTTTAGGCAATGTGCCGTCAGCGACCCTTCCAGCACTTACACAAGCGCTTCATGAAGCGGCAAGTTCAGCCTTCGAGATTAGTTTTGGTCAGGCAGATGCTTTTCCCTCACTTTTACAACCGCAAACTCTTTGGATTGGCGTGCAGGATGGTCAGCAACACCTGTCCGCACTTGCTGAACGCATTCAGGTTCAACTTGATGCGATTGGCTTTCCGAAAGATGCTCGCCAGTTTTCTGCTCATCTTACCATTGGTCGCATGCGACAGGGTCGCACAGTGAGCGGTCTTGGCAAAGTTGTCAAAGCCTTAGCGCCTTCATTTATCGGGCGCCAGCGTGTCGATTCTTTTGCCCTGATTGAAAGTTGCCTTACGCCCAAAGGTCCGATTTACACTTCGCGCGCCACTATTGCACTTACAAGCAACTCATCCTTGTAGAAGCACGGCACAAAGGTTATCTTTGTCTAACACGACGAGTGGTCCCTTAGCTCAGTTGGTCAGAGCAGGCGACTCATAATCGCTTGGTCGCAGGTTCAAGTCCTGCAGGGACCACACTTTCCACAGTCTTCTTTTTCTGATAGAAACTTTCCCGACTCTTGTCATACCTTGGCATAGCGTATCTACTTTTTCATTTCATAAGCATATACTCAATTGCTCTGACTTTTTAATGCTAATTTCATTTTGCAATAACACTTCTGTAACAGCCTCGCCCTATCTTTGCGCCTGAATTGTCAAGGCTATGTGTCTCTCGTCTCTTTTGAAAAAACCCTTGTTCATTCCTCCTTCTTCGTGTGCTCTAATCGCTCACACTCTAAGTGGGTGCTGTCAAAAAAACCGCAAAAGAGAGCGAAGCACCATGCCTTGACGATTTGATAATGCCTTGCAAATTCATCACAAATAACTAATAAACACAACGACAAACATGCCAAGAACACTTTTATTCAGCGCGCTCTCTTGCCTTTTGTTAGGTGGAATGATTCTTTCAGGCTACCGCAGCAATACCAGCGACAGCGGCTCATCTACTTTAGTTGAGTTTCGCCAGTATTCGGTGACACCAACTTTTGTTACTCGCCTTGCCAGCGGGGTTCAGGCTTTCACGCTTATCAGCAGCGACGACACACTTCGTGAGTCTCCAAACTTTGTTTTCGGCGGCATGGCTGATGGCGCTGGGCTTCTTAGAAATCCCGATGGCACCTTTACTTTTGTTTGCAACCATGAAGATAACTTTGCAGTGTCTCGAGTAATACTTGACCAGACTTTCCGTCCGGTGCGCGGCGAATATCTCATGACCTCAAATGATGGGCTCTATCGCTTGTGCTCCGCCACCATGGTTACGCCTGAAATCCATGGCGTTGCCCGTCCGCAGTTTATCACTTGCGGTGAGTCTGGGTTTGACTCGCAGATACACATTGTTGACCCATATGGGCGTCCAAGTGAAACAGACCGTATTCTCACCAGCTTCGGCTACTGGAGCGCTGAGAATGCCGTTACCCTTCCTAAGGGTACATATCCGAACCGTACAGTAACTCTCATTGGCGATGATGATTTTGCCAACGGCGGTGAGCTGGTTATGTACGTTGGACAAGGCACGGGCAACTTTGACAACGGCAAGCTTTATGTTGCTCGCCGTAAGAACAGCACTAGCACCCGTGAGCGCGATATGGTTGTCGGTCAAACCTACCCCATTGAGTTTGTAGAAATCACAAATGCGACCACTCGTCCTGCGGCTGAATTCAACAGCGAATCTCGCCGTCTGAATGCGTTGCTGTTTGGTCGCGTTGAAGACATTGATTATCGCAAAGGTTCGGATGCTGCTGCACGCGAACTCTATTTCTGTGTTACAGGTCAAGCATGGGGTGGCAACCGCAATGCGAACAACGACCGCACCATGTATGGCAGAGTCTATCGCCTTATGCTCGATGCCAATAACCCGCTTGAAGGAACGCTTGAAGTTATCTTTGACGGCGATGATATTAACGTCCTGCCCGCGAGTTCATGAATGTCGATAACATCTGCGTGACCGAGAATTACGTCTACATTCAAGAAGATGCCAATCGCTATCGTCCGAACAGCGGTGAGCTTACTGGCGTCAGCACCGTCTTTGATGCACAGCGTCAAAATCATGATGCCCGTATCTACCAATGGAGAATTGGCTCACCGACCAGCACTCTGTCCGTGTTCATGGAAGTTGGACCGATTCGCGATGGCGGTGCGTTGCAACGCAAGTATATTGCGCCCATTAACACAGATGGCAGACCTACTAACTGGTTTGTCGGCTCTGACGGACGCTTTGCTATTGGCGAGTGGGAGTATGGCGCCATGATTGATGTCTCCAACGAAACAGGTCGTCCCGGCACTTTCCTTGTGTGCGTGCAAACTCACACTTGGAGACAAGGTGGTCAAATCCCCGGCAGAGATTTCCGCAATCCTGACCGAGGCACACTTCCTGCCGCTCAAGGACCGACAAACCTTGGCGAAGGTAGCTATGTGCTCATTCTTACCAATGTGCCACGCTAAGCATATCGCACACACGAAAAGTATCAGAACCACGCAAAGAGCCGCATGCCAGATGCGGCTCTTTTCATGCTCAAACAAACTTCCTAAAGTTTTTNCAATATGCGTTACGCTGTAAAGTTTGTCGCTATTCTGTGCATTTTCTTTGTGCCTTTCATCGGCTGTAAGCAGCAAGCCCCTGAGACTTCGCAAGAACTTGCCGAGCTTGCTGTAAAACCCCTTTTCATCAAAAACTTGAGCGAGTTTGAACGCTCACTTGCCGTGCTCGATTCACTGATTGCTCAAGCAAAGGAGGATTCTTCCCATGCCAAGGCGCTGCAAGAAGCATTCAAACATGCTCGTCTGGCTTACAAACGCATGGAATTTCTTTTGGAGTATTATGCCCCTTCCACTTCGGAGGCAATGAACGGTCCTGCTTTAGAAGAGGTCGGCGAAGAATACAAGATTGAACAGCCCACTGGTTTTCAAGTCTTGGAAGAATTTCTTTTCCCCGAAGTNNNTTTCAGCTCGAGAGAAGCTATGCTTGCGCAGGTCAAAATCATGCGGTCTCTTTGCAAACGCCTCGATGGGCTTATCATCAAAAAGCCACTGACCGATAATCGCATCCTTGATGCCATGCGTCTGGAAATTGCTCGTGTCATCACGCTTGGCATCACTGGCTTTGATTCTCCTGTGGCACTCTACTCCATTCACGAAGCCAAGGCGGCTTTGGAAGGACTCGCCGAAGCGTTTGCGCCCTACACCAAAGCACTTGAAGAGAAAAATCCTGCATACGCGCGTCAGCTTGACACACTTTTCTCAAAGGCTATTGCGTATTTGGCAACATACGCACACAGCTTCGACAGCTTTAACCGTTTGGAGTTTATCGTAGATTTTGCCAATCCACTGAGTCGGGCGCTTTTTGATGCTCAACTTGCACTTGGTATTCCGATTCTTCAAACCGAGCGCGTCTTTCGCACCACTGCTAAAACACTCTTCGACCATGATGCGCTCAACCCGCTGGTCTATACACCCAACTATCAAGACTCCCTGAATCCGAAACAAGTTGAACTTGGTCATCTTCTCTTTTTTGAGCCGCTGCTGTCCATAAACGGAAAGCGGTCTTGTGCATCATGTCATCAACCTGAAAAAGCTTTCACTGATGGTTTGCCTCGCGCCCTTACGCTGACTGGCAACGATAAAATTTTGCGTAACACCCCCACTGTTATCAATTCTGCCTATCAAGCCAGTTCTTCCTACGACCAAAAAACGGTCTATCTCGAAGACCGTGTGCGCTTCGTGGTTCATAGCCCAGACGAAATGAATCATTCTCTGGATTCTGTCGCCAAAATTCTTGCGCAAAGTGAAGACTATCGCATGCGCTTCAAAGAGGCTTTTGGTGGTGAGAATGCTGTAACTGCAGAGCATATTGTCAGTGCAATTTCAAGTTACATGCGCTCACTTAGCTCATTCAACTCACGCTTTGATGAGTATATGCGCGGCGACAAAACCAAGATGAATGCACAGGAACAGCGCGGATTTAACCTTTTTGCAGGAAAAGCCAAGTGCGCAACCTGTCACTTTATCCCGCTCTTCAATGGCACAGTGCCGCCCACCTTCCAAGAGACCGAAGCTGAAGTGATTGGCGTGCCCAAAGAAGCCAAGTGGAAACAAGCTGAAATCGACCCCGACATTGGCAAAATGGCAATCAATGGCATTGAACTCAATAAGTATATGTTCAAGACGCCTACGCTACGCAACATAGAACTGACCGCGCCTTACATGCACAACGGCGTCTACAAAACGCTCGATGAAGTGATGCGCTTCTACAACATGGGCGGCGGCAAAGGTATCGGCATTGATTTAGCTAACCAAACTCTGCCACCCGATACACTCGGCTTAACTCAAGCAGAAATTCAAGACATCATCGCCTTTATGAAAACCTTAACCGATACTACTGGTCTGACCCAACGACCACGCTCGCTGCCAAAATTTTCCAATGATGTGTTGAGTAGCAGAATGGCTGCCAGCAAATACTAAGGTGAAATGGCATGCTTTCAGCACGGGCGTTGTCGCATATTGACTTTGAGATGCTCATGTAAATGAGACAATCAAATCGCCGTTGCTCTCCTGTGTAAAGTTGAATGCTCTCAGAGCGTTCTGCGCTGGTCCTTCGCGCACTTCACCTTGCTGTGAAAAGCGAGAGCCATGGCACTGGCATTCCCATTCTGAATTTTTGAAAATCATGTTGCTACATCCTGCATGAGTACAAAAGCGCGAGAGCACGATGAAGCTGCCCTGAAAGCGTGTTATGCTAATATCGGAGCGCGTATCGCTTGGCGGCGGTCTTTGTCCGTCATAGTTGAGAAATAAAGCTTCTCCGTGCTGCGGCAAAATAGCGTGTGGCACACGAATTGACAGTATGGCTGGCGCACTCTCTGGCGAAAACTGCGATTCATTGCCACTTTTATCAACGGCGGTTACTTTGTAATACCAAATCTGACCAGCTCGAACTGCGGTGTCTTTCCATGCAGTAACATTGCTACTTACGCTCCCTGCTTGCTCGAAACCACTTGCTGGAATCAAGCTGCGGTAAATCCGATATGCCTGCAAATCGCTGATGGGACTACCATCGCTATTGGTTGTTACCGCTGCCCATGATACTTTTATCCAGCTCAAAGACCCCTCCACGCGAATTGAAGTTGGCGCCGCCGGAGCAAGCTTATCGAGTGCAGTAGGATTCAGGCAGGATTCTAAAGTAGCACCGAGTGTTAGCACCGCCGCGGTTTTTAGAAATGCTCGCCGTTTCATTTTTTTCGTGCTGTATTGATGCAAGAAATTTTCATTCCAAACTGCTTTCTATGACCTTTTCACACGAGGATTGGCAACAGCTTCAACATTTGCGCGCGCAGTTCTTAGACCGGCGCGCCGGTCATTTAGACTACTGGACTACCCCGCGAGTGCTTGAGCTCTATGAGCATACCTTTGCGCAGCGCATCGCATGGAAATGGCAACATGTTTTGGCAGAACTTCTCCAACTTCGCTGGCAACCGCCTGCACTTCCGCTCTTAGACTGGGGCTGTGGCACGGGCATCGCCGCACGCACATTTCTTCGCTACTTTCCACTCATCTTCCGTAACGCTCTACGACCGCTCGACGCTTGCCCTAAAATTTGCGCAAGAAAAAATTCGCTCTGAATTTCCCCACATCACACTCTTGCCTTTTGATGAGCGCACGTCATTTTGCGGCGTTGTGCTACTTAGCCACATCATCACCGAGCTTAGCGACTCTGCATTGGATGCGCTGCTTACTCAACTTCGTTTCTGCTGCCGCTATTCTCTGGGTGGAATCGGGAGACCGCTACGCCAGTCGCAAACTCATCGAGGTTCGCGAAGCATTGCGGACATCGTTCCACATTGTGGCGCCTTGCACGCATCAAGGCGCGTGTGGATTGCTTCTACCAGAGCATCGTGCGCATTGGTGTCATCACTTTGCTAAACCGCCTCAAGAGGCTTTTACTCAAGCCCGCTGGGCAGACTTCAAAGCACATTTGGGCATTGACCTTTCCGACCTGCCACTTTCATACCTCGTTTTGGATAAGCATCCAATTCATGCGCTATCTTCCGACACGGCACGGCTTATCGGTCGAGCTCGACTCTACAAGGGGTATGCCTTGCTTCTTGCTTGTTCAGCGCATGCCTTGGCAGAGTATCGCCTTACGGCTCGCAAGTTTCCCGAGGCTTATCGGCAGATGAAAAAGCAGGAATTTCATACACTTTTTTCTATGCAAAGCCAGCAGCGTGAAATTACTCGCCTCGAGCCTGTCCATGTTTCTCCAAGCGACGACAAGGCGTAACTTGCTACCGATGAGCCAGAACACTTAGGCTCTGGGAAATTCTCATGGTTTGCTCACGGCTGAAGGTTTTGCAATGGTTTTACGCTTATTTTGTGCTGGTACTGGCTCCAGTTCAATGTCGCCCAAGAGCTCTCCGATGACTTTGCTTCCATTCGCCGATTTTTCGCACGTCCGATTTCCGTGTCGTTTGAGGCGATTGGCTCATTTTCACCAGCGCCGCGCACAGTGAGCCGTCTTTTGGAGATACCATTTTTTACCAAGTAGTCTCGGACAGCTTCTGCCCGCTTGAGTGAGAGCCAGAGGTTATAGAGTTTGCGTGCGTTTTCAAATGCCACTTTGCGTTTGAGAAATTGCTCTTCAGATTCTGTGGGTTGCTTGGGCTTTAGCTTGCCCTTACCTGTATTGTCAGTGTGCCCTGAAATTTCCACGATGAACCTTTCGCGCTCCTTTGTTTTGAGCAGCGCAATGAGTGTATCCAGCTTCGGACGTTCTGTATCCAAGATTCGGTATTTGTTTAGCTCAAAGTTGATGCGAATGAAAATTTTATCGCCGATTTTGCTGAGTGGTGGTGGCGGCGGCGGTGGAGGTGGCGGCGGAATCTCGCGCTTCGGATTGACTCTGACATGCGCCGCGCCACCAATTCACCATAACGATTTTTTGCCGTGAGGATGTAGGTTGTCGTGTGTTGCGGCTTAATCACTTGTGCGCCTTTGAGTGGCACTTCGCCTATGTCTGGTTCAATTCTGACTTGCTCGGCATCGAGGGTTGTCCAAATCAGCATGGTTGAATCGCCTTGCTCAATGCTATTGCGTGCTGCCAGAATTTCAATCATGGGCAAGGCTTCACGAGCAATGACAGGCGCATAGAAACGCTCTGGCGGCAATTGCTCTATGGGTCTAAGCAAGCGAAACCGAACCCCCAAACTTGCTGAAAATTGCCGTGCCGAATTGAACGAGAAAAAGCTTAGCGCATCGCGTGTGCTGATGTCAAATGTGGCTTCAGGCGTATCGAAAGAAAGTCCTAACGAGAGCGCTATGGCTTCATTGCCGCCAAGTCTCAATCCTGCACGCAGTGGTAAATTCGGCACGCCTCGCCATTCTGCACCAAGGGCAACCAGCGGCGTTGTGGTGTTGCCAAAGTTGGAATTGATGCCCTGCACCCAATCCAGCATCACCACCATCGGAATGTCGGCAAACGACCTTAGGTCCCACGCTGCGCCCAGACGTATGAGCGACGGCAGCGCCACACTAAATGGCAACACACTTGGCAAGGTGTGTTCAATAGCTTTACGCAGGCTATCGACCTCACGCTGCGTTTTCTGGTCATCAAATGGGTCAGTAAAGCCAGTAAAACTCACTACCGTATCTGCCAGCCTTTGATAAGCCGTTGAACCGCCAAATGATAGGCTACCGAGATTCATCACGGAAATTCCCAAGTTCACTCCTCGATAGACCTCTGCCGACACACCCACATCTGCAGCAAAACCACTTCCGACCACATCTGGTGTCAGAAACGGTGGGATTCTCTCGGGCGCCGCAGCACGCCACTGATAATTCAACTGGCTGGCTAAGCTATCTCCAGTTTGCGACGTAAAAATTGCGGTTTGATTATCAAGATGCACAAATGCAAACGATTGCACATATTTGAGCGCAATGCCGGCATAAAAATTTTTGATAGAGACGCTCTCTGGCAGGTTGAATTTGCGTGCGTATGCCAGTGTGTAATCGCGGTGCCACCACCCTCGCCCATTGCTGCCGCGCGATTCAATGTTCTGTCCCAGCAGATTGGAGTTGCCGTTGAGCGTAAAATCAAGGTATGGTTTTGCAATGCTAAACCGTGTGCCAATATGGTCACGAATGGCAAAGCCGAATGCGCCAACTTGCTCTGAGACATTGAACGCCGCGCCAAAGAGTTGAACGCTTACCCCTACATTGACTCGCCATGCTTCAGGCACGAGCGCTAAAATTTCCGCTTTATCTTGCGCCGTCCAAAATGTCGTTGTGCGCGGCGCTGGCACATTGCGACTTTCTCGCCCTAAGAAGCGATTGTAGTTATCAATACTAAACGCATTGTTTTGCAACGCCAAACCAATGGGGAAAACAGAAAAACTCAATCTCCGCTCATGGAACTCGTAGGCTGCCAGTCGTGCAGGATTGAGGTCAAAGCCGGGGATGGCGCCAAAGTATGCCGAGCCAGCACCACCGACCGACATACTCAAGCGTTGTCGACGCTCACCTGTGCATTGAGCGTCAGAGCGATGCAGCAGGCACAGAACCATATCAAAGAGAATCGTAGCAAGCGCATCCACAAGTTAGAGATTGCCGTTGTGCCGTATTAGCTCTCACCTTTCGTTGTTTAGAGAGTTACTCGGTCTAAATCGCCGTTGTCAGCAAAGGGACGCTTGCGCCAATATAATGCAATCACTTTAAGCGATAAAACCTCATCCTTTCTCTTAGCAAGTTAGAGCCTGACTGCAGCAGCAGTGTCTTTGTATGGCTCCAATCAGGATGATGGGTTAGTTGCAATCTGGAGTTGGAATGGCATTTGCGTCAGTGTAGAGGCTTGAAGTTTCAGCAGATGCTCAGCAGACAGCATGACGCGCTTTGCCAGCCAATCCATAAACCCCGGCGAATCGTTGAGACATGGAATATACTGCACGGGGTAACCTGCAGCACGCACTTGCATGACCGCTTCAAGGTCTGCCTCACTGTTGTCGGCTAAAAATCCAAACGGGAAGACTGCGACTTCTTCAATGCCTTCTGCTCGGAATTCTTCCAATGCGCGCTCTAAGGTTTGGGGCA
>JGI24186J35511_1000285_pt1 | contig 20035 bp, 17 predicted proteins | sample YNPBryulayer2012_FD_35511 | JGI IMG/M metagenome (IMG submission 35511) | reverse complement strand
CGGGGCTTGCGACAGTACCTCGCTGATTATCGGTATGGCTTTGCTCGGACAGCCGACTTTGCTCGGAGTGTACAACCTCACTGGGACCAAAGCAATACGGAAAATTTCATCCAGAGCTGGATATACACGCCAAATTTTCCGACTATGCAGGGAGCTTGGGAGGCACCTGCCCGGCTGCGGCTCCAGCCCAACCGCCCCTATCCAATGCATGTCGCTTTGTTACCCGACCAGTCTTCGGAGACTACGAGAGTTTCCCTCATGGCTCCCACCACCCTCACATTCGTAACCCCTCCCCGCCANATCCGTGTGGACCCTGATACAACCACGCCTTACTATCAGCCGCGCTTATTATGGCCTTCAGGTCTACCCCTGCTTCTCTATCCTAATCCCACTTCTGGGCGCCTTTTTCTTCTGGGGCCCACGCCGCCTTATCGTCTTTCCGTCTACAATAGCTTAGGGCAGCTGCAATGGACGCAGGACTTGACAGAACCTGTCTCAGAAATATTCCTATCTGCTTTGCCTGCGGGGGTATATTACCTGCTCATGGAGACAGCAGAGGAGTCCTTCTGCGAAAAGGTCATCAAAATAAGCCCCTGACTACGGATCTACCTGGAAGGTAATCTGGGCCGCCTGCATCCCCCAGGTCTTCTGGTGGTGGGCTACTAAGTGCCAGAGCTGCTCCCGCACCCGGGTAAGCGAATACCGGGGCGGAAGCTTCAGCCGAATCTGCATCTGGTAGTAGCGAGCCAAGCGGGCTATGGGCGCATACACAGGGCCTAAGATTTCCAGAACTTCTGGAATTTGATTGAGCCACTGGCGAAAAGCATGCGCTTGCTGCTCTAAGGAGCGGGGGTCTTTATGCTGGAAGGTGATTTCTAAAAGGCGTACGAAGGGGGGGTAGCGGTGAGTTTGGCGCTCTTGGAGGAGGCGCTGATAGAAGGCGTCGTAGGGTGTACTGAGCTGAGCGAAAAGGGGATATTCAGGCTGAAAGGTCTGAATGATGACTTGGCCGGCTTGGCCGCGGCGGCCTGCCCGCCCAATCAGCTGTACGAGGAGCTGATAAGCCCGCTCTTCCGCCCGAAAGTCCGGCCGCGCAATAGACTATCCCCATACAAAACGCCCACGAGCGTCACCCGCTCAAAGTCCAGGCCTTTGGTTACCATCTGCGTCCCCAGCAGAATATCCCCCTCCCCCCGCTCAAAAGCCGCTATAATAGCCTCATGCCGATGCGAGCCCGCCGTGTCTCTATCCAGACGCAGCACCCGCGCCTTCGGCAAAAAGAGCCGCAGCTGCTCCTCAATCCGCTCCGTACCCACCCCCGAGTAGCGCAGGTTTTCACTGCCGCAGACCTTGCACTGGACCGGGACAGGCTCGTGATGTCCGCAGTAGTGACACAGGAGCTTTTGCGAGCCTTTGTGAAAGGTCAATGTGATATCACAATGCGGACATTCCCAATGATAGCCGCAGGTAGGGCACCACACCGTAGGCGCATAACCCCGCCGATTGCGAAAGAGAATAGCCTGCTGCCCTTTTAGTAAAACGCCTTCTAACGCTGAAAGAAGCACCGATGAGAAGACCCCCTGACTAAGCTGCTCTTTCAGTTCTAAGCGCATATCGACTATGCGCACCTCAGGCGGGACGGTCGGAAAAGCTTTTTGTAGAAGGGACACCAGATGATAGCGGCCCTGCTGGGCATTGTAATAAGTCTCTATGGCGGGGGTAGCCGAGCCTAAGACTATCGGGATGCTTAGAAGATGCGCATAGTAGATGGCGCTATCGCGGGCCTGGTAGCGGGGGGGCCGGCCCTCTTGCCCGTAGGAAGGCTCGTGTTCCTCATCCACGATGATGAGTCCCAGCCGCTGAAAGGGCAAAAAGAGCGCTGAGCGGGTGCCCACTATCACATCGACGGTACCTTCGGCGATGTCCCGCCACACCCGAAACCGCTCTGCCTCCGAAAGGCTACTATGATACACGGCCATGCCTTCGCCAAAAGTGCCCCGCAGTCTATCCAGCGTTTGTTTGGTGAGGGCTATTTCCGGCAGGAGGTACAAAACCTGAAGGCCTTTTTGGAGGTAACGGCGGATGATCTCCATATAGACGAAGGTCTTTCCGCTTGCTGTAACGCCATGGAGCAGGACGGGCTTAGGGGTGGGCGTATGTAGGTGGGTGAGGATGGCGTGGAGGGCTTCATCTTGGGCGGGGGTGAGCGTGTAGGGCACCTGAGGCCGGGCATAAAGCGTCTCGTAGTAGGTTCGCACCGGGACTTTCATAGCGATGCCTCGCCGTAGCAGCTGCCGACCGACCTTACCTGCTTTTCGGAGGAAGGCAGAGTAGCTAAGGGGCGTCTGGCTCAGCGTCGTTTGTAGGAGCATCAGGAGGTGGGGGTGAGCTTTTTCCGGCAACGTTTCCCATAGCTGCTGGAAGGCCGTCTCAGCCGTGTACTCGGGCGCCAATGTGATGAGAGCGTGCTGGATGGGGCGGGGTCGCCAGGGAATGGGCCTAAGGCGCAGAAGCCCTTGCTTTTCCCAGCGGCGCAGGGTCTGGTAGAGGGTCTTAGGCTGCTGGCCCAAGCTTTTGGCGGCTTTTCGTAGGCGGTGCTCNCCCAANCTGTGCAGACGCTCATAGGTGCGTTTGGGCTTCGGAGGCGTCCCTGGCAAAGGAAGCCANGCTANCTCCCAGTCGGCAATCTTCCCCGCCCGCCCCGGCAGAGCCAAATACACGACATCCCCCATGCTCGTCATGTAGTAAAACGCCAGCCACTGAAAGAACGTCAGCGCCTTCTCCGTGTAAATAGGTCTTTCATCCAGCACTTCGGCGATGGGTTTGAGGTTGGAATAGGGCGGTAGGCCGCTTCCTGCCTCGCCGACCAAGCCCATCACGAGCCGATTGTCTTTTCCTAAGGGAACGAGCACCCGGCCCCCTACGACTAAGGGCTGTTCGGACGGCCAAGCATAAGCTAAGGGTTTTAGGCGCCGATGCCGAACCCAGACCCATCCCCAGCGCATTACCTTTGCTTCGTATGGCAAAGCTATGGCTTTTTTTGTCGCTGGGCTTGGCGCAGGAAGCCCTTCTGGAGCAGCTTATCTTGCATACCGATGGCACTTATGAAGCCCACTGGAAAGTCTCCTGCGGTAGCGTCGCCTCCTGTGAGGTGCGTTTGCCAGGCCAGCCTATGCACCTTTTACCTGTGGGGGGGAATTTGCCGTTTTCTTTCACAATGGCTCCAGATACGCTCTGGGGGCCAGCCAGCGAAGGGGATATTCCGCTGGGGCTTGCTGTTACAGCCGCCTACCTGGCTGGTAGCGACCTGGAAGAAAGCCAAGGCACCCTTCAGACCAAAACCCCCGAGTTCATAGCCATTTCCACGAAAGGCGGCCAGCACTGGATAGCCCGCCAGCACTTAGTGAGCCTGCTCTTTCCCGCCGAAGATAAGGGGAGTAGGCCTTACCCGGCCACCCGCTTGCATCTTTTCCCACAAAATCCCCGCACGGATAATGTCTTTTCCTTCATAGCTATTGGGAAAGTAGCCGACAGTCCTCGGTTTTTATACGTTCTGGAGCCAGTACATAGCGGCGAGTACAAACTAACGCTCTGGGCCTGGATGCCGGTGCTTTTTGGGCGCTCGTATGAGACCAGCCTCACGGTGCAGGAAGCTAACGGGATAGCATGGCCTGCTGGACGTGTGCAGGTACCAGCGGGTATGCCTTTTCAGGTGCGGCTGAAAGCGTTTACCCTGCCAGGACGAGTAGCTTATGTGTTTTCGCTTCCGTCCGAGCCACCTGCCGAAGATAGTAGCCTGATGACTTGTACGGCGAAGCGCTATCTTCTGCTTTCGCCGGTAGGTGATGGCGGATTAGGAGAAGGCGCTGGGAAGACGACCGAGAGCCGCGGGTCTATGACCTTTCCGGAGGGGGAGGGGTATTTCTACACAGGGGATGGGCCGGTTATCCCCTTTCAGATTCAGGCGGGACGGCCTATTCGTATCCCTTATCCGAGCACTGCGCCTCTCCAAGCTACCCTTCAGGAAAGGATTCGCAAGGCCGGCCGCAAAGCTCCTCTGACCATTACCGGTACGGTGCGCATTACGAATCCCTACGCCGAGACCCTTCACCTGCTTGTGGAAAAGCCCCTATCTGGCGAGCCTCTCCCCACCGAAAGCGGCCTCGCCCGCATAGAAAAGCGCGGCGCTATGTACCTCCTCTCCTGGGAGGCCACCTTGACCCCAGGCCAAACGCTCACCCTATCGTACGCTTACCTCCCCAGCCGCCCTGACAGCGTGCGAAATTCGCCTTGAAGGCCCCTTCGCACTAAGCCCCCTACCTCTTCTCCGGCATCGTCCCAAATACCCAGTCCCACAGCGGCGACGAAACCCCAAACGCCCTATCCGGACTCTTGAAGTGGTGCAAGTGATGGTGCCGCCACAAACCCCGCAAAAAAGCCGGGGGATTTTTCACGCGATGCATGAGATAATGCGTCGTAGAGTACATAAGATACCCCACAATAAATCCCGCCAAAAATGGAATCCCATAGCGCCCCATCAGCAGATAAAACAGCCCGCCAAACAAACTCGCTAAAATCAAACTGGGCACCGGCGGCATGAAGAGATGATGCGGGTCCGACGGATACTCATGATGCACCCCATGCACTAAGTAATGAAACCGCTGCACCCATGGCCGCTCATCTATATAGTGAAACACAAACCGATGGAGCAGATACTCAGCAAGCGTCCAAGTAAAGATCGCTATGCCAAAAATACCTGCGACCATGCCTACCGATAGGCCCAGCCGGGCTACACTATAATATAAAAGCCCGCTCACAATCGGGATGTACATCCCCCAGATGATGTAGGGCGATGACAGCGTAAATAGCTCCAGAATCGGATTTTGGAATAGGCGAGCGCGTCCATGCACTTTTGGACGAATAGCCTGCATAAGGCAAAGATAGGGCTTTTTCCCGAATGCGCGTTCGGGTGCTAACCAAAGGCGGGGAGCCTTACCTTTGTCTGGATGAAGAAAGCCCTCGTATGTGGTGCGGGCGGGTTTATTGGCAGTCATCTGGTGCGCCGCCTGAAAAACGAAGGGTACTGGGTACGCGGCGTAGACCTCAAGTATCCCGAGTTTTCTTCCACAGCGGCCGATGATTTCGTGATTGGAGACCTGCGCGACCCAGCTTTCTGTCGCAGTATCGTAGACCAGCGCTTTGATGAAGTGTATCAGCTTGCGGCCGACATGGGGGGAGCAGGGTATGTATTCACTGGCGAACATGATGCAGACATCATGCACAACTCCGCGATGATCAACCTCAACATGCTGGACGCCTGCTACAAACGCCATGTCAAGCGTATTTTTTATGCCTCGTCAGCCTGCATCTATCCCGAGTACAACCAGATGGACCCCGATAACCCTAAGTGCTATGAAGCCTCTGCCTATCCCGCCGCGCCGGATAGCGAGTACGGCTGGGAAAAGCTTTTCAGCGAGCGGCTTTACCTCGCCTATCATCGCAACTACGGCATGGAAGTTCGGATCGCCCGCTATCATAACATCTTCGGTCCAGAAGGCACTTGGATTGGCGGCCGCGAAAAAGCCCCTGCCGCCCTCTCCCGAAAAGTCGCCCTCGCCAAGCTCAAAGGCATCCCCTATATCGAAGTTTGGGGCGATGGCCGCCAAACCCGCTCCTTCCTGTATATTGATGAATGCTTAGAGGGTACCCTGCGGCTCATGCGCTCCGACTTCACCGGTCCTGTCAACATCGGCTCCGAAGAAATGGTTACAATTAATCAGCTGGCCCAGCTTATTATGAAGATTGCCGGCGTTGAGTTAGAGATTCGTCATGTGTCGGGCCCTACGGGCGTACGTGGCCGAAACTCCGACAATGCCCTCATCTACGAAAAGCTCGGCTGGAAGCCCTCCGAACCCCTGGAAAGAGGTATGCGCCTCACTTATGCCTGGATAGAGGAACAGGTTCGTCAGGCTATCCAGGCAGGCAAACTATGAGTCGACCCCGCATAGGCATTCTCTGTTCTGGGGGGGATTCCCCGGGTATGAATGCCGCTATTCGGGCGTGCGTGCGCATGGCCCTGTACTTGGGTTATCAGCCCGTCGGCGTCCGGCGCGGCTACAACGGCCTCATAGAAGGCGACTTTGTCGATCTGACGGCTAATAGCGTGAGTGGCATCATTGAGCGTGGGGGGACGATTCTACGAGCTGGGCGCAGTCCGGCCTTCCAGACCCCAGAAGGTCGCCAGAAAGCCTACGAAAACCTTCAACGTCACGACATCCACCGGCTCATCGTCATTGGGGGGGATGGCACGTCCCGGGGGGCTCATACTTTCCTCTCCGAATATCCCGACATGCAGATTTTGGGACTGCCGGGCACTATTGATAATGACCTCGTGGGCACCGACTATACCATTGGTTTTGATACGGCTGTGAATATTGCGGTGGAGGCTATTGACCGTCTGCGGGATACGGCTGCTGCGATGGGGCGGCTCTTCCTTGTGGAAGTGATGGGGCGGGATTCGGGCTTATTGCGCTTTTTAGCGGCTTAGCTTCGGGAGCCGAAGCCGTCCTCGTCCCAGAAACCCCCACGGACTACGAAGCCATCGTCCACATTTTAGAGCGCGGCTGGCAGCGCCAAAAAACTTCCGCCATCATTGTCGTAGCCGAAGGCGATGAAGCCGGCGGGGCCCTCCTCGCCGCCAAAGAGATCGGTCAACGTTTCCCGCATTACGAGATTCGGGCTGTGGTCTTAGGGCATATTCAGCGCGGGGGAAAACCCTCCGCTTTTGATCGCCTCTTAGCTACCCGCTTAGGCGCCGCCGCCGTAGAACGTCTCCACGAAGGAGCCAATAACGCCATGGTTGGCATCCAAAACGACGATATTGTCCTCACCCCCTTCCAGCATGCCACCAAAACCCACTATGCCCTCAATCCTACCCTCCTGCGCCTCGTAGAAATCCTTTCCCTCTAAATAAAAAGGAAGCCGCCTCCCCTCAGAGGCGGCTCTCTAAGGCCTCCAGCGCCCCTTATAGCCCTACTCTTCGCCCTCTTCCTGCGGAACGACCTCTATGGTGAGGGTAGCCTTAACTTCTCGGTGAAGGCGGATTTCGACTTCATAGGTGCCTAAGCTGCGCGCAGGCACCGGAAAGTGGACTTGCCGCCGCTCAATCTTGATCCCGCGCTCGGCTAAGAGATCTACGATTTGCTGGGGTGTGATAGCACCAAAGAGCTTCCCCTCTTTTCCAGCCAGCGCAGCTATAGTCAAAGTGAGTCCTTGGAGCTGCTGAGCTAGTTGCTGGGCGGCGGCCTTCTCCTGGGCCAGTTTGTGGGCAATCTGCCGCAAATGCGCTTCTAAGTGGCGTCGGGCACCTGGCGTAGCTACCTCCGCAAAACCCCTCGGAATAAGGTAGTTCCACGCATAGCCCGGCCGCACCCGAACTATATCATACTTATTGCCTAAGTTCTCTACATCTGCCTTCAATATCACCTCAATCGTGCGCGAAGCCATAGCCTTATTTGAGATTGTCCGTTACAAAAGGCAGTAATGCTAAGTGTCGAGCGCGTTTGATGGCCCGAGCCAGTTGCTTTTGATACTTCCAGCTTGTACCTGTTACGCGACGGGGGAGGATTTTACCTTGCTCATTGACAAAGTTTAGCAGAAAATCGGGGTCCTTGTAGTCAATGTACTTGATGCCGCTTTTCTTGAAAAAGCAGAACTTTTTCCGCTGGCGGGTCCCCGACAGAATCGCTAAGGCCGGATTAGCTGGTGCCGGCCCTAAGTCTTTATCTACACTCATACTTCGGCTGCGGATTGTTGGGCTTTAAGTTTTTCCTGACGGCGACGATTGTATTCAATCGCATGCTTGTCTAACTTTACGACAAGATGACGAATGATATAAGGACGGAGCTTGATATAGCGGTCCAATGTTTTGAGCATTGAGGCAGGTGCCTGAAACTCCGTATAGACATAATAGCCTGAATGTTTTTTCTTGATGGGGTAAGCTAATCGTCGCAGGCCCCACACTTCCTGATTGATAATTTTAGCGCCGTTTTTTTGGAGAAACTCCTCAAATTCCTTCAGATTAGCTTCATAGGCCTCCTGGGGCAGGTCTGGAAGCCAGATTTGCACAATCTCGTACTGATTGATGGGGTCCAATCGTGGCATGACGGGCGCAAAGGTACAGAAAAAATCCTTATACGGCGAAGGAGGTGCCGCATCCGCAGGTTTGCCGGGCCTGGGGATTGCGGAAGACAAATCCCCGATCAGCCAGCCCCTCTGGGTGATCGATTTGCAGGCCCTCAAGAAGGGGGAGATGGGTGGGCGGCACCCAAAACCGAATCCCCGCTATCTCAAACAAAGTGTCGTTGGCAGGTGCTTCGCTAACGGCTTCTAAGTGATAGGAGAGGCCAGCACAGCCGCCCGCCTCTACCCGCAGACGGAAGCCCTTCGCTTCCGGGCTGGTGCTCAGAAGGCGCTGGAAAGCTTTTACCGCGCCTGGCGTGAGGTGAATAGCCATATGACAAAATTACGCAGAAGTTTTTGCTCAGGGGCGAACTAACACGAAAGCTCCCCAGAAGTACGGCTGCGGGCGAGCTTTGCGCATCTCTTTCTGAGCAGTCCAGAAGGCCTCTGCTATGGGCAGGCGCACCACCAGCCACTGCCGGTAAAAGGTCACCATAAAGTCCCGCGTGGCCTCATCATCGACTCGCCACAGGCTTAGAATGAGGTTGCGCGCCCCAGCTATGAGGAGCGCCCGCTGAAGCCCATACACCCCCTCCCCATTTTGAACCTCACCCACCCCCGTCTCACACGCCGAGAGCGTTACCACTTCGGTATTATCCAGGGAAAGCCCCAACATCTCGTAGGCATTGAGAAAACCGTCATTTTCGGGGTCCGGCGCCTCTCCCCTAATCATCGTTTTCCCCGCATCCGCTAAAAGAAGGGCTGAACGAAAGAGGGGATTGGCTAAGGCGCTACTACTTTGAATCCCGATAAGTTCGCCAATCCGCTCATCATACGGGAGAAAGACCCCGTGTGTCGCAATATGCAGGATATAGGGGGATCGGGCTTGTTTGGACCTAAGTTCGGAGGCTTCACGGCGGGTATAGACGTAGGGTAAGATACCGGCAGATTGAAAGAGAGCTTGCACGGCCTGCGCTTCCTGGGCTGTACCGGGCAGGTCAGGGACATAAACGCTATCCGGCGGCAGGCCACCATTGTAGTCCGGGTCTGCCACGATCCAGGCCTTACGACCTTCATAATACTTGAGAGGCTTGGGTGGCTTAGCCAGCGAAGCCAGCCGAGAATGATAGATTATCTGATATTTATCTACCAGGTAGCCGCCCTCCGGGAGTGCTATCGTAGAAAGATTAACCTGGTTGAATACGCCATCATTAGAGACGAGCAGCGTTTTGGTATCGGGGGGGAGCTGAGCCGCAATCGGCGCCCAATAGGCCCGGTATGAGGTGGTGTCCCGCTCAAAGTTCAAAATACTCTGACTATACCGGAAAAAGTAGTATTCTTCCATCTTTTTACCCTCTGAGAAGGGAACTACGATGGGTTTTTTGGCCTTTGGCGTGATGAGGACGGCATAGTAAACGATAGAGTCTGTATTAGGCACGCGGGTGCGGACCCAATCTATGGTTACGGTGCCGTCCTGGAGTTTGGTCCGGATGTCTTTCCAGGAGGGGCGGGCTAAGCGGATGTCGCCCACCAGCGCCGTAAGCTCTCGTTCCAGGGCATTGAGCCGGGCCTCTTCCTGGGCTAAGTTCACCCCGAGCTCCGATAGTTCCTGCGCCGTGTACGTATAGAGTCGGGTGACGTAGTCTTTTTGCTCCTGCCATTCCCGGTAGACGCGGGCGATGGTCGTATCAGAGGACTTTTCCAGACGGCGACGAAGCTGTGCCGTCTCACTAAGGATCAGCGCTTTTGTGGCTAAGTACACATTGTATGCCTTTTCTTGAATACCGGGTACACCGGTGTAGAAGGCGTAAGCGTAGTACTTTTCTAAAATACTCCGGATACGTGCCCAGTAGCGGGTTTTGTCGGCTTCGCTCAGGCCTGTAAAGATTTTGTCTACCTGGTCTAAGATGAGCTGGGCGGACTTTTCATAGGTTTTTTTGGTAGAAGAGTAGTCCTGAGCGGCCCAGTAATAATCGGCCATTTCCCCTAAGTAGAAGGGGTATTCCGGATGTTTTTCTCCGTAGAGGGCTTTCCACAGAGTGATAAAGCGCTTGTACTCGGCGAGTGCTTTGAGGTTTTCACCTTTAGCTTTATTGACGCGGGCGCTGAGGAGGTACANACGGATNCGTTCTGGNTGGCGGAGGTTGAGCTGGGCTTCGAGGAGGGTGCGGGCGGTCTGAAGGCGTTCGTCAGCNTTGGNGGTTTGGCCGAGGTAGAGGAGGAGNGGAATGGCATCCAGGTTTAGGCTGGCATATTCTAATGGGGCGGTATTCTGGGCTTGGTCGGCTTCAGAGAGGGCTTTTTCTAAATAGAAACGTACCGAGTCGGGGTAGTTTCGGAAGAGGTTATTCTGGGCGAGTTTGAGGTAGGTGCGTGCGAGAGCGAGNGCNGGCNTCCCTNCATAGAAGCGTTTTTGGCTTTCGGCGGCAGAGAGGAGGTAACGATTTTGGTTGTCGTAGCGGCCCAGGGCTTCTTCTACGGCGGCTGCTGATAGGAGGGCTTCTACGTAGCCGGCTGACCCTTCGCCTTGCACTTCCCGGGCGAGGCGAAGGGCCTCTTCGGCAGTTTGCTGGGCCTTCAGATAGTCCCCGGATAGGATATAAAAGCTAACGAGGTCTACGTAGAAGGCTGCTACTTCTGGGTCTTTTCGGCCGCTGAGCTGATAGAGTTTAGCGATTTTCTGGTAGATTTCTCTGGCTTGGTTGAGGCGACCGGTACGTTGATAGAGGCGTGCCAAGCGCAAAAGGCTGTAACTTTCTTCGTTTAGGGCTTCTTCTTTGGAGAGGCGGCTACGAAGGCGGGCTGCTTCGCTGTAGTAGCGTTCAGCTTCCTTGTATTGACCTCGTAGACTTTCCAGATCGCCTGAAAGTTCGTACAAAGCGATTTTTTCTCGGACGTAGGGTAGGGGCAGGTCTTCTATGGGTTTGCGAATACGGCGCAGGAGGGTATCGACGCGAGAGACCTGCGCCAGGCGTAGCTGCAAATCCGCTAACAAAAGGCCCGCGCGCAGATAAGCCAGGCTTTTTTCGGGTTGGGGCAGGAGCTTATTCAGCGTATTGAGCTGGTAGGTCATGAGGGTCTCTGCGCGAGCATACAAGCCCCGCTGGATACTCCGGCGGCTGATTTTCTCCCGAATAGGGATGAGGCGAGGCAGGAGGGGTTCGCCCTGCTGGGCCAGTGTGCGCAGGATTTTCTCGGCCATGCTGTCGGCCAGGCTGTACTGATATTGGGCCTGGGCGGCTTCCACCAGGTGCGTGAGTGTCTGCGCGCCTTGTAAGGTAGTGTCTAAGCCAGCTCGAAGGGATAGGTTGCTGGCCTGCGTGGCGAAATTGAGGGCGATGTTCCCTCGCCCTTGGCGCAGAGCTATTTGGGTGGCTATTCCATAAAGCCGCTGAGCCCAGAGGGTAGAGGGCTGCTGGCCCATGTAATAGCTGAGTATATTTTCTGCCAGGCTGTACCTCCTTATCAGCAAAGAGGCTTCTACAACATGCTCCAATNCCTGGACGAGCGGCTCTGATAGNGTTCGGTCCTTCTGTTTGGTAGTAGCGCTAATCAGAGGCGAGAGCAGGCNAATTCTTTTCTGNTAGTTGCCTCTNTTAGTACGGGCTATTTGCAGAAACGTAGCAAAGGCCTGNGCTCTAAAGCGATAGACTTNGGAAAGGTCAGCGAGTTTTTTAGCGTAACTGGCGCTTTTTTTAGCTTCCCGCAGAGCCAGGGCGTTAGCCCCCNGGAAANCAAAAGCTAACCCCCGATAGTAATGTAGNTCTGCTGCACCCCGGGCNGCATGAAAGCGGGCTTTACTGGGGGGATACCGGGCAGGCAGAGAGTCCCAGTTACCTTCTTCCCAGTATAAAAGGTAGAGTAGATGTCGGTAGGTTTCCTGAATGTAGGGCAGGAGCGGGGTTTGGAGGAGGGGAGAGGGGGCTGTTTCCCGAAGGACCCGTCGAGCTGTGCTTATTTGACCGAGATAGATGAGCAGACGTGCCTCCTCCAAAGCGATGAGGTTTGTCTGCCAGGGCTCCTGTCCGACAGCTCGAGCCTTTTGAATGTAATCCGCGGCAGCTGAGGCGGCGCCTAACTGGTTTGCCACATAGGCGCGAACCCAATAATAGAGAAAAGCGACTTCTTTGTCCAAGCTGCCGGTGACGTACTGGGCTAAGAGGGAGTCGGCTTCTCGCGCTTTTCCCAGCGCGGCTAAGGCAAGCGCGCGGGCACATGCAGCCCGTATAAGCAGGGGAGAACTTGGGGACGAACCTTTGAGCGCAGAACGATAGGCTTTTTCAGCTTTTTTCGCAAAGCCCTTTATATCACCCTGACCAAAGACGTTTTCATATGGAAAAAATTGTCCCCACAGTAACCCACCGACTAAGATTATCCCCAGAAGGCGAAGCATACTAAATCCTATTCTTCGCGGCGCTTGAGGCGGAGAGACTTTCCAANCCGCCCACGCATGTAAAAGAGCCGNGCCCGACGCACCTTGTTGCGACGCAGGACTTCTATCTTTAGGAGATGAGGGGAGTGGAGGGGAACAATCCGTTCTACGCCAACGCCNTTGGAGACTTTTCGCACGGTTATCATCTCGTGTGAACCGCTTCCCCGCCTTTGGATCACCATGCCTTCAAAAACCTGGGTCCGCTCTTTCTCCCCTTCTACAATTTTTAAGTGTAGGCGAACGATATCCCCAGCCCGAAACTCGGGAACATCCTGTTTGATAGAGGGGGCGTTTACCAGGTAGTCTATTTCTCTCAGGAGATGGCTCATGCCGCAAAGGTATGCAACTCTGGCCAATCCACACCTTTTCCCAAAGGAGAGTTGCCTTTCATGTTCTGGTTTTTGCCTATATTTGCCTTCGGTATGAATCAGATGCCTGCTACTGCGTCGCAAGGCACCGTTACGACGGTGCGATCGGGTGGAAGTGCCCTTCGAGAAGCATTTGCTGCCATCGTCATCCTTGTCGCCATCACGGTGGGAATCCTCATTTACGTATTCGTTTTGGGGAATCCTAATAACTTTGAAGGCGGCGACCCGAAAAACAATCCTTTACCAGGTAACTATCTGGGGGTTGCTTACAAGGGTGGTGTGCTGGTGCCAGTTGGGATTGGCCTTTTGCTCATCACTATCGTGATGTCCATAGAGCGCTTTCTGACGCTCAGTAAGGCCAGCGGAAAAATCAGCATGGAGGCTTTTGTACAACAGATAGAAACGCTCATTGAGCAAGACCGCATTGATGAAGCTATTGCCCTTTGTGATAAGCAGCGGGGCACCCTCGGCAATGTCGTCCGCGAAACCCTCTCCCGCCTCAAACTCGTCCGGGATGATAAGGCGCTCACCAAAGAGCAAAAAATCGCTGCCATCCAGAAAGCCGTGGAAGAATCCCTGGCCTTGGAGCTGCCCATGCTCGAAAAGCACATGACCGTGATCGCTACCATCGTCTCTATTGCGACCTTAGTCGGTCTGATCGGGACGGTGCTGGGGATGATTCGGGCATTTGCGGCCTTAGCGACCTCGGGTGCCCCCGATGCCGTGGCCCTCGCAACCGGTATCTCCGAAGCGCTCGTCAATACAGCCCTCGGGATTACTACCTCTACCATCTCCACTATCATGTACAACTACTTCACCAGCCGCATAGATGACATCGTCTATCGGGTAGACGAAGCCGGCTTCATTGTTACCCAGACTCTCCAAGAAAAGCTATAATCTATGGCAAAGTTTAAGGCCAAAAAGCAAAATATCGCCATCGACATGACGCCGATGGTGGACTTGGCCTTTCTCCTCATCACCTTCTTCATGCTCACGGTGAAATTCCGGGCGCCAGAATCCTTAGAGGTGCAGGTGCCCTCTTCTATCGCAGACACGCCCCTTCCAGCGCAGGACATTATGGTGATTTCCATTGCGCCGGACGCCACGGGGAAAGGAGGCCGCGTCTTCTTCGGCGTGGATAGCAAACACACTCGCCTCGCTATCCTGGAAAAAATCCAAGAACGCTACGGCTATGAGTTCGATGAACAAGAAAAGCGGCTCTTTTCCGTCCTCCCAGAAATCGGAATCCCTTTCAGCCAGCTCAAAAGCTACCTCAATACAAGCGAAGCCGAACGCAAACAGGTGGATAAAATCAGCTCCATCCCGATTGACTCCACTAATAACGAGCTGAAGGAATGGATACTCTTTGCCCGTTATAGTAACCCCAAAATCCGTATCGCTATTCGCGCCGATGAAAAAACGCCCTACCCCGTCATCGCTCGAGTGATAGAAACCCTCAAAGATCAGAAAGTACATCGCTTCAACCTCATTACAACCTTAGAAGCACAACCAAAATCCTGAAAAATCTATGGCAGCTGAAGTCGGTGGCGATAGTGGTGCACCCAAAAAAGGGAAAAAATCCGGTAAAGCGCATAAGCCCAAAAAGCGCCCCCGCATAGACATGACTCCCATGGTAGACCTGGGCTTCCTCCTGCTGACTTTCTTTGTGCTTACGACAACCATGAGTACGCCCAACACCATGCCTGTCGTCGTCCCACCTAAAATCACCGAGAAAGATAAAGATGTAGAACCCCCCAAGATTAGCGAAGACAAGGTGATAACCCTTCTCGTAAGCCGAGGAAAAATATACTACTATGCTGGCTTAGAGAAAAACNTACAGNTAACCGATTTTTCCCCTAAAACGGGCATCCGGAAGANTCTCTTAGAGCGGCGGGCCGANGTAGAGGCNAACTATGGCAAAGATGAAATGATCGTCATCATCAAGATGATGGAAGATGCNCAGTACCGGGACTTTGTGGATATTCTGGATGAGATGGCGGTCATCAATCAGAAGAAGTATGCGCTGGTAGAGATTACACCAGAGGAAAAAGATATAGTGGAGGAGTACCGCAAAACTATGGAGAAAACTCTGTAACTTATGGCTACCGCAGCATATTTTGATTGGGATGAGCGCCTATTTGCGAAAAGAAATAAAGAGTACGGGGCTTACATCCTCCGTAAAAACTACGTTCAGCGTACTTTACGGGCGCTTCTCATCGGTATTAGCTTAGTAGTGATCGGCGTAGCCTTCCCGTTTGTGAAGGCGTACATCCAGGCCAAACTGGAGGGGCTCGCCCGCGCCAAAAAGAAAACGGTCATAACCGAGCTGATAGAACCCCCACCNATCAATAAAGAAAAGGAGCCGCCTCCTCCTCCCGCTGCCGAACCTCCACCTCCTCCCCAGCGGGCACAAATCAAGTTCGTACCCCCGCAAATCGTCAAGAGAGAAGAAGCTAAGCCCGAAGAAACCATTGCTAATATTGACACCTTGATGAAGGTAGACCCCGGTACGAAAAATGTAGAGGGAGATCCGAATGCCCTTCCGGTGATTGAGGAAGGCACCGGTACAGGTAACCAGCCTGCCGAGGTAGCCGAGGAACCCGAACCAGACCCCAACGCTTTCGTGGCCGTTGAGAAAGAACCGGCCCCTGTCAACTTAGATGAGATCAAAAAACGCATTGCCTATCCCCCGCTCCTCAAAGAAGCCGGCGTTCAGGGGAAGGTCATCGTCCGAATTCTCGTGGGCAAAGACGGCAAATACATCAAGCACCAGGTTATCAAGTCTTCCCACAAGCTCTTTACCGAAGCCGTGGAGAAAGAAATCCAGAGTCTGGAATTTACGCCGGCTATTCAAGCAGGCAAGCCCATCAAGCTGTGGGTTACGATTCCTTTTGACTTCCGCCTGCAATAAACAACTGCACTAAGCAAACCATCTTGCCCCCGGAGAGCCGCTTCGGGGGCTTTTATTTTATGCGCTTATCGCGGCGAAGTGCCTAAAAAGGTTTACCCGGCTTGATGCGGAGCACTTTGTGGAGGATAGCGGACTCGAACCGCTGGCCTTCGGCTTGCAAAGCCGACGCTCTACCATCTGAGCTAATCCCCCAGCCCTGCAAAAGTACGAAAACTCCGCCTAAGCCTTTTTAGGGAAAGCCCTACCTTTGCCAGGGCACGGGACGGGCATGGACGTTTTATCTCTCTCCGTATGATTTGGCATGGGAAGCTCGTCTCACGAAAAGCTTTTCTGCGGGGGCTGGTGCTTGTGGCCCTGAGCGCTGTCATGGTGGCCTGTGGAGGGAGCGCAGGAGCTTCCGAAGCGGCAGAGAATGGCTGTGAAGCTTCGGCGGTGGTGGCTAAGTATGGCGTGGCCCCTGTCCAGAAGCGACCAGTGTATGAGGAGTTTATCTTGCCGGGGGAGATAGTGGCTTTATCATCGGAGACGGTGCCGCTCATGAGCCTATCGGATGGGGTGGTCGAGGAGGTGTATGTGAAGCTGGGGGAGGCTGTGGAGGTGGGGAGGCCCCTGCTATCCCTGCGGTCCCCGCAACTCCTTAATTGGCAGGCCCGGCAGCAGGCCCTGCGCGGTCTTCTCCAGGCTGCTCGTCTGAAAGCGACCACGCTGGATAGCCTCCTGCGTAGCGGCCTCGCCAGCCGAAGCGAACTGGCCCAAGCCCAGGCCGAGCTTACTTCCCTCAGCGCAGAAAGCCTGGAAGTGGCTTCTAACCTGCGCGCCTATCAGTATGAGGGCGGGCGGTTTCTCCTGCGAGCCCCTCGGTCCGGCAGCATCATTCAGCTCGCCGTGCGAAATGGTATGCCCATTCAGGCGGGTGATACGCTGCTCATTCTCTCCAACCTCGCTACAGTTCGGGCACATATCTACTTCTATGCGGATCAGGTGGCTGTGATTCGGGCGGGCTTGCCGGTACGTCTGCGGCTCGTCGGCTTTTCGCAAGAGCCCATTCAGACGACGATAGCAGGCCTTTATCCGACCCTGGACCCTGCGGAACGCACCGGTACCGCCTATGTAGACCTACCCAATCCGCATCGGAGTCTCTATCCGGGACTTTACCTTCAGGCCGTCATCACGAAGCCCGAAGCCGACTCGGCCGTTTTCGTTCCTATGAAGGCTATCGTATTCAGTGCAAACACCCACTATGCGCTCGTCTGGAAAGGCGCCTGCAACTGGGAGGTGCGCCCGCTTCTGGTGCGTAAAGCTATCCGGGAAGGGTTCTTCTGCGATAATCTCCAACCCGGTGACTCCATCGCCACCGAAAACGTCCTCCTCCTCTTTCAAAAGCTTACTCAGCGGCTATGAGGGGGCTGATTATCTTTTCGCTGCGCAACCCTGTCCTGACGGTTTTCCTGACGATCCTCGTAGCGATAGCGGGAGCCGTAGCGTATTACTACACGCCCATAGAGGCCTATCCCGATGTAACCAGCACGCGAGCTCGGATTATCACCCAGTGGAGTGGGCGCAGCGCAGAAGAAGTAGAGAAGTTTATCTCGCTCCCCATTTCCCGGGCGCTGGCCAATATTCCCCGTAAGCGGGAGATTCGGTCTATTTCGCTTTTCGGCCTTTCGGTGGTGACGGTGCTTTTTGACGATGATGTGGATGACTTTTATGCGCAGCAGTCGGTAGCGACGCGCCTGCCGGGGATAGCGCTGCCTGCCGGGGCAGAGCCCTATTTAGAGCCGCCTTATGGCGCTACTGGGGAGATTTTCCGCTACATTGTGCGGGGGGATTTACCCCTGCGGGAGCTGACAGCTCTGCAAGACTGGGTCATTGAGAAAAACCTCCTGCAAGTGCCGGGCGTGGCGGATATCGTGTCCTTCGGCGGCGAGGAGAAAATCTACGAGGTCCAGTTAGACCTCTCCAAACTGGAAGCTTACAACCTTACGGCTCTCGATGTCTTTGAGGCTATTGCCCGTAGCAACATCAACGTCGGCGGAGACATCATAGAACGGGGCGAACAGGCTTATGTGGTACGGGGCGTGGGACTTTAGAATCGCTCCAAGATATTGAGAATCTTATCATTACCGTTCGGGAAAAGGTGCCTATTCTGGTGAAGCAGGTGGCGCAGGTACGGGTGGCGTCCAAGCCGCGATTAGGGCAGTGCGGGTATCAGGACCTTCCGGATGTGGTCCAAGGGATTGTCCTTATGCGTCGGGGCGAGGACCCTTCTGCCGTCATCCCCCGCATCAAGGCCAAAATTCACGAACTCAACACCCGCATCCTGCCACCGGGCGTAACGATCGAGCCTTTCCTCGACCGCACCGAGCTGGTGAATACCACCGTCCGAACCGTCCTGCATAACCTGATAGAAGGGGTTCTGCTCGTATCGCTGGTCGTAGGGTTGTTTCTTTTAGAGTGGCGGGCGGTACTGATTGTGGTGAGTGTGATTCCGCTGGCGTTTTTGTTTGCGATATTGGGGCTGCGACTGCAAGGGCTGCCAGCTAACCTCATTTCCATGGGCGCACTTGACTTTGGGCTTCTTTTGGAGGGGACGCTGGTTATCGTGGAAAATGCCTTAGTGAATCTGGCTGCACTCAGTGAAAAAAACCATTTTAATCCGGCTTTACGCTTTCGGGTAGTTTCTGGCCTTCTCAAACGAGTCGCCCTGCGCAATGGACGCTACATCTTTTTTGCGCAGCTTATTCTTTTGCTGGCGCTCATGCCTATTTTTCTTTTTGAGCGGGTGGAGGGGAAGCTCTTCAAGCCTTTGGCTTACACGCTCGGCTATGCTATGCTGGGGGCGCTTATTTTGAGTTTGACCTATGTGCCGGCGATGATGCGGTTGCTTTTGCGCTTGCCGGTCCGGGAGCGAGAACTACCCTTTTTGCGGCGGTTTCTACAGCTGTGGGAAGTCCTGCCAGCGATAGGCTTTCGGTATCATCGGCTGGTGGCGCTATGCCTTTTGGGTATGCTCGCAGGGGCTGGGATAGGTTTTTACTTCTATGGGTCGGAGTTTGTGCCCAAGCTAAATGAAGGGGCGATTTACATTCGGGGGACGTTTCCTATTAGCATTCGGCTGGGGGAGACGGTGCGGACTGCCCAGGAAGTGAAGGACTGGATTCGGCAGCTGCCGGAGGTGCGGTTTGTGCTTTTTCAGGCGGGGCGCCCCAATGACGGCACCGACCCCACCGGTTTCTTCAACTTAGAACTGCATGTGCAGCTTCATCCCCCTGAAACCTGGCGCCCGGGCCTCACCCGAGAAAAGCTCGTGGACACGATCCGAAAAGTCCTCACCGAGCGCTACGAAGGTGTGCGCTGGGCTTTTAGTCAGCCCATCCAGGACAATGTGGAAGAATATGTCTCCGGCGTGAAAAGTTCTATCGTCGTAAAAGTCTTTGGCCATAATCTGGAGGAGTTAGAAGCGATCGCCTACCAAATAGGTGAAGTTCTTCAAAAAGAGCCTGGCATTGCGGATGTAGTGGTTTTTCAGAGTATGGGGCTACCCGAGCTGCGGATAAAGCTGCAGGAGGATAGAATGGCCCGTTATGGGGTCAGCATGCGAGAGGCCCAGGCCGTAATCGAGATGGCGATAGGCGGTCAGGCGGCAAACTATTACTATGAGGGCGAGCGCCTATTTGAGATTCGGGTGCGCTTGTCAAAGGCGTATCGAGATGATTTTCAAGTGATTCGCAACATTCGGGTGCCTACGATGACGGGGCGGACGATACCCCTCCATGCTATTGCGGACATTCAGGAGGTGACAGGGCCGGCATTTGTTTATCGGGAGGGGACGGAGCGGTATGTAGCGGTAGGGTTTTCGGTGACGAGCCGGGACCTGGGTGGCACTATCGCTCGCGCCCAAAAAGCCGTCGAAGCCGCCGTCAAACTCCCGCCTGGCACTTCCCTGAGCTGGGTAGGCGAGTTTGAAAGCAAGGAACGCGCTACTCGTCGTCTCTCTATCGTCGTGCCGGCTGTGCTGGTGCTGATTTTATTTTTGCTGTACTTCCAGTTTGGGACGGCGCAAGAGGTGGTTGTGGCGGCGGCTGTGCTGCCGCTGGCTTTCGTGGGCGGTTTTACGTCGTGGGTAGTGAGTGGGACGCCCTT
>JGI24186J35511_1000274_pt1 | contig 20413 bp, 20 predicted proteins | sample YNPBryulayer2012_FD_35511 | JGI IMG/M metagenome (IMG submission 35511) | reverse complement strand
ATAGTGCATAGACCGAGGGTACCTTGGTATCTGGAGTTCTCCAACGCTCTGCAGGAGGAACTGCACAAGGCACTGACACGGCAAAAATCACCGAAGGCGGCGCTCGATGCAGCTGCACAGGCTGCGCTAAAGATAAGAGCAGAGTACGAAAAAGGAAGGAAGAAAAGAGAGTGAGACAGCCTTGGAAAGACACAAAAGAATGATCGGCTATCTGTTGATGACCCCATCCTTGGTGATATTGTCTTTGGTCCTCGCTTTCCCACTGGCGCACGCATTCTATCTGAGTCTGTTCAACGTTCGTTTCTTCGCTGGAAGAGTGATAACGAGCTTCGTCGGCTTCGAGAACTATCTGTCGGTCATTCTCGATGAATCATGGTGGAGATCTTTCCTCAACACCTTGTACTTCGTGCTCGCCGATATCACTGTGGGGATGTTTCTGGGTTTCATAACCGCGCTCGCGCTCAACCGCATATTCCGACTCAGACCTTTAGTCGTAGGAGCGATCTTGCTCCCCTACGTTTTGCCCCCGATTGTTCACGCTTTGATTTGGAAGTGGGCATTTAACGCCGATTATGGTTTCATAAATCAAACGCTCCTTAGCCTTGGGTTCATAAGAAAGAGCGTTTACTGGTTGACCGACCCGAAACTCGTTCTGTGGGCACTCATATTGGCGAATCTTTGGCAGGGAACGGCTTTCGCCACGATCATCTATCTGGGTGGGATGAAGTCCATACCGGATGAGCTATACGAGGCGGCGCGGATAGATGGTGCTACTCGGACGCAGCAAGTTTTACACATAACGTGGCCTTTGTTGAAGCCTTTCACGCAGCTACTGTTGGTGATGAAAACGATCCTCACTTTCAAACTCTTTGAGCTGGTGTACGCTGTGACTGGCGGTGGACCTGCTGGAAGAACACGCGTCGTTTCGTACGAGATCTACAGAACCGCTTTCGAATCCTACAAATTCGGTCGTGCGACGGCGATGTCCTATGTGCTCCTCGGCATAGTCGCGCTCATAGTGCTTCTCTTCAGACGAATCTTTGCAACGGAGGCGGGTGAAGAGTGAATCTTAAAGTCCACAGAATTTTGATCTTCTTTGTGGTCTTCTCTGCGGTTTTTGTTTCCGTCGTTCCCATCTATTGGACCTTCGCGACCAGCCTCTCACTCGACGTCGATCTGAAGCAGACGTCTCGTGGCTGGTTTCCTCCAAGACCAACTCTGAAGAACTATAGGGAAGCTCTGGGTTTGACGCAAGGTATCTATGGTGTTGCTTCACAAATTCGGACGGCACTTCTCAACAGCTTGACGATCGGAGTCAGTGTCACTGTTGTAACTCTTCTCTTGGCTATCCTCGCCGCCTACGCGATAGAGAGATTGAGAGTACCGTTGAGAAAATACATAAGCTTTTTCGTACTTTTGACACAGATGTTGCCGCCTGTCATTCTCGTGATACCCATCTACCTATCGCTGGCTCGGTTTGGCATGCTCGATAGCAAAGCATCCCTTGCTGTGATATACATCGCATTGAACTTGCCTTTCGCCATATGGATCATGAGTTCTTATTTCAGGAGATTGCCCGTGTCGGTTGAAGAAGCTGCGATAATCGACGGCTGTGGTTATGTCGAAGTCCTGTGGAAGATCTTGGTTCCCATGGCCAAGCCTGCCCTCTTCACTTCGGGCATATTCGTCTTTCTCTCGGCTTGGAACGAATTCATAATTGCTTTGGTTTTGACTTCAAGCTTGAGAGCAAAGACTTTGCCCATAAGCATCTCTGAATTCATGGGCCGCTTTTACACCAATTATCCACTCATGTGTGCTGCGGGTATCGTTTCGATGGTTCCGCCGATAATCTTTGCACTCCTGTTCCAGAACTTCTTGATCGAGGGGCTCGCCAAAGGAGCGGTGAAGGAATGACGAAAAGCAGACTAACCCTGAAAAATTCTGAAGCCAAGGTCCTCGAGTGCTTAAGACGTTTTCGACCGATATCCAGAGCAAGGATAGCTATCAGAACTGGCTTGAGTAAGCCTGTGGTTTCGCAAGCTGTAGAAAAATTGATCAAGGAAGGCATTGTGAAGGAATCAAAAAAAGGTAAGAGCACTGCGAGAGGCGGAAAACGTCCGACGTTACTCGGGTTCAACCCAAATTGGCGTTTCGTTGTAGGTGTTGATGTTGGTGGAAGCAAGATACGGGCCGGTTTAGCTGATCTGGATGGTAACTTGAAGTGCAAGATCGAGAGAAAGATTCAAGAAATTCGATCTGCTGACGATTTGATAAACCAAATATCGAGTTTACTCACGGATATGAACTTTGACGAGTACAAACTGCTCGGTATCGGTGTGGGTGTACCAGGTACTTGTGATCGAAATACGGGAAAAGTTAGATACATGCCAGCTTTCGATTTGAAAGATGTTCCACTTGAGACGATGCTTGAAGCAAAATTTAGTGTGCCCGTCTTTGTCGAAAACGATGTCACACTGAACGCCCTTGGCGAGATGTGGAAAGGAGCCGCCAAGGGTTTGGGAAACGTTCTCTTGGTATCTCTCGGCACGGGTACTGGGGCGGGCCTGATATTGAACGGAACCCTTTACACAGGCTCGAGGGGTATGGCGGGTGAGATGGGTTATCTTGTGACGGATTGGTCTGCAGAAAAAGATCTCGAATATCGCTTTGGCAGACTCGAGAGGTGGTTCTCTGGGTACACGTTCGAGCAGTTCCTCGAGGAGAGAAAGATCCGAACCACTTTGAAACAGGTTTTTGACGAGCTCGAGTCACATCCAGATTTCAACGAGTTCTTCGACATCGCGTGCGAGCATTTGGCACTCGCGATAGCGAACGCGGTATGTTTGATTGATCCAGACGTCGTCGTTTTGTCTGGTGGGATCGGTTACAACCAGTACGAGAAGATCTTGGCCAGGATCGAACCTGTGATTTCCAGGGCGGTCCCTGCAGAAATACTCGAACACGTTCAGTTCAAAAGAGCAGAGCTTGCAGAGCTCGGTGTCGTGATGGGTGCGGTATGCTACGTTCAAAAGGAACTCTTCGTGATCTAAACTTAGACTTTCAAATCGAGCTGGTGGATCGTCCTCACGCGACCATCTTCCGTTAGGTAAATGCCGCTGGAGTCGAGTTTGCCCAAGATTCCTCCATCGTCGTAAAGGCTGAAAAGTGTTCTCACAGAACCGAGGTAAATGGCTCCAACGTTGGCATCGAGCAAAGGCACAAGTTCGAAACCATCTCGGTTCACCTTCAAAACTCTCAGTTTCACGAAGATGCTGTCAGATTCGTCGATCCAGTTGTTCTTGTCCTCATCGTACATGGCCAGCTCTTTGAAACCATGACCCGTCGAAGGACCGAACAACTCACGGCCATCGTCCAGCCTTCCATTCGCGTTGGCATCGAGTACCAAAAACATAGCATTCCTTGGCAAGCGAACTTCGTCTAGCACACCGTCCAAATTGAGATCCAATGTCAGTTTCTTGTCTGAGAACTCCAGAGGCGCTTCGTCCAACTTCAGAACCAGCGGATCTTGTAAATTCCCACTCACGAATCTTAAAATTTCGCTTTTCTCGACCGTCCTACTGAAATGAAAGTTGATCTCAAATTCGATCCTTCGACCATCCTTCGTTTCAACGAAACCTTTCGCAGAGAAGTCCGTCGACTGACTTTCCTTCTCGTACTCGCTCCGCTCGTAGATGACACCAAACTGAGTTCTCGTGACCTCCGCTTGCATCTCTTCCGAATGCTTTGATTCGGAGAGTTCCAACAAGAAAAGCCTGACCTTTCGTCCCGTCAGCTTCTCCAAGATCGCTTTTATCAACCTGAGTTTCGCTTTGTCCTTTTCGCTGAGTTTGATTTCGAGTTTGGCTGGTTCTATCTTCGCTGGTTCTCGCTGTACGACACGAACGATCTGGAGCCGCTCATGCCTTTGCACCAAACGCTCATGACTGTTCATCGAAACCATCGTCACGTGATAATTTTCTATCCTCATTTCGTTACCTCCGATTTATTATCGGCAAAATCACAAAAAAATTTGGCAGCAACGCCGCTAAACCCGAAAGAATTTCATTGATCAAGCTTTCTTCGTCAATCGCATTCTCGCTCTTTGGAATAGGAACGCAACCGCGATCAAACCCAAACCGATCAGGTCGGTGTAGCCACTCGGTTCGACAAGCAAAACGCCGCCAATTCCACAGAAGGCTCTCTCCCACGCTGCGAGATTGCCGAGCAGATAACCAGACAGTGCTCCCGAGAGCGAGAACAAACCAACGACGCATGTCAACAAAGGCCAGATCACTCGCACTGGGTTAGAAACGTTCACAAGGAGCAGTTGAGGTGAGAGAACGAATGCATAAGGGACGAGGAACGCCGCGATCGCAAGCCTCGAAGCTGTCAAGCCTGTTCTCATGGGATTCGCCCTCGCTATGCCGGCGCCCGCCATCGCAGCGAGTGCAACCGGTGGTGTGACGTCCGCAATGATACCGAAGTAGAAGGCGAACATGTGTGCTGCAAGAACTGGCACCCCGAGCCTGAGCAACGCGGGTGCGGCGATCGTTGAAGTGATGACGTAATTCGCCGTGGTGGGCACTCCCATGCCAAGCACGAGTGATGTCAGCATGGTGAAGAAGAGTGTCACCAGGAGATTTCCGCGCGCCAGATCGACCAACGCGGTCCCCAGTTTCAAACCTATGCCTGTCAGCGTCACCACACCGATGATTATTCCAGCGCAAGCGGTTGCTGCGACGACGCTCAGCGCTCCCCTTGCACCAGCTTCGAGCGCCGCCGGGATGTCCGACAGTTTTATTCTCGTACTCTTTCTGATGAGCGATGAGGCTACAGAAAAAACTATCGCGTACAACGCGGCTTTCATCGGTGTGAAACCTGTCACCAACAAATAGATGATCGCGACCAGCGGAAACAGAAGATGGCCTCTTTCCAGCAGAACCTTTCTCATCTTCGGGAGCTCTTCCTTTGAAAGACCTCTGAGGCCCAGTTTCTTTGCCTCCCAGTGTACTCCCATCCAGACACCGAAGTAATAGAGAGCTGCCGGTATGGCGGCAGAAATTATTATCTTCGAATAAGCGATACCGGTGAATTCTGCCATCAGAAAAGCCGCGGCTCCCATGATGGGTGGCATCAGCTGTCCACCCGTCGATGCGGTTGCCTCGACTGCGCCGGAGAACTCTGGCTTGTAACCGAGTTTCTTCATCATGGGTATGGTGAAGGTACCAGTTCCAACGACGTTCGCAACACTGCTACCACTAATCATGCCCATCATGCCACTTGAGAAGACCGCGACCTTCGCTGGTCCGCCTGTAGCCCATCCTGCAAGCGCGTTCGCGATGTCTATGAAGAGCTGTCCGAGTCCTGTCCTCTCGAGGAACGCACCGAGCAGGATGAACAGAAAGACGAACGTCGAAGAAACGCCGAGCGGTATTCCAAAGATACCTTCCGTCGTGTAGAACAAATGTCCGACGAGTCTCTGCAACGAAATGCCCCTGTGAGCCATTATGCCTGGAATGTATCTTCCATAAAGTGCGTACAGGATGAAAGCGAGTGCGACAATCACTATCGGTAAACCTACTATTCTGCGTGTCGCCTCCAGAACGAGTACGATCCCCAAAATTCCAACGATGAAGTCCACCCCGGTCACCGTTCCTGCTCTCATGACGAGTGCTTTGTAGTTCGCAACTATGTACATCGTTGTCAGAGGTGCANCGATCGCGAGCAGCAAGTCGAACCAGTGCAACCTGTCCTTTGGCCATTTCTTGCTCGCCGGATAGAGCAGGAAGATCAAGCAGGAACCGAACGCCAGATGAATCGAGCGCTGTATCATTGCGTCCAGCACACCAAAGGCGGCCGTGTAGATCTGGAACACCGAGAAGGTTATCGCTATGGCTGCCACAACCTTCGCCATGAAACCTCTAAAACTTCTGTAACGTGCCTCTCTGTCGTACTTCTCGAGTATCTCCTTCGCTTGATCAGTTATGTTCTTCTCGTTGTTCACAATGATTCCTCCTCAAAAGATTTTCAACTTCAGAGAAGGTAGAACCTTCACGTAGATCGTCAATGCATCGTTGACGTTCGCTATGTCTTTGAACCAAACCGTACCATCGCTGAACAGTATGCCATGACCTTCAACATGAGAAACGCGGAGGGTGATCCGCTCGAGTCTTCTGTGAAGTTTCAAAACGAATTTACCATTTTCGTAAGCGAATCCTCCCTCCGCGTCTGAAGGTAGACCTGCCCCATACGAAGTGTACCGCGCCTCGAACAAGATCAATGATCCATCAGGTTCGATAGTGAAACATTCTTCCACCAACGTCTTTTCCACCGAATGAACGAACACGATGGTGAACTTACCGTCGCACAAAATTTTCTCAAAGATCACCTGACCTTGCCTTTCAACGACCAAAACGTAGTGACACGACAAGAGACTCAGCAAGGCACAGAGCAAGAACGCCTTCACCGTTTAGAGTCCCATCTCCTTGAAGAACTTTTCCGCACCTGGATGCAGCGGTATGGACATACCTTCCTTACCAGTTTCCGGGATTATGAGTTCACCTTTTGCGTGGGCCTCGATCAGCCTCTTTTGGTTCGCATACATGGTCTTGAGCAGCTGGTAAGCAAGATCTTCCGGCATCTCCGCTCTGACCGCGAGCATCGCCTTGACGGCAACAGTGACAGCATCCGTATCGACACCTTTGTAAGTACCGGCCGGAACAACGATCTTCACATAGAATGGATAATCTTTCTGCAGAGATCTGATGATCTCGTCTGCGACTGGAACAAGCACGATCTTTCTGACTGCTGCAAGATCCACGATAGCCGCCGTCGGATGTCCCGCGGTGACGAATGCGGCATCGATGTTTCCATCTTTCAGGTTGCTCGCCGCTTCTGCGAAACTCAAATACTGCACCTTGATGTCGTTGTAGGTGATTCTAGCCGCTGCCAAAATCTGCCTCGCGTTCACCTCAGTACCACTTCCGGCGGCACCCACGGCGACCCTCTTGCCCTTCAAATCGTAAACGCTGTTTATTCCTCTGTCGGCGAGTGCAACGATTTGGACCGTCTCAGGGTAGAGCGTTGCCAGCCCCCTCAACTGTGGGAACGGTTCTTTGAAAAGCTCTACTCCGTTGTACGCGTAGAAGGCAACGTCGTTCTGAACGAATATGAGGTCTACTTCCTTGTTCCTGAGTAGGTTGATGTTCGCGACCGATGCACCGGTGGACTGTACCATCGCGTTCATACCCTTGATGTTCTTGTTCCAGATGTCTGCCATGCCTGCGCCNAGAGGATAGTAAGTNCCCGCNGTGCCACCGGTGGCGATGGTCAAGAACGTGGCAGCTTGTGTTACGATGACCAAAAGCGCGATCGCAGCAACCAGTAACCTTTTCATTTGGCATACCCCCTTCAGGATAGAATAGCTACATTTATTCTAACACACATGTCACGAGTCTGAAGCTGAGAGATGCGTTGTGGAAATCTCGTCAAATATTGAAAAAACCATATTCTGACGAGCAACTGGGCCTTACCGCATCCAAAACNGTAAAATACNCGAGATGTTGACATTTGACGCTACAGAAGCGTACACCAGNGCTCGGGCAAAGATTTGTTTGCTAATTACTATAGAATGCACATTTCTTTAGGCGCAGGATGATCATCAAGTTATGTNTTTCGTCCCTCGCAGTGAAAGAAGTTCTCATTTATCAACCTTTGTACCAAAAAGTTACTAACCAAATGGGTCAAAANTTATTATACCCNTGAGGTATAATGTCCCCAGGAGGTGCTGTTGTGAACCCTTTCAGATTCGGAAGGNACTACGATCCAGATTGCTTCATAGACAGAGAAAGAGAGTACTCACAACTTNTGAGTGCTGTTCAAAGTGGAAACAATGTTGTTGTGGTTGCACCACGGAGATTCGGTAAGACATGGCTTCTTCAAAAATTCGTTGCTGAAAGCGGTTTTCAGTGCATCTATCTCGATCTTCTGAGCGTGATTTCAGTGAGAGATCTTTGCGCAAAGATGATTTCGAAATCTTTCGAGCTGCTCAAACTGAATGACCCTGTGAAGTTCATAACAGAGTATCTAAAGAATCTCTCAAGGTATGTGAGCTTCTCCATCGGTACAGACGGTTTGAGCTTCACTCTTGGAAAAGACATTGACGAAGAATCGCTTCTTTCAGAGAGTTATAGATTACTCGAAAAACTCGGGGCCTCCTGGCGCCTTTGATCGTCTGTATCGATGAATTTCAAGCGTACAGAACGGTTTCTGAAAAACTTCCAGGCTCGATCAGAGGATTTTTCCAAACCACACCAAATGTGATCTTTGTGTTCTCAAGTTCGATACGGCACATGATAGAAGAGCTCTTTTTCCAGTCAAAAGGTCTCATGTATCATTGCGGAGTCAAACTTGATCTGAGATCCTTCCTACCAAAAGAAAAGGTAACCGATTACCTGGTGAGGAAGTTCGAAGGTTCTGGCAAACGTATTTCATCCAGCATTGCGGAAAGATTCTATGCAATCACCAAAGGTCATCCGTACTATGTTCAAATCATGGCTTATGAACTTTGGAACACGTGCTTGAAGGAAGCGACGGAAAAGGATTTAGGTGAGGCACTGAATCAACTCATATCTCGTGAAAGACACACCTACGATATGACACTCGATGTGCTCGGGCAGAAATACGTACGCAAGGTCTTGATCATGATCGCTTCCAACAAAGATATCTTCAGCATTGAGGCACTCCGAGAGTTTGAGATTCCAAATCCGAGCGTCGCGAACAAGACTGTGAAAAAACTCATCGAGCTTGGATTTGTCGAAAAGCTCTCGCGTGGAAACTACGAAATCATCGATCCCATATTTGAAGAGTACATCCTGAGAAGATTCTCCTGAATGAGTACTCGGCGTCTCGAGACCTAAAACTGCAAAAGACACCCAGTGACATCATCTCGCCCACCAAACACATACCACGCTCGGACGAAGACTCATTTTTGTGTTCCTTGGTTTCCGAGATCGGTACCTCTGACAGCTGTTCTTTCGCTCATCTTAGAAACAAGTGCCACGATCTCAACTGTTTTGATAAATGGAAGCCTGCGCATTTCTCAGAAGCCTGATCACACTCTCCAGCCTCAAAAAGCTTTGCCCACGAGAACGCCGAGCACTTCCGGACCCGTGTGTGCCAACACCGTCGCACCGACCCTCGCGATGCCGTCGCACCTTTTGAACTTCGCCAGAATCTGTTCAACCTTTTCTTTCATGTGGATCGCACCGTAGCCACCGTACAAAACGTAGTTGGGAACCTTCTCAACAAAAGACGCTACCATGTTGACGAGTTTCGCTATGGCGTCTTCTTGACTCATCCCAACGCTTGCTTTGGACACCTCTCCCTCTCTGTTGATCTTCAGAACGGGCTTTAGATGCAGCAACTTTCCAAGGAAAAGCGACAACTTTCCGATCCTTCCTCCTTTTTTGAGGTACTCGAGAGATTCGAGCAAGAAAAACATCTCGCACTCTCTCCCGTAGTCGATAACGTTTTGCTGAGATATTCTTTTGCCGTTCAAGACATCTTTCATGAGTCTCGCCACGATGTAGAAGATCTTTCCACGGCGCCTTTCGAGTCGAAAAGGAGGAAGTTTCGCAGATTGAAATTCTCGATGACCATTCTGATCGCGTTGTAGGTGCCACTCAGTTTCTGTGAAAGCGTTACGACAAAGATTTGATCGTACTTGTTTTTTATCTCTTCGAACAACTTGATTATATCCTCAGCGCTCGGTAGCGAGGTTGAAACGCTGTGGTGTTCTTTCATGAGTGAACAGAGCTTGTCCGCATCGATGTCCACACCGTCACGGTATTCTTTCCCATCGATGATGACACGGAGCGGCAACTTGTACAAATCCAAAGGTGGCTTCCAACCCAACGGAAAGTCGGCAGTGCTGTCCACCACGAAGGCGATCTTGTCCATGCAGGAAACCCTCCACCGAAAGATTGCTCAAATCGATTCTATCACGCCGCAAGCCTCCTCGTTGATTGATTTTGTCATCGTGTTTTTCTCCCTCAGTCGTTCTGTTTGTTGCTGTCGAAGCGATTCCATAGAAAAGAGTAAGAGTGAGAAATCACGAGCAATGGAGCGAAAAATTACGGGCGAGGTAGTGTAGCAGGATCAGAAAGCGGAAATCTGATCTTACAGTTCCACGATCGGGCATGACGAGACCTGCATGTTTTGGTTAAACCTGGTTCATTATATAAGGGATCATCTTTTCGAGAAAGATTTACCCACACCTGCGAGCGCGAGGGAAAACCAAGTGAAAAACATCAGGAAACTGGATCCAAGAGCTATGAAAAGCATGAACAAACAGATGATCCTCAGCTACTTGCTGGAACACCGGCCATGCAGCAGGACGGACTTGGTCACGAAAACGGGTCTTGCGAGCAGTGCCATTTGGCGTATGATCGATGAACTGCTGAGAGGGGCTGATCGAGCAGAAAGAGTACTTTGCGAGGACCAATAGACGCACGCACCAGTAAGTTGTGCTACGCACCCAATCTGAAGTGGAAGAACATAGATTTCAAGGAAGTGTTCGGGGAAAAGGATTTTGAAATAATGGTGGAGAACGATTCGAAGCTTTCGTTGCTTGCCGAGTCTTTCTATTCGAGTGATATCAAGAACTCATCGAACGCGTTTTTCTTGTACCTTGGAGAAGGCGTGGGTGGTGCGATCTTCATAAACGGGAGAATGATCAGAGGCATGAACTCCGCCGCCGGCGAGATTGGTCACACACTGCTTCGTATCTGCGATGGGCTCGTGGAAGTGGAGAAGCTCTTGTCCATCGCAAATCTGCTAGAAAATTTTGAAAAAAGGAAGAATATAGAGGAAGGAGGGACGCTCAAAGATAGGTTTGTCAAATTGCAGAAAGCTTGGTTTTCAGGAGATAGAACTGCCAAAGAACTGCTAGAAGAATTTCTCGATAATCTGGCCATCGTGCTTAGGAACGTATGTTACATGCTGAATCCCCNGNTGGTCGTTTTTGGGGGTTGTACGAACAACTTTTGGGAAACGTTTGGTTCTACAATTCAAGAACGACTGGCCAGGCTCGATGATTACGGTTTTCTTCAAGGCATCGTTTTTAGAGACAACTTGTTCAAAAACGTTTCTGCTCCTCTTCTTGGTTGCAATGTGATGGCGATAAACAAACTTATCGAAGATCTGGCAGGGTGAGGTGCACAAATCTCAAGGGGAGGTGTGGTTATGTGGCGTAGGTTGGCTCTGCTCATCGCGATGAGTCTGGTCGTGGCAGTGTTCGCAGCTAAGATCGAGATCTTCAGCTGGTGGACTGCAGGTGGAGAGGCGGAAGGTCTCCAGGAACTCTTCAACATTTACAGTAAACTGTATCCAGGTGTGGAGATCATCAATGCGACCGTGGCTGGCGGCGCGGGTGCACAGGCAAAGGCGGTGCTGAAAACCAGAATGCTCGGAGGAGATCCACCCGACACGTTCCAGGTCCACGCGGGACACGAGCTCATCGATACGTGGGTCAGGACAGGGTTCATGGAGCCGATCACGTTCCTGTACAAAGAGGAAGGATGGGACAAAGTGATGCCCAAAGGCATTCTGCACATCGTGTCTTACAACGGTGAATATTGGTCTGTGCCGGTCAACATCCACAGGGCCAACGTGCTTTGGTACAACAAGAAGATTTTCGAGAAGTACGGTCTCAAACCACCGAAGACGTTCGAGGAGTTCTTCCAAGTTGCCGAGGTTCTCAAGTCGCACGGCATCATTCCGTTGGCCCTCGGTACCAAGGATGGATGGGAAGCTGCGCACGCCTTCGAAGCGGTTTTGATCGGAAAACTTGGAGCAGAGGGTTACAGGGGACTCTGGAACGGTAAGACCAAATGGTCGGATCCGAGGGTCACGGATGCGCTTGAAACCTTTGCCAAGATGCTTCAATATGTGAACTCCGATCATGCTGCTCGAACTTGGGACGAAGCTTGCGCTTTGATCGTCGAAGGCAAAGCAGCGATGAACATCATGGGTGACTGGGCGGTCGGTTACTTCTATGCGAAGAACTTTTACGACTTTGGCTGGGTCCTCGCACCCGGTAACGATGGAATATTCGACGCACTGTCCGACAGCTTCGGTCTGCCAAAGGGTGCAAAGAACAGGGAGAATGTGATCAACTTCCTGAGAGTCTTGGGTTCCAAAGAAGGACAGCTTGCGTTCAACATCAAGAAGGGCTCCATCCCCGCCAGGACGGACATCGACAAGAACTTGTTCCCAGAGTATCAGAGATCCGCGATGGAAGATTGGCTGAAGCACGAGATCGTGCCGAGCGTCATGCACGGAGCGGCAGCATCCGAGAGCTGGGTTACCGACTTCAAGGACGTCATCTCATTGTTCGTTGCTCGCCCAGATGTGAAGACAACCCAGAAAGCTCTCGTCAGTATAGCCAAGGCTCAGGGCGTTCCACAGTGATGATTTATGAGGGTGGGGGGCTTGCTCCCCCACCCCTCGTTTTTACGGAGGGCTGGTGAATAGTGAAAATAGACAGAATCGTCGCGATTCTTTTTATTCTTCCTTCTTTGATCCTGGTTGGAATCTTCATCTACGGATTCATTGGTTGGACAGGCTGGGTTTCGATGGTGAACTGGCGGGACGTCTTCCCAGATTTCACCTTCGTTGGCCTTCGTAACTACAGCAGGCTTTTTCAGCACTTTCGATTCATCATATCCATGAAAAACACTCTCATTTTCACGATCCTGTTTCTGATCGCGAGTATAGGCATAGGCCTGTTGCTCGCCATACTGCTCGACAGGAAGGTTCGCTTCGAGGGTTTCTTCAGAACAGTCTATTTGTTCCCCATGGCTGTGTCGTTCGTCGTCACCGGTGTGGTGTGGCGATGGATACTGAATCCTGGCACGGGTGGAGAGAGCGTTGGACTGAACTGGTTGTTGGAAAAGGTGGGTCTTGGGTTTCTGAANAGTGGNTGGTACACCGATCCGAACATAGGAATCAANGCNGTGGTGATTGCTGCCGTTTGGCAAATGTCGGGCTACGTGATGGCCCTTTATCTTTCAGGTATAAGATCGATCCCCACCGAACTGTACGAAGCAGCCCAGTTGGACGGTGCAAACGTCTTTCAGCTGTACCGATATATCGTTCTGCCACTCCTTAGACCTGTAACTCTGAGTGCTGTCATCATACTCGGGCACATNTCNTTGAAAATTTTCGATCTGGTGTTNGCTATGACGGGAAGTGGGATCGGTTTCTCGTGCGATGTTCCTGCACTGTTCATGTACGACACAACCTTCAGGGGCAACTATTTCTCTCAAGGAGCAGCGATAGCGATGATACTTCTTCTGTGCGTTGCCGCTTTGATCGTTCCGTATCTGGTGTACAGCATCAGATCGGAGGTCAGAAGATGAAAGCGAGCAGGGTAATGTTGTATCTGGTGCTGATCGTTTTTGTTGCTTTCTANCTNATGCCCATATACGTTCTTCTCATGACGAGCTTGAAGAGCTTCAAGGAAATAAGCTTGAGAACGATGTGGATTCCACCAAAGGAAGTGAGTTTCAGCAGTTTCATGAGGGCTTGGTACGGCGACAAGGCGAAGGGTCTGAGGGGCCTTTCGGGAAACTTCATGAACAGTATCTATCTGACCATCCCAGCAACACTGATCTCTTCGGTGCTTGGTTCCATGAACGGTTATGTCCTGACGAAATGGAAGTTCAGAAGGGCCAACTTGGTTTTTGCCCTCATACTCTTTGGGATGTTCATACCGTATCAGAGCGTGCTGATACCACTCGTGCAAGTTTTGCAGAAGACGAAGCTCTATGGGAGTATACCCGGTTTGATTCTCGTTCACTGCGTTTATGGAATACCCATCACGACTTTGATCTTCAGAAATTATTATTCCACCATTCCAGTAGACATCGTTGAAGCGGCGAAGATTGATGGAGCTGGCTTTGTCAAGATATTCGCCAAAGTCATTCTCCCACTCTCTGGTCCAGCATTCGCAGTGACAGCGATTTGGCAGTTCACGTCGATCTGGAACGATTTCCTCTTCGGTCTCGTCGTCACACCCAACCCATCTGTTCAACCAATAACCGTGGCGCTCAACAATTTGGCCGGCAGCTATTTCGTCGAGTGGAACGTTCAAATGGCTGGAGCGCTCATAACGGCCCTCCCGACGCTCATCGTCTACATCTTTCTTGGAAAGCTCTTCATGAGAGGTCTGTTATCAGGGAGTTTGTCTGGGATGTGAGAAAATAGTCTTGGGGTGAACTGAATGGATCTCAAGTTATCGGACAAAAGAGTGCTGGTGTGCGGTGGGACTCGAGGCATTGGGAGAGCCATTGCAGAGGAGTTTTCCAAGGAAGGTTCGACGGTCTTCATCGTCGCGCGACACCAGTCAAAAGAGACCGCCAAACAGATCGCGACTCAGTATTCTGCGAAGGTCTTTGGCTTCGATGCAGACCTTTCGAAGGCTGAAGACATACAGCAGATGAAGAAGGCCGTCGGTCAGGTGGATGTGCTGATCATCAATTCTGGAGGACCGAAGGTCGGGGATTTCTTCGAGCTGCGCGACGAAGATTGGTATTTAGCTTTCGATCTTTTGATCATGAGCACCGTCAGGTTGATCAACGCCTTCTTACCCGACATGATTGAAAGAAAATGGGGCAGAGTGATCACCATAACATCGGTCTCGGTTTTTGAACCACTGCCACGTTTGCTTCTCTCCAACTCACTCAGGATGGCCATAGCAGGTTTGATGAAGTCTTTGTCCAGAGAGTACGCCAGATACAACATCACTTTCAACTGTGTTGCGCCTGGTTACACCATGACCGAGAGACTCGAGCATCTGATCAAAGAGGCTGCCACGAGGATGCAGAAGAGCGAACAGGAGGTCATGAAACAGATGGCCGAGGAAAACGATGTGAAACGCTTGGGCAAGCCAGAAGAAATCGCAGCTGCTGTGGCTTTCCTCGCGAGTGANCGTGCCTCCTACGTAACCGGTACGACGCTGAGGGTAGACGGAGGTTTCGTCCGCACCTCACTCTGAAAGAGTTCTAGCGATCACTTCGGCGATCAATAAGTCGAGCTCCGTCGTAACTTTGACGTTTCTTGGACCACCTTCCACGATCGATACGGGTACGTTGTTCATGACAAAGACACCCGTCGCATCGGTCAAACTCGCTCTTTGCACTTCCGTGAGTCGTTCAAAGAGTTCAAGAAAAGTCTTTATTTTGAACGTCTGAGGTGTTTGAACAATGAAGGTNCGTTTTCGATCGGTGAGGNTTACTATCATGTCCTTCTCGCAGATCGCAACGGTTTCAGTTGCTGGTAAAGCAAGCGTCGCAGCCGATGATTTCTCACACATCTTGATACTTGACACTATATCCTCGCACTTCACGAAGGGCCTNGCCGCNTCGTGCGTCACTGCTACGTCGTCATCCTGCACTCCATAGTTCTCTTTCACGAACATGAGACCTTTCAGCANCGATTCGGTTCTCGTGGAACCGCCGACTACGAACTCTAATCTTTCATCTTCAAGGTGTGAGAGCACGATCTTCTTGCCAAATTCAAACCATCGTTCCGGCAACACTATGATCAGCTTTCTGAAATCCCTGATCTTTGAGAACGTCGAGAGACTCCAGAGCAGAATGGGTTTGCCTGCCAAATCGATGAACTGTTTTGGTGTATCTCTTCTGAACCTCTGTGAGCTGCCACCTGCAAGGATGATTCCGTAAATCAATCTTCGATCCCTCCAAGATATTATAGAAACAACCTTGCTGTTGCAACGAAAGCCCGTTTTTCTGTAAAATCTACTACAGTATCGTAATACTTTCAACGGGAGTGTTGGCATGTGTGGTGGTACCTTCTTCCAACGGTTTTCTTAGGTTGGTCACTCGGAGCCAACGATGCAGCAAACGTCTTCGGTCCAACGATTGCTTCGGGGTTGATACCTCACAAACCTGCCATGATCTTTGGCTCTCTTTTCGTGGTCCTCGGGGCGGTCGTGGGCGGATCGAAAGGCCTTCTGAACGTCTCGGCTATCACCACCGGATTGGTGCTCGACAGNGCTTTGGCAGTCCTCTCTGCAGCGTCGACGGTCACCATCATGACGCTTCTCAAATTCCCAGTTTCGACTTCTCAGGCTGTGTTCGGTGGTATCGTGGGAACCAACATATTCAGGTTCGGCTTTGAAAACGTCAATTGGGCACCCATGTTGAAGTTCGTTGTTGTGTGGGTGCTCACGCCGACGGGTGCGGCTGTGATAAGTTTTTTGTTGTATAAGATCTTGGCCATCCTGTTTCGTCGTATCAGATCGGTTCAACTTCAGGACAGGTTCATAACGGTGGGTTCTTGGCTCGTCGGTTTCTATGGTTGTTACGCGCTCGGAGCGAACAACGTGGCCAACGTGACCGGTGCATTGGTTGGCAATCTGTTGAGCGTGACCGAGGCCGCTCTGATCGGAGGTCTTTGTATCGGTCTGGGTATGATCAGTTTCAGCAAAGGTGTCATCGCAACCGTTGGGAAAGGTATCATCGCGTTGGATCATTTTTCAGGGATGGTCGCTGTTTTGGCTCATTCAATCACTGTTTGGGTCTACAGCCTCGTTGGTATTCCCGTCTCTTCTTCACAGGCGATCGTTGGGGCGGTGATAGGTCTGGGATACGCAAGAGGTGCAAAGCTGTCCAACCCTCGAATAGTCCTGAACATTGTACTTGCCTGGGTTGCAACACCTCTGGTCGCTGGGCTCATCTCTTACATACTGTGTTCGGGGGTGAAGTGATGGTTTTGAGAAAAATGATCGTTTTGTCTTTGTTGTTGTCATTCTACGCTTTTGCCTTGGTATTACGCTTGCCAGAGTTCGACAGGAAGAACGGCATCAAGGAAGTTTTCGTCCACGATCACGGTGACAGGATCGAATACACGATCGTCTTTTGGGACGAGGACCATCCAAACGCTCTGACGGATTTGATGTACGATTTGTACAGGTTCTACAAATGGGGTAGGTTCTACGATATAGAGACCTTCTTCGTCTATTCAGATCGAATTCATTTTCCCGACGACTTTTGTGACAGTGAAACTTACTTCCAGCTTGAAAACTTACACAATCAAGCGGAGCTGGCGTTGGATCAGTTTGAGTATTTCAACAGTAAGCCTGTGGTTTACGTGAGCACATGGAACCACATGTTTTCAAACAAACCCTTGAGCGGTGTGAGCTATCTCAACTATGAGGTTGACAGCACCACCTTTGGGACAAGGAACGATGCTGAACGAAAGTACAGTTGGAGGAAGAACNTGAAACTCAAGCTAACTCTGTGGTTGTTCTTTGCTTCTCTGGGTTCGATGTTGACCACGATCTTGCTTAAGAATCGCTCCAGAGTGTGTGTCGTTTTCAAAGGTCTCACAACGGTTCTAATTGGAACCATCGCGATGCTCAACGCGCAAGGATCAGAATGGCTCATCTTCGTGGGACTGATCTTCAGCTTGATGGGAGACGTCTTTTTGGAGTTCAATTCTTTTTTCGTTCAAGGCATGCTCGCATTTTTCACGACGCATCTACTCTACACCATCGCCTTCCTTAAACTCTTTGGAGTAAGTGCCTGGTGGATCTTCGCCCTCATTTACGGTATCGTTCTGTTCCAGTACGTCTTTCTAAAAAACCATCTCGGAAAAATGAGAATCCCCGTTCTCCTTTACACAGTCATGATAGCGACGATGCTTTCACTGAGTTTCGCCGTGTTAAGGCATGAGATATACTACGCACGAACCTTGATTCCGACCGGTGCAACACTCTTCGCGTTCTCCGATTCGTATCTGGCTTGGGACAAGTTCGTCAAGAAGCTTCCGTTGAGAAACTTCATGGTACTCTCCACGTACTTTTTTGGTCAGCTTTTCATAGCCCTTTCAACTGTCGTGATTTGAGTCTGTTCTTCGTTGCGATTTGAACGATTGTTTTGACTTCCTCGTCGCTGATGTGTCTGTACGCACCAACGACGAGATTCTCCAACGTAATGTTTTCAAACCTGGTCCGTACGATCCTTTTGTACCTCAAACCAATCGCTGTGATGATTCTTTTCACTTCGTGGTATTTCCCCTCGGTAAGGACAAGTCTAACGAGTCCTTCTTCCACCTCTTCGATCTTCGCAGGCGCAAAGCGTTCTTGGTTCAATTTGAGACCAACTTCCACCCTGCGCTTCATTTCATCGTCGATCTTTCCCTCCACCCACACCAGATACTCTCGCTCTAAGCGCGACTTTGGATCGATCAACAAATGAGTGAACCAACCGTCCGTGGTCACAATCAGCAGACCTTCGACGTCTCTATCCAACCTTCCGGCCACGTGGAATTCTCGGGACCTAGGATGATCTATCAGATCAAAAATATTCACGTCGTCGACTTTGTCACAAACATAGCCGGCAGGTTTGAAAAGCACAAGGTACACATGCCGCGGTGGTTCTACACGCTCATTCAGACACTCCACAACATCGTTCTCTTTAACTTTGAACGATGGGTCCGTCACAATCCTGCCGCTCACCCTCACTCGCCCGTCCCTTATGAGCTTTTTCACTTGGCTTCTTGTCCCAACACCACTGTTCGCGAGGTACCTATCGAGCCTCAAGGTTACTCGGTCCTTTCGATTTCAAGCTTTCCAAGAAATGTCTCGATACCTCGATCTGTCTTATGGCCCGCTGGTATCCATCGAGGAATTCGTAGTAGGGCATCGGCTCGTTCCTCCTCATGTCGAAGCCAACACTTTTTCTTATTGCACCGTCTTCAGATACCATGAANAACCTTTCGCCATCGAAGAATGAACCGTCCGGCAGATGGTGTCTGAAAGCCACAAAGCTTTCGTCATTGCACAGATCTTTNCCAACGTACAATTTCAAATCGCATTTCAGCCCAAGCAAGTTGAGTATGGTGGGAGTGAAATCCACCTGTCCCCCAACATTCTTCAACTCGTGACACTTTCCAAGCCCCGGTACATGAACGATCAAGGGCACGTTCAACGCCTTGAGAAAATCGTATTCTTCGTTCAACCACTCGCTGACCAAAAGCTTCGTCTCCCTGTGGAAAGGATACAGGCCGGCATGATCTCCGTACACCACGATGATTGATTTCTCGTACAATCTTGATTCTTTCAAAAGTTGTAGAAAATATCCAAACGCACGATCCGCATAGTTGACTGCCTGAAGGTAGTTCCCAAACAGCGTGTCTGTGTGCTTGCCTTCCAGCGTGAGCGCTTTCAGCTCTTGTGGCAAGATGAACGGTGTGTGGCTGGACAGGGTTACGATGAAAGCAAAGAACGGTTGGGGTAGTTCCTTCAGGGCCTCGACCGTCTGTCTATAAAGAGAAAAGTCGCTCAGCCCCATANCTACGATCTCGTCTTGCTGTAAATCCTCCAAGCTCAGAAAATCATCGAATCCCAACGATGTGTAAGCCCTTNCCCTGTTCCAAAAACTCTTCGTGTTTCCATGGATCGCAACCGTGTAATAGCCTGCCGTTTTGAGAGTCCGAACTAACCCGTCCAACTGAACTTCACTGTACGCTTCGTACGCGGGATGATCCCCCGGCACGTGCAACGACGTCAGGCTGACGAACTCTGCATCCGCAGTGTTCCCTGACCCTGTTTGCTGAAAGTAATTGCTGAAGTAGATAGAATCCTTCTCGAGTAGAGAATTCAAATTCGGTGTTATGGGTTGGCCATTGTACGTCCTTCGCAGGAGCATGTTCTGTAACGATTCAAACTGGACAACGATCACGTTTCTGTTCTTGGCAATGGCCGAAAAACTTTTCCCGCTCGGCTCGGATTTGGGCTGCGTGTGTGCGGAGGGTGTCGAAAAAGCGCGTTTTTCGAAGGCCAGCAGGTACACGGGATCGTAAACGTGGTACGCCACCAAACCATATCTGTTGAAGAACTGTATAGGCTTCAAGTTCTCCAGAAAAACTGGAAAGCAAGCGAAAGCAAGGCAGAGCATCATGAATAGCCTGACGTCTCTATGTGACGATTCTTGATGATCGGAGAGATTCTTCAGAAACTTTCTGTCCAGAAAGATCAACAACGGTATGTCCCCAACGAAAGACAAGGACACGGGGTTCAAGAAATACTTTATGCTGGAGCCAACCTTTGGAAGCTGTGGCAACAGGAGCAGATGCTTGATTGAAGGTAATGTGCCAAAGTTTTGAAAGTAGAGATAATCCACGATGAACATGGTAGATAANACAGAGTACAGCACAAACTGTTTCTTTTTGAAGAAAGTGCTGAAAACCAACCAGAGCAGGGAACACCACAANAAGGTTGANANGTAACTCTGCACACGCGTGATACCAACCGTGAAAAGGTAGAACAATAGAAGCTTTACATTGATCAACAAGAAAAGGAATGGGATATAAGTGCTTTCCTTTG
>JGI24186J35511_1000249_pt1 | contig 21250 bp, 16 predicted proteins | sample YNPBryulayer2012_FD_35511 | JGI IMG/M metagenome (IMG submission 35511) | reverse complement strand
ACCCGTTCGGCCTCGCGGAGAACGCTCAACGCTTGGTCCAGCAGCCCCTTGGAGGCTTCACGGTTGTCTGACAGCAGATACTGGCGTACGTACACCTGGGCTAGGGCAACATAAGACTGAACAAAGCTGCTGTTGAGGGTAATCGAGCGGCGTAGATTCTCGGTAGCTGCAGTAAAGCGGTTCAGCTCGGACTGCACCCTCGCCAGCAGGTAGAGGTTTTCGGCGCTAGGGGCGTCTTTCGCTGCGCGCTCACAGGCCGGCAGTGCCGCTTCGGGACGCCCAGCCTCGTACAGCAAAAGGCAGAGGTTGGCCTGGGTTTGCGGCTTTGAGGCGGGCGGATTGGGGTTCTGCTGGGCCAGCGCGCCGCCTATCAGCAGCGCGAGCAAAAATAGCCAAAGACGCATGGTGTTCCTCCTAATTTGCTGGTACTTGTCCACTAGGGAGCGGGGTGTTACGAAAGCAGTTTTTTCTTTCTTCACAGTTGGCCCTCGGTCTACAAAATGTAACGGGAGAGATTAGGGGAGGCAAGTACATCTCTGAGCCGTGCTTCCACATACTCTTTGGTCACTTCGACCCGCCCCAAACCAGTCTGGAATGAAACTTCTTCCAAAAGCCGCTCCAGCACTGTGGCGAGCCTTCTGGCGCCAATATCCTCCAACTCCTGGTTAGCTTGATGAGCGAACCGGGCCACGGCCTGAATGGCTTCNGGGGTGAAGTGTAACTCGGTTTCATCGGCTGCGAGCAGGGCCTGGTACTGTTTAATGAGCGAATTTTCCGGCTCGAGTAGNATGCGCTCAAACTCCTGGGGCCCGAGGGGGTCTAGTTCCACCCGGATGGGGAACCTGCCCTGTAGCTCAGGGATGAGGTCTGAAGGTTTAGAAACATGAAAGGCCCCCGCAGCGATAAACAGCACATGATCGGTTGAAACTGGACCTAAGCGGGTGGAGACCACGGTACCTTCCACGATGGGCAGCAGGTCGCGCTGCACCCCTTCACCCGAGACATCAGGGCCGCCGACGCTGCCCTTGCTGCGGGCAATCTTGTCTACTTCATCTATGAATACGATGCCCTCTTCCTGAGCACGGCGCAGGGCTTCCTGGGTGGCTTCTTCTTTGTCTACAAGGCGTTCAGCCTGCTGGTTTTTGAGGATCTCNAAAGCTTCTCTAACCCGCACCCTGCGCCGCACCTTACGCTGCGGCAGAAACCCTTTTAGCATGTCCTGCAGGCCCTGTATCTGCTCGCCGCCAAACATCCCTATCATGGGCAGCCGGGTTTCTTCGGCCACCTCGATCTCTACCATCTGGTCATGGTAACGGCCGCTGCGCAGCTCGGAGGGCGAGATGCGCAGCAGTGCTGCCACCTCGTCCTCAGCTAAGCTTCGGGCCCGTCCTTCCACCTTGGTCTTCATCTCTTGCATAACCAGCTGGTAGGAAGCTTCGGCCAGGTCCCGCACAATGGAGTCCACATCGCGGCCCACATAGCCTACCTCGGTAAACTTAGTGGCTTCCACCTTCAAAAAAGGGGCTCCAGCTAGGCGGGCCAACCGCCGGGCGATCTCGGTTTTACCGACCCCGGTGGGACCAATCATCAGAATGTTTTTGGGTGTGACCTCTCGAGCCAGCTCGGGTGGCAGTTTCTTCCGGCGCATGCGGTTGCGCAGAGCCACCGCCACAGCGCGTTTGGCAGCGGCCTGCCCTACGATGTGCTTGTCCAGCTCACGCACGATTTCGGCAGGTGTTAGGTTCATCCCTCACCCCCAACGCTCAAAACCTGGGTGGCCTGACCACTGGTGTAAAGGTCTATTTCCCCGGCTATTCGAATGGCCTGTTCGGCTATCTGAGGGGCGGAGAGGCTCGAGTANCGCAGCAGGGCCCTTGCAGCAGCAAGGGCATAAGGGCCCCCGGAGCCAACGGCCAGCACCGGTTCATCGGGGCTCAACACCTCNCCACTGCCAGAAAGCAGCAGCAAGGAATCACGATCAGCAAGCACCAGCATGGCCTCGAGCTGGCGCAGTACCCGGTCGCTGCGCCAGAGTTTGGCCGTTTCTATGGCAGCTCGTTGCAGGTTACCCTTTGTTCCCGAAAGCGCCCCCTCGAACTTTTCTAGAAGCATCAGGGCGTCGGCCACAGCGCCGGAAAAACCTACCAAAACCCCCCCACCTTGTTCTAGGCGGCGAACCTTAACCGCCCCGCTCTTCATGATGGTCTGACCTAAGGTGACCTGCCCGTCACCTGCGATTGCCGTGACACCGTCTCGACGAACTGCCACGATGGTGGTGCCGTGCATTCGCTCCATTCGCAAGGAATGTAGCGCCGCACAGTGAATCTGGCATGAGAAGACGCCCTAGTTTGTCTAAGCCTAAAGCCCCTTAAAGCCCTCAGGGATGTCCAAACCTCGAATGCGGTTGAGGGGCCACCAGACTGCATTGGCCCGCCCCGCGATGGCCTCGGTGGGCACCGGGCCGAAGGTGCGCGAGTCCTCCGAGCCTCCAAAGGTGCGGTTGTCCCCCATCACAAAGTAGTAGCCAGGTCTAAGTTTGAGCGCGCTGGTGAAGCAATGCTCCTCGGTCAAGCTTTTTGCCAGGTCTTGGGGGCTGGGTGGCACGAGCATCTCGAGGGTGGGTTTTAGGTACTCGGGTAGCTCCTCTGGGGTAAAACGCACCTGCTGCTGGGTAACCAGGGCCGTCAGCCTTTCGTTTCGGTAGCAAACCAGCGGATAGTTATCGGGATAGGGGCTTAGTAAAGCCGTGATGTGAGCTTCATTGAGGGGCTTGCCATTGAGGTAAACCACCCCCTCTCGCAGGCTGACCTCGTCACCCGGCAGGCCGATGATGCGCTTGATAAAGAAGGCCCGGAACTGAAAACCCAGCACTGGGAACTGGGCCAGCGCGTTGGGCGTTCCCTCGGGGGGTTTGACAATGGCAATATCGCCCCGTTGCCACTGTGCGAGACCAAAACGCACCAACCAGGTCTCGTATTTGGGCACAAACACCCGCTCCCCGTTGAGCAAGGTGGGGTTCATTGAACTGCCCACCACGCCCACGGTGGTGAACAAAAAGGTGGTAACCAAGAAAGCCAGCAAAAGCGCTTCGCCTACTTGGCGGAACCATTCCTTGAAGAGGTACTCCAAAAACCTTTGCATCACAAAAGTCCCTTTCGTGGTGGCCAAAGCCCGGCCCATAGCATAACGTACTGGTACGAACCTGGTAGCCTCCTGTCACGCGGGAGTGGGGTAAAGAGCTTTTCTCCCTGCTGAAGGTGCGCTTGTGGCTGGTAGAAAGCCTTTAGCCCAAGAGTTTTGCTGTAGGGATCTGGGCCTTTAAAGCAGCTTTACGCCCAGCCTCGACGATCTCCTCGAGCCGACCAAACTGCTCAATACCCACCCCAGGCAGTTCCGGGCGGATGTAGAGCTCGGGTGGGTAGAGTGAGCGGCGGGCTGCAGTGAGGTGGTTTTGCATGATGTCTATGGCCCGGCGCACCTGTCCGATAGAGCCGCGTGGAACCCCTGGCAGGCACACCTCAGGGGTTACATCCACAGCTAACACGTACTGGGCCTGCATGAAGCGGGCAGCATCCACCGGTAGGTTGTCGAGGATACCGCCATCCATGTAGGTGCGACCCTCAAAGCGCACCGGGGCTACCAATCCAGGGTAGGCCAGCGAGGCCAGTACCGCTCCGACCAGATCGCCCGACGAGAAGTAAGCCACCTTACCGGCCTCGAGGTCTACTGCAGTGACAACCAGCCGAATAGGCAGCTGCTCAAAGCGCGCAGGTAGGTGCTTGGCGAGAAGCTCTCGCAGGCCTCGCTGGGAGATAAGCCCTGGGCGAGGTAGCAGATACAGCAGACGCAGCCAGGGTGTGGAGCGGGCTATTTCTAAGATCTTATGAGGCTTCCTACCAGAGGCATAAAGGGCTCCCACCATAGCTCCCATGCTGGTTCCAGCTACCACCTGAGCCTGGAAGCCTTGGGCCTCGAGCACCTCCAGCACCCCAATGTGGGCCAGGCCCCTGGCCCCGCCTCCTGACAAGACTAAACCGCGCACGATGCGACCTCCACCTGCCTAGGTCAAATTCTAACAGTCGCCTTGTTTGCTCCGTCCAGTGCGCCTGGGAATCTGCGTTATTACCTCAGGGGGCCGCTCGAAATCGGTATAGTGATGGTTGTGGGGTTTGCCGGAATAACCTTGGAAGGCCGCTACAAGCTCATCCGGCCGATTGCTCGCGGGGCATTGGCCACGGTGTACCTGGCCTTCGATGTGCACGGTACCCCCTACGCCCTGAAGGTTTTTCCTAAAGGCTTTGAAGGGCGGGCCGACCGCGAGTGGAAGGTAGGCCAGCGGCTGAAGCACCCGCACATCAACCCCGTTCTGGCCCGGCTGAGCGTGCCTCATGAGGGGGGTGAACATCCGGCGGTGCTGCTCGCTTTCGCTCCGGGCAACCGCCTATCGGAATGGCGCAAGGACAATCCCACAAGGGTTCTGCAGGTGTTTCGGCATCTGCTTGAGGCCCTCGCCCATATGCACGCTTTGAACTTAGTGCACCGCGATGTCAAGCCCGATAACCTGGTGGTCGACGGCACAGGAGAGGCTCGCCTGGTGGACTTCGATCTCTCGGGTCCGCTAGGCGAGCGCTTTAGCCAGAAAGTTCGTCTGGGAACCATTGGCTATATTGCTCCAGAGCAGATTCTTGGGCAGTCGCCTACCCCGGCTTCAGACATGTACTCGGCGGGGATCCTTTTGTACTGGGCGATTGCAGGAGAGCTGCCGTTTGTGGGGGAGCCCGCTGAGGTGATCAATGCCCACCTCTATCTGTCCCCCCCACCTTTGGTGGCCGCTCCAGATACCGGTCTGCTGGTTACTGAGGAGCTGCAAACTTTTGTAAACCGCCTCATTTCTAAAGACGCCCGTGAGCGCTACCCAAATGCCCTCGAGGCCCTGCAAGATTTCAAAGCCTTACACTTTTAGATGTTGGCTTCTGCCCGAAGCTGCGCTTACACTAAGCTTCCGCTCGGAAGCAGCCTAGGCTTTTTCATCTAAGCTCAGCTTCCGATTCTAAAGCTGCCCAAAGCTGCAGTATCAGGGGGTGTATGGTGCTGAGATCTAAGGCGCGGAGGTGCTTTTGTCGCACCTCGAGCCGCCCCTGGCGGCTCAATGCCTGCACTGTTGGTTCCAGGGCCTGCCACAGCTTTAGCCCACAGCGCTGCTCGATCTGTCCCACGTCCACCCCCTGGGCCAGCCGTAGGCCTAACATCAGCGACTCTTTGGCGTGCTCGAGCGCGCTTACCTGTTCAACCCAGGCTTCTTCGCCCCGAAGCCAGCGTGGTAGAGGGGGGTTGGTGCGGCGCCAAAAGGTGCCCTTGTCGGCTCCAACGTGCTGGCCAGTGGCACCGGGTCCCAGCCCGCCCCAGGTGGTGTTGTGCCAGTAGGCCAGGTTGTGCCGGGCTTCCTGGCCGGGGCGGGCGAAATTGGCTACTTCGTAGCGCACCAAACCGGCCTGCCCTAGCACAGCCTGCGCCAGCTCAAAGGCCCGGGCCTCGGCATCCGGGTCAGGTGCTAGACCGGCTAGAGCGAAGGGCGTTCCGGGCTCAATTTGCAGGGTATAAGCCGAAATATGCTCTACCCCTAAAGCCACTGCCTGCTCGAGGTCGGCTAAGAGGTTCTGTCTGGGCAGGCCCATAATCAGGTCAATGGAGGTGCGGAAGCCCGCTTCCAGGCTCATCTCCACCGCCCGCAATGCCCCTTTCCGTCCATGGGCCCGGCCTAGGGTCTTGAGCACATCATCCTGAAAACTTTGCACTCCCAGCGAGAGCCGGTTAACCCCCAACTCACGCAGTAGTTGTAGGCGCTCGGGGTTGAGCGTGCCAGGGTTGGCCTCGAGGGTCACCTCAGCTCCCTCGAGGTTCCAAGGCAGGGCTCGAAAAAGAGCCGCTATCTCGTGGCTGCGCAAAAAGCTCGGCGTGCCCCCACCTATGTACAGCGTGTCTAGCGGGCCAGGGTGTAGTGCAAAAAGAGCCTGGGCTTCTTGCGCTAACCGTTCCAGAAAAGCCTCCACTACCCCTCCATACCGCCGAACCACGTGAAAGTCGCAGTAAGGGCAGATGGTTGGGCAGAAGGGAACGTGAACATAAAGGTGCTGCAATGTAAAGCCTCCCTTTTTTAGTACGTCTTAGCCCAGGGTGTGTTTTAGTCTAGTTCCCAGAGGCATACGGCGGCTTTGGCCTAAAGTATGCACAGCGACAGGGGCGCCATGCGTGTTAGACTAAGGGTAATATGATGGAGCCTGCAATTGCACTCTTCGGGGGTACTTACGAGAAGGCTGCGCGCATCCTCGAGGAGCTACTGCGGGAGAGCGGTGCCCGCTACGGACTTCTTCTCGATCGTAAGGGTTTCGTGCTGGCCCATAAAGAAGCCATATGGGCGCCCCGGCCCCCCGCTCTGGACTCGCTGGCAACCCTTATCGCTGGCAACGCAGCCGCCACCCAGGCCTTGGCGAAAATGCTGGGTGAGCCGCGCTTCAGCGAGCTGTTGCACCAAGGGGCTACCTACAGCCTTTATGTGGAAGAAGTAGGTGATCTGGCCCTACTGGCGATCGTCTTTGACAACTCTGTCCCGCTGGGTCGGGTTAAGCTGTTGGGCAAGCGGGCTGCGCAAGCGCTCGAGGCCATTACCAAAGATGCCGTGGTGCCACCAGGGACTTTGGGCATTGACCGTGAGTACCGTGATAGGGCCAATGCCCTCTTGGACGAGCTATTCGGTAACTGACTTATGAGCACGATTAACTTTGCCGCCAGAGAAATCAACTTCAAAATTGTCTACTACGGCCCAGGTATGTCCGGAAAGACCACCAACCTCAAGTGGGTCTTCCAGCAGGTTCCGCAAAACCGCAAGGGCGAGATGGTTTCACTGGCCACTGAGGATGAGCGTACACTGTTCTTCGACTTCTTACCGGTGGATCTGGGCGAGGTTAAGGGCTTCAAGACCCGCTTTCACTTGTACACAGTACCGGGCCAGGTCTTTTACAACGCCAGCCGGAAGTTGATCCTACGGGGTGTGGACGGCATCGTGTTTGTGGCCGACTCGGCCCCCAACCGCTTGCGCGCCAATGCCGAATCCATGCGCAATTTGCGGGAAAACCTGGCTGAGTACGGCATAAAATTGGAGGATATTCCCATCGTGCTTCAGGCCAACAAACGTGACGTTCCGGATGCCTTACCGCTCGAGATGATCCAGGCCGTTATAGACCCCGAGATGCGCCTACCCATCTTCGAAGCGGTGGCCACCACCGGTGTAGGGGTTTTTGAAACCCTAAGAGCGGTGAGCCGCCAGGTGCTTTCAAGGGTTGCCGCTGCGGGCTAACCCCTGCGGAAGCCCCCTAGACTGCGCTGTCAGCCCCGCGACAGTCTGCAGTCGGTTGGGTATGCTGTTGGGGCATGAAAACCACTCCACTGCATCAAGCCCACCTGACACAAGGAGCCCGGATGGTATCTTTTGCGGGCTATGAGATGCCCATCCAGTACACCTCCATCACCTTGGAGCACCTGGCGGTGCGGAGCCAGGCTGGCATGTTTGATGTGAGTCATATGGGGGAGTTCTGGATACGTGGGGCGGGGGCCCTCGAGTTTTTGCAGTACGCAACCCTGAATGACGTCTCTAAGCTTAAGGAAGGACGGGCCCAGTACTCCATGCTGCCCAATGCGCGCGGGGGTGTGGTGGACGACATTTATCTTTATCGAACTGGCGCACAAGAGTATTTGATGGTGCTGAACGCAGCCAACATCGAGAAAGACTGGCTCCACCTCCAGCGGCTGGCGGAGGGCTTTGCAGTAGAGCTAGAGAACGCCTCCGACCTATTTGCCCTGATCGCTGTGCAGGGCCCTAATGCGGTGGCCGTAATGCAAAAACTCACCGATACCGACCTGGCCTCGCGCAAAAAGAACGATACTTTCATGGGCAAGCTGGCGGGTAAATGGGTGCGCTTTGCCCGGACGGGCTACACCGGAGAGGATGGTTACGAGCTGTTTATTGCCCCTGAGGATGCCCAGGTAGTCTGGGAGGCTTTGCTAGCTGCTGGGATAACCCCCTGTGGCCTGGGGGCACGTGATACCTTGCGGCTCGAGGCTGGCTTCCCGCTCTACGGGCATGAGCTAACTGATGAGACCAACCCCTTATGCACCCCCTATAGCTGGGTGGTCAAAGCTCAGAAGGAGTTTTTCGGTAAAGAGGTCATGCTGCAGGTCCGCTGTGAGCGCCGGCTAGTGGGCCTGCTGGTTGAGGGAGGCATCCCCCGCGAAGGCTACCGGCTGCTGCGGGATGGGCGAGAGGTGGGATACCTGACATCGGGCACGCACTCGCCGGTGCTCAGGAAGGGCATCGGGATGGGCTATGTTGAGGCAGATTGGAGCGAACCTGGTACAAGGCTCGAGGCCGAGGTTCGCGGCAAGTTGTTGGCTGCAACAGTGGTTGAAGCCCCTTTCGTGAAGCGCTAGCCCTGTGCTGGCAAGACCCTTTGGCGATAAACTCACAACCGAGGTACGACCATGAACTATCCTTCCGAACTAAAGTACACCAAGACGCACGAGTGGGTTCGTCTCGAGGGCGACGTGGCGGTGGTAGGCATCACCGATTTTGCCCAGGATGCCCTAGGCGACGTGGTTTTTGTGGACTTACCACAAACAGGCCGAACCGTAGAAGCGGGCGCAGCAGTGGCGGTGGTGGAGTCGGTCAAGACAGCCTCGGATATCTACGCCCCGCTAAGCGGGGAAATCATCGAAGTCAACAGTGCCCTGTCGGATAAACCCGAGTTGATTAACCAGTCGCCTTATGCGGAAGGCTGGCTGTTTAAGATGAGGGTCAACCCGTTGGACGTGAACAAGCTTCTATCAGCAGCGGACTACCGGGCGGTGGCGGAAAACCAGTAGCGCTCGAGTCAAAACTGTACAGGCGTCACTTTTAGGCTAGTGACCCCTTAGGCTACCATAGATTTCGTAAAATCAGCAGGCTGCTGGTGGGAGAGATGGGCTCGCCCCACGCCGAAGGAGCAACCGCCCCGGAAACTCTCAGGCAAAAGGACCACAGCAGCGCAATCTGGAGAGAGGCGCATACCGCCCGCCGACGGGGTAACACTCTCAGGCAAAAGGACAGATGGGGCTAGGAGATCGCATGACCCCAGCGCATAGACCCCGCTCCACCGATTTCTCGCGTAGGCATATCGGCCCCACCCCCGCGGATATCCAGCAGATGCTGGAAGCGGTGGGTGTGTCGTCTTTGCAAGAGCTCATTGAGCAGACGGTGCCAGCCTCCATCCGTGAGGACCTGCCCTTGGAGATCGGCCCTGGTCTGAGCGAAAGCGAGATGCTGGAGCGCATGCGGGCCATTGCCGGTAAAAACCAAGTCTTCACCTCACTGATTGGGCAGGGCTATTACGGCACGATTCTGCCGCCCGTGATCCAGCGCAACCTGCTGGAAAACCCAGCCTGGTACACCGCTTACACACCCTACCAGCCTGAAATTAGCCAGGGCCGCCTAGAGGCCTTGCTCAACTTTCAGACCGTGGTGGCCGACCTCACCGGGCTGGACCTTGCCAACGCCTCTCTGTTGGACGAGGCCACCGCGGCGGCCGAGGCTATGGCTGTAGCGCACCGGACCTGTAAAAAGCCCCGCAGTGCGTTTTTTGCCGACAAAAACCTTCACCCCCAGACCCTGGCGGTGTTGCAGACCCGGGCTGAGCCCTTGGGCTGGCAGCTGGTGGTGGGGGACCCCGAGGCCGATCTGAACCCTGAGGGGCTTTTTGGTGCCATTTTTCAGTACCCCGATACCCTAGGACACGTTCGTGACCTGCGACCTTACATTGAAAAAGTAAAGGCTGCGGGCGCCTTGGCGGTGGTGGCTGCCGACCTTCTATCTCTTACCTTGCTGACCCCTCCAGGCGAGCTAGGGGCTGATGTTGCTGTGGGTTCGGCCCAACGCTTTGGGCTACCCATGGGCTACGGCGGGCCCCACGCGGGCTATATGGCGGTCAGGGATGCGCTCAAGCGGGCTATACCGGGCCGGCTGGTGGGGGTTTCGATAGATGCGCGGGGCAACCGGGTCTACCGCCTGACCCTTCAAACCCGTGAACAACATATTCGTCGTGAGAAAGCCACCTCCAATATCTGTACGGCGCAGGTTTTGCCGGCGGTGATCGCCTCGATGTATGCGGTCTACCACGGGCCCGAGGGGCTGCGCGAGATCGCCCAGAGCATACATGACAAAACCGCAATTTTGTCGGCAGGGCTAAAGCGCCTGGGCTTTGAGCCCATCAACCCACACTTCTTCGATACCCTCACCATCCGGGTGGAAGGCCAGCTCGAGGAGATTCTGGCCAAAGCCCGCAGCCGCCGCATCAACCTGCGTAAAGTGGACGAGGCCCATATCGGCATCGCGCTCGACGAAACCACCACCCCTGCCGTCATCGAGGCGGTCTGGCAGGCTTTTGGGGGCGACTTCAAATACGAAGACTTTGCCCCGGAAAATCATCTGCCTGCGGACTTACGGCGCACCAGCCCCTACCTGACCCACCCGGTTTTTAATCGCTACCACTCCGAGACCGAGCTGATGCGCTACATGCGTAAACTGGCCGACCGCGATCTGGCCTTAGACCGGGCTATGATCCCCCTGGGCTCCTGTACCATGAAGCTTAACGCCGCTGCCGAGATGATGCCCATCAGCTGGCCCGAGTTTGCCCACCTGCACCCCTTCGCACCCGCCGAGCAGGCCCAGGGCTACCACGAGCTGTTCGAAACCCTGAGCCGCTGGCTGTGCGAGATTACTGGCTTTGATGCTGTCTCGCTACAGCCCAACTCCGGCGCCCAGGGGGAGTATGCCGGGCTGCTGGCCATCCGGGCTTACCACCGCTCTCGAGGGGAGGGGCACCGCAACGTCTGCTTGATTCCTTCTTCAGCCCACGGCACCAACCCGGCCTCGGCCCAGATGGCCGGTATGGAGGTGGTGGTGGTGGCCTGCAATGAGCAAGGCTACGTGGACTTGCGCGACCTCGAGGCCAAAGCCAAGCAGTACGCCGACAGGCTGGCGGCGGCGATGGTTACCTACCCCTCTACCCACGGGGTATTTGAGGAACAAATTCGTGAGCTATGCGAGCTTGTGCACCGCTATGGGGGCCAGGTCTACCTGGATGGCGCTAACCTCAACGCTCAGGTAGGGCTGGCCAAACCCGGCCACTACGGGGCTGACGTCTCGCACTTCAACTTGCACAAGACCTTTGCCATTCCTCACGGCGGGGGTGGTCCTGGGATGGGCCCCATTGGGGTCAAGGCCCACCTGGCTCCCTTCTTGCCTGGACACCCCGTGCTCGACGGTGGAACCGCTCCGGTGGGGCCAGTGGCGGCAGCGCCTTATGGCTCGGCCTCGATTCTGCCCATCTCGTTTGCCTACATCTGGATGATGGGTAGTGAGGGGCTCAAGCGGGCTACCGAGGTGGCTATTCTGAACGCTAACTACATCGCCTGTCGCCTCGAGCCTTACTTCCCGGTGCTATACAAGAACGAAAAAGGCCGGGTGGCCCATGAGTGCATCCTTGACCTCAGGGCCTTCAAAACTCGCTGTGGTGTTACCGTGGAGGATATTGCTAAGCGCCTAATAGACTACGGTTTCCACGCTCCTACCATGAGCTTTCCGGTGCCTGGCACGCTCATGGTTGAGCCGACCGAGTCGGAGTCGAAGTACGAGCTCGACCGATTCATTAACGCCATGATTGCCATCCGCGAGGAGATTGGCCAGATCGAGCGGGGCGAGCTTACTGTAGAAGAGAGCCCTTTGCGCCACGCACCACACACTGTGCTGGATCTGGCCGATGAACGCTGGAGCCGCAAGTACACCAGGGCCCAAGGCTGCTTCCCCGCAGGCCTGCAGGCCATGGACAAGTACTGGAGCCCGGTAAATCGTGTGGATAATGCCTACGGTGACCGTAATATCGTATGCACGTGCCCACCGCCGGAGGCCTATGCCTAGCCCTCTTTAGTGCTGGATCAGCGCGAGGAGGCCTGGGGGTACCTCTTTACTGGCGCGGTGATCGGCTTGACATAACCGCACCTTCTGACTAAACTTTCATTCATCCGCGCTGGGGCGCGGCCAAAACTAGCCGTTCTTTTATCCAGAGCGACGGAGGGATCCGGCCCTATGAAGTCGCAGCAACCCACAAAAAGCCTCTGCCCATGACCAGAAGGCTTTTTGCACGGTGCTAACTCCGGCCCAACCGCGGAACGCTGTAGGCCTACGGTGTTCAAGGCTGGGCATAGCCTTGCGGCTGGGGAAGATAAGAGAAGGGAATACGCAAGTCGTACCCCCTTCCAGTCATAAAAGAACGTCTGGCGGGGGGTTTTGCTGTAGCAAAACTCCTACCGAACGGCGCCCCTTAACTCCGCGGATGACCCGGGGCAGACCGCTGACGCGGCCCACCCGGACAAGCCACGTTCTAAGAAAGGTAGGAGATGGTATGTCGCAGAAATACCGCTTTGAGACCCTCCAACTGCATGCTGGCTATAGCCCCGACCCCACCACTGGCGCCCGCCAGGTGCCCATCTACGCCACAACCTCTTACCAGTTCAGAGATGCTGACCATGCTGCTCGGCTCTTTGGGTTGCAGGAGTCTGGCAATATCTACACCCGCATTATGAACCCTACCACGGATGTGCTGGAAAAGCGCATCGCAGCCCTCGAGGGCGGTGTGGCTGCTTTAGCGACCAGTTCAGGCCATGCCGCACAGTTCCTGGCCATAACCAACATCGCCCAGGCGGGTGATAACTTTGTTTCTACCCCCAACCTTTACGGTGGCAGCATAAATCAGTTTAAGGTTACGTTGCCTCGGCTGGGTATCGAGTGCCGCTTTACCGACAGCGCCGAAAGCGTAGAAGATTTCATTCGCCTTAGTGATGAGAAAACCCGTTTCTGGTACCTGGAATCGCTGGGTAACCCAGCCTTGAACATCCCCGACTTCGAAGCCATTGCTCAGGCCGCCCAGGAGCGGGGGATTGCCCTCATTGTGGACAACACCTTCGGCCACGGAGGCTACCTTTTTCGTCCGCTGGAGTGGGGGGCTAACGTTGTGACCCACTCTGGAACCAAATGGATCGGGGGGCATGGGGCCGCTATGGCCGGTTTGATCGTGGATGGGGGTAACTTTAACTGGGACAACGGGCGATACCCCCTGATTACTGAGCCACAGCCTGGCTATCACGGCCTCGAGCTCCACAAAGCCTTGGGTAATCTGGCCTTTATCACTAAAGCTCGCATTGATGGCCTGCGTGACCAGGGACAGTGCCTAGGGCCCTTCGAGGCCTTCCTGATCCTGCTGGGTCTGGAGACCCTCTCTTTGCGCTCCGAGCGGCACGTGGCAAACACCCTAGCCTTGGCCCACTGGCTGCGCGAACAGGAAGAAGTGGCCTGGGTTAACTACCCTGGCCTGGATGATCATCCCAGTTATGCCAAGGCCCAGAAGTACTTCAAGGGCAAACCTGGCTCGGTGTTTACCTTTGGCCTGAAGGGTGGCTTTGAGGCTGCTAAGCGCTTCATAAACCGCCTCGAGCTGGTTTCTCACCTGGCCAATGTGGGTGACACCCGCACCTTGGCTATCCACCCTGCCTCCACCACACACTCCCAGCTATCGCCGGAGGAACAGATCCGCGCTGGGGTCAGCCCAGAGCTGGTGCGGATTAGCGTGGGTCTGGAGGCCGTTGAGGACATCCAAGCCGACATCAAGCAGGCCCTTTGCGCAAGGGTTGGGGCCTGAGGTAGATCGCGCATAGCCGGGAATAATAGAGATGACCGATCTGCTGATTCAAGAAGCCTGGGGCGACCACGAAGCCTTGCTCATTAAGCCCCCCAGGAGCCGGGGCCGGGTGCCGCCCCCGGTGCCGTTGGAGGCCCGGGTGGCGGGTGTGTTCCACCTCGAGCAAGGTGGCACCTTACCCGAGCTTCGCCTGCGCTATGAGACCTATGGCCGGCTTGACCTCGAGCGCAGCAACGCGGTGCTGGTATTTCACGCCTGGACAGGTTCTGCCCATCTGGCCGGCACATACACCCAAGAGACCCTGCGCAGCCTGCCCGCCTTGGAGCAAGCCTTTGGCGCAGATGGCTGGTGGGATGAGCTGGTTGGGCCAGGCCGGATGCTGGACACGGAAAAGTATTTTGTAATCTGCGCCAATCACATCGGAAGCTGCTATGGTTCTACCGGCCCTCTTTCGCTCAACCCAGTCACGGGGCGGCCCTACGGGCCGGAATTTCCTCGGCTTACCGTGCGGGATCTGGCTCGAGCCCAGGCCAAGCTTCTAGACTTTCTTGGCATTGATAAGGTGACCTTGCTGGGGGGCAGTCTGGGCGGCATGGTGGCGCTGGAATTTGCCCTTTTGTACCCACAGCGGGTGCGCAAGATGGTGGTGTTGGCTGCACCCGCGGTGCACGGTCCTTGGGCCCGGGCTTTCAACCGCCTCTCGCGTGAGGCGGTGTGGGCTGATCCTGGCTATCGCGGTGGCTACTACACCGAACAGCCCGTAGGCCTTCAGCTTGGCCGCGCCATCGCGATGCTCTCCTTTCGCTCGCCCGACTCCTTCCGCCTGCGCTGGCAGCAGCAGCCCGAGCGAGGGGAGCGGTATGTGCTGTATCAGGGCGAAAAATTTGCCAGACGCTTTGACGCCAACGCCTACCTTATCCTTTCCGAGGTCATGGACACCCACGATGTGGGCCGTGGGCGTGGAGGTCTCGAGGCCGCACTAAGTCAACTCAAGCGCATTCCAAGCTTGTTTGTTGGCATAGACACCGATGTGCTTTACACCGCCCAAGAGGTACGGGAGATGGCGGCTCTTAGTGGTGCGATCTATCGTGAGATTAAAAGCCCGCACGGCCACGATGCTTTCCTGATCGAGACCGACCAGGTCGAGCACATCTTNGCCGACTTCCTCTGAGAACTGCCCTGGTCTTTGTGCGTGCTCGCCAAGGCGCTCGGCTGGTAATAGAATGGCGCCTATGGAGATTACGCCTGAACTGGTGAGAAAACTGGGCCGGCTCTCGAGGCTGGCGCTCANGCCGGAAGAGGAGGCCCGGCTGGAGGGTGAATTGCGCGCAATCGTGGGCTTTTTCGAGAAACTAAGCGAGCTTGACACCGACGGACTTCCTGCCATGGCCCGACCGGTGGAGATCACCAACCGCTTGAGGGCTGATCAGGTTGCTCCATCGCTCTCACAGCAGGAAGCCCTCTCGGTGGCCATAGAGCAGCTCGAGGGGCAGTTCAAGGTGCCCAGGGCCATTGAGTAGCAACTTTGTGTCTTATGCTGGATATCAAATTCATTCGTGAGAACCCTCAGATCGTCCGCCAGGCCATCGAAAAGAAAGGAGCCAACCTCGACCTAGACCAGCTGCTGGCCTTGGATAAGCGGGTGCAGGAGCTCAAGCGAAAAACCGAGCAGCTCCAGGCTGAACGCAANGCCAACGCCAAGGCCGCTGCCCGGGCNANNGCAGAAGAGCGGGAAGCGATGGTTGAAAAGGGNAAGCAGATNGCACATCAGCTCGCCGAGCTCGAGCCNCAGCTACGNGCNCTCGAGGCCCAGCTCAAGTACCTGCTCTATCTAACCCCCACCATTCCTTGGGAGGGGGCACCGGTTGGTCCAGACGACTCCTTCAACCTAGAAACCCGCACGTACGGCAAGCCGCGCTCATTTTTGTTTGAGCCCCTCGATCACGTAGCTTTGATGGAAAAAAATGGCTGGGGCGACTTTGAACGTGCTGCGAAGGTCTCAGGCTCCCGCTCCTACATTCTCAAGGGTGACCTGATGCTCTACGAGCAAGCCCTGCTGCGTTTTGCCCTGGATCAGATGATCCGGGCGGGTTTTACCCCCCTAAGCGTACCCAGCCTTACCAAAGAGGAGGCCCTTTATGCCCACGGCCAGTTTCCTGCTGCCCGCGACCAGGTCTACTCGCTGGATGGGCAGAGCGCCTACCTGGCAGGGACGTCTGAGGTGTTGCTAAACTACCTGCACGCTGGAGAAATTCTATCCAAAAGTGAGCTNCCAAAGACCTATTGTGCGCTCTCGCCGTGCTTCCGCAGCGAGGCGGGCTCGGCGGGGAGGGATGTGCGGGGTTTGATGCGCGTTCACCAGTTCAACAAGGTAGAGCAGTACGTGTTGTGCGAAGCCGATCTGGCAGAGTCGAACCGCTGGTTTGAGACCATGCTCTCCATCTCCGAGGGTATTCTGCAGGCCCTCGAGCTACCCTACCGCGTGATCGAGGTGTCCACGGGAGATATGGGCCTGGGCAAGTACCGCCAGGTGGATCTCGAGACCTGGGTGCCCAGTGAGAAACGGTACCGTGAGACCCACTCCTGCTCGGCCCTGCTGGACTGGCAAGCCCGGCGGGCTAGCCTACGCTACCGTGATGGGCAGGGTAAGGTTCGCTACGCTTATACCCTCAATAACACCGCCTTGGCTACCCCTAGGATTCTGGTGATGCTCCTGGAAAACCACCAAAACGAGGATGGAACTGTTTGCGTTCCCAAGGCAATACAGCCCTACCTGGGAAAGGAAAAGCTCGAGCCCGTGTCCTCCAGGCCTTAAGACCTTGTGCCTTGACGCAAGGCTATGCTAAACTACCCTTTGTGTTTTGTGGCCAGCACCCTGGGTGCGTCCCACAAAAAGCGTAAGAGCCAGCCGCCGCAGGGAGTTCTCGCCTGCGGAAGAACCCTGTTAGCTTACGAAAAACCCCCTAAACGCTAAAAAGCCCTCTTTTGCGCATTCGTGTGCAATAAGGGCGCATGGGCTCTGAGGTGTTTTAATGAAGATAGAGCGGTTTGGCAAGATCAAGGAAGTTATTCCCCTTCCACCCCTTACCGAGATCCAGGTAGACTCATTCAAAAAAGCCCTGCAGGCCGACGTGCCTCCTTCCAAGCGGGAGAATATCGGCCTGCAAGCAGCCTTCAAAGAGGCCTTCCCCATTGAGGAGGGCGAGAAGGGGCGGGGGTTAGTGCTGGATTTCCTGGAGTATCGTCTGGGTGAGCCACCTTTTGACCAGGATGAGTGCCGAGAAAAAGACCTCACCTACCAGGCCCCGCTATACGCCAAGCTGCTGCTGGTTCACAAAGACACNGGGNTNCTCAAGGAAGACGAGGTCTTTNTNGGCGACCTNCCGCTNATGACCCAAGACGGCTCCTTNATNGTTAACGGTGCCGACCGGGTAATCGTTTCGCAGATCCACCGCTCGCCTGGCGTTTACTTCACTGCAGACCAGACGCGTCCGGGTAGGTTTGTGGCTTCGGTCATACCGCTGCCCAAGCGCGGCCCATGGATTGACCTCGAGTTCGAGCAGACCGGCGTGGTGGTGATGAAGGTCAATAAAAAGAAGTTCCCGCTGGCCCTTCTTCTGCGGGTGCTCGGCTTTACTGCTGAGAGCCTGAGCAGGGAACTTGGAGACTACCCTGAGCTGCTGCCTGGCCTGCTGGAAGCCCAGTTCCGTGGAACCAAGGTGCTTGAGATGGGCATGGAGGAGGCCCTTCTGAAGCTCTTTACCGAACTGCGTCCCGGTGATCCACCTAAACGCGATAAAGCCATCACCTACCTGCACTCCTTGTTATCCGATCCCCGCCGCTATGACCTGGGCGAGGCTGGTAGGTACAAGGCTCAACAAAAACTGGGCATTCAGCTATCGGGCCGCATGCTGATTAAGTTCGAGAACGGCGAATTCAAGGACGAAGCCCTGCTGCCAGTGCTTAAGTACCTGTTCGCCCTGCAAAGCGGTAAGCCCGGCTACGAGGCCGATGATATTGACCATCTTGGTAACCGCCGCATCCGCACCGTGGGGGAGCTGCTGGCCGACCAGTTTAGGGTGGGGCTCGCCCGTCTAGCTCGCGGGGTACGCGAGCGCATGCTCCTGGGTACCCCCGAATCGGCCACCCCGGCTAAGCTGGTCAATAACCGCCCTTTGGTAGCAGCTATCCGCGAGTTCTTTAGCCGTAGCCAGCTCAGCCAGTTCAAGGATCAGACCAACCCTCTTTCTGAGCTGCGCCACAAGCGCCGTATCTCGGCCCTGGGGCCAGGAGGGCTGACCCGTGAGCGGGCAGGCTTCGACGTGCGCGACGTGCACCGCACCCACTACGGGCGCATCTGTCCCATTGAGACACCGGAGGGTGCCAACATTGGTCTGATCTCCTCGCTGGCCTCCTTTGGCCGTGTCAACGACCTAGGTTTCATCCTCACCCCTTACCGTAAGGTGGTTGACGGTCGGGTAACCGAGCAGGTCGACTTCATGACCGCAACCGAAGAGGACCGCTACGCCATTGCCCAGGCCAACACCCCGCTCAAGCCCGACGGCCGCTTCGATACCCAGCAGGTGGTGGTGCGCAAGAAGGGCGAGCCCATGGTGGTGCGTCCAGAAGAAGTGGAGTACATGGATGTTTCACCCAAGCAGGTTTTCTCGGTCAACACCAACCTGATTCCCTTCCTCGAGCACGACGATGCCAACCGTGCCTTGATGGGCTCCAACATGCAGTCCCAGGCGGTGCCGCTGCTCCGCGCGCAGAGCCCGGTGGTGATGACCGGGGTGGAGGAGCGCGTGGTGCGCGATTCGCTCACCTCCATATACGCCGATGTGGACGGTGTTGTGGAGTATGTGGACGGGAACAAGATTCTCATCAGGGGTGAGGACAAGGNTTTGTACGAGTACCACCTGCGCCGCTTTGTCCGCTCCAACCAGGGNACTACCCTCGACCAGCGCCCGCGGGTCTCCAAAGGCCAAAAGGTGCGCAAGGGCGAGCTTCTGGCTGATGGCCCGGCCTCTGATGAGGGCTACTTGGCCCTGGGGCAAAACGTCCTGGTAGCCATCATGCCCTTTGACGGCTACAACTATGAAGATGCCATCATCATCTCTGAGGATCTGTTGCGCCGCGACTTTTACACCTCAGTGCATATTGAGCGCTACGAGATTGAAGCCCGTGATACTAAGCTGGGCCCCGAACGGATAACCCGCGATATCCCNAACCTTTCCGAAGCAGCCCTGCGTGACCTGGATGAAGACGGCGTGGTTCGGATCGGAGCAGAGGTCAAGGCTGGGGATATTCTGGTGGGTCGTACCAGCTTCAAAGGGGAGACTGAGCCCACCCCTGAAGAGCGATTGCTGCGCAGTATCTTTGGTGAGAAGGCCCGCGATGTGAAGGACACCTCCCTCAGGGTGCCGCCCGGCGAGGGGGGCATCGTGGTGCGCACCCTGCGCCTGCGCCGCGGCGACCCTGGCGTGGAGCTCAAACCTGGCGTTCGCGAGGTAGTGCGGGTCTACGTGGCCCAGAAGCGCAAGCTGCAGGTGGGTGATAAGCTGGCCAACCGCCACGGTAACAAGGGCGTGGTTGCCAAAATACTGCCCCCTGAAGACATGCCCTATATGCCCGATGGCACTCCGGTAGACATTGTGTTGAACCCCCTAGGTGTGCCCAGCCGTATGAACTTAGGGCAGATTTTGGAAACCCACCTGGGCTTGGCAGGTTATGAGCTGGGCATCAAGTTTATCACTCCGGTGTTTGACGGTGTTAGCGAGGAAGAGATTAAGGAAATGCTGNGCAAGGCCTTCGACAAGAAGTGGGAGGCCCGCGCCGCTGCGGGGTTCGGCATTGACAACCGCGAGCGCGAGGTGCTGGCTCGAGCGGCCAAGCTGGGTCTGGTCAACGAAGAGGCCAGCCTGCTCGAGCAGTTACGTGAGGTGGCCCAGCAAGGCAAGAGCGTGCTCTACGATGGCCGCACGGGGGAACCCATCGAGGCCCCCATCGTGGTCGGCGTGATGTACATCATGAAGCTGTACCACATGGTGGAGGACAAGATGCACGCCCGCTCCACCGGTCCTTACTCGCTCATTACCCAGCAACCCCTAGGAGGCAAGGCCCAGTTTGGCGGGCAACGCTTCGGCGAGATGGAGGTCTGGGCCCTCGAGGCTTATGGCGCGGCCCATACCCTGCAGGAAATCCTCACCATCAAATCCGATGACATCGAGGGTCGTAATGCGGCGTATGAGGCGGTGGTCAAGGGCGAGGATGTGCCCGAGGCCAGTGTGCCTGAGAGCTTCAGGGTGCTGGTGAAAGAGCTGCAGTCGCTAGGACTTGATGTGGAGACCTACGACGAGAATTCCCGCAACCTAGATATCTTCGAGGGGTTGGCTTCTAAGCGTTAAAACGCAGCGAAAGCCGATGTTCTATGCACAAGTGGTCGGCTATCCAAGAGGGAAAAATGAGCAAACGTGAAGTGCGTAAGGTAAGAATCGGCCTGGCCTCTCCTGAGAAAATCCGCAGCTGGAGCTACGGTGAGGTCGAAAAACCTGAGACTATCAACTACCGTACCCTAAAACCCGAGCGCGACGGGCTTTTCGATGAACGCATCTTCGGGCCGCAAAAAGACTACGAGTGCGCCTGCGGTAAGTACAAGCGGCAGCGTTTTGAGGGCAAAGTTTGTGAGCGTTGCGGGGTTGAGGTGACCAAGAGCATTGTGCGGCGCTATCGCATGGGGCACGTAGAACTTGCAACCCCGGTGGCCCACATCTGGTACGTCAAGGACGTGCCCAGCAAGATCGGCACCCTGCTCGACCTTTCGGCGCAGGAGCTCGAGCAGGTGCTGTACTTCGCCAAGTACATTACCATTGACCCCAAAGGGGCTATGTTGGGCGGGGTGCCGGTGCAGAAGCGCCAGCTTCTGACCGATGAGGAGTACCGTGAGCTGCGCTTTGGCCGACAGGAGACCTACACCATCCCGGCGGGTGTGGAGACCTTCGTCAAAGATGGCGACGAGGTGAAAAAGGGCCAGGAGCTAGCGCCCGGTGTGGTGAGCAAGATGGACGGCCTGGTGCTCTTCCGCTTTCCCCGCCGCATCCGGGTGGAGTATGCGGATAAGGAGCGGGCCCGCCTCACCCTGCCCAAGGCCGCCTGGATCGAGCAGGAGAACTACAAGCCCGGTGAGCCGCTGGCTGAGCTCGAGACCTCCTACCAGATCGTTAGTGAGGATGCAGGGGCGGTGGCGCTGGAGGAGGTGGGCGATGGGGCCTTACTCAAAATCCTCGACCCAGACACCAACGTGCTGAGCGCCGTTTACCTGATTCCTGCGGGGATGTACCTCAAAGTGGGCCAGGGTGAGCTGGTGGGACACGGGGATGTGCTGGCCCAGGGTAAGGGGCAGCTGCGTATGCCCCGGGGCCTGAAGGTCGAGAAGGTGGTGGCCGAGACCTCCAAAAAAGAGGTTCACC
>JGI24186J35511_1000221_pt1 | contig 22455 bp, 13 predicted proteins | sample YNPBryulayer2012_FD_35511 | JGI IMG/M metagenome (IMG submission 35511) | reverse complement strand
TTGCGCCTGTGTCTGGTCTCCAACACCCGGCGCCGACGCAGGCTAGAGGTGCTTGCGAAAGAGCTGGGCATCGCTTACGTGCCAAAGGCGTTCAAACCGCGCCGGTATGGGTTGCGGCAGGCTCTGGAGCAGCTGGGAACGCCTCCTGAGCAGGCAGTGATGATAGGCGACCAGATGTTCACCGACGTGTGGGGAGGCAACCGCATGGGGATGCATACCATCCTGACGCTGCCGATGGCTCGACGTGAGTTCATCGTCACGAAGGTAAGTCGCCTTCTGGAGCGAATATTACTGTGGGCGTACCGCCGTGCGGGCGTGTTGTCGCGGGATGAGGGAACCCGCAAAACCGTTCTAACGTCAAACAATCGAGGGGGAATCGGTTCGTGAGAGTGATTACGGGGCGGACACAAGTGGTGGGCGTGATGGGATATCCGGTGGAGCATAGCCTCTCTCCGGCAATGCACAACGCCGCTTTTGAGGCGTTGAATATGGACTGGATTTATGTGCCTCTGCTCACCCCACCCGAAAACGTTCAGGAAGCCATCGCGGGATTGCGTGCGATGAGTTTTCGGGGCGCGAATATTACCGTGCCGCTGAAGGAACTGATACCGCCTTTGATGGACGAGTTGAGCGAGGTGGCAAAGCAGATTGGCGCGGTCAACACGGTGTGTCGACGGGAAGATGGCACGCTGTATGGCACGAGCACCGATGGCATCGGGTTTCTGCGGTCGCTGGAATCGGAGCAGGTGCTGATTGGGGAGGACCTGCGTGTGGTGGTGCTGGGCACTGGCGGGTCAGCGCGCGCGGTGGCGAACGCACTGATTCAGGTCGGTGCGAAGGTGACCGTGGTGAGCCGTCATCGCGACCGGGCGGCGCAGATGCTGTGGGAGCTGGGAGCAGAAGCCCATGCCCTGCAATACCATGACCCTGCGGTAGTGCAGGTGATACGAGAAGCGCAGGTAATGGTCAACACCACTCCTCTGGGTCTTTATCCCAATGTGGAGGAGATGCCGCCTATCCCGCTGGAAGGATTGCATCCGGATATGCTGGTGTATGACCTGGTCTACAATCCACCGGTAAGCAGGCTGCTTCGTGAGGCGCAAAAAAAAGGATGTGCCATCATGAACGGCGTAAAAATGCTTGTACATCAGGGGGCGGAATCTTTTCGTTTGTGGACAGGACAATATCCTCCTGTAGACGTGATGGAGCAAGTGGTTCGAAAAGCACTGGGCATGGAGTTTGCGGGACAGGTTGTGTAGAGGTTGTATATCTCGTCATAAAATGCTATGATGGTGTAGCAGGAATCATCGGTGCATTCACCGGATACACCCGTCTCCGGCACGGGTGGGGAGCCAAACAAGTAAACGGGGTGAGAGAGCAATGGCAACCGTACGGAAGAGTCTCGGCGAGTATCTGGTCGAGCGGGGATACATCACGCGCGAGCATCTGGAGCAGGCGCAAAAAATCCAGCGCAGCTCTGGTGGCGACCTAGGCAGGATCCTGGTCGACAACCAGTGGGCGACACCTGCGCAGGTGGCGGAGGCGCGCGCGCAGGAACTGGGAGTTCCTTTTGTCGACCTGAACACCTTTACCATCGACCCCAGCGCGGTGAACGTGGTTCCCGAGCGCATTGCCCGACAGCACAAGGTGGTTCCCATCCTGAAGGATGGCAACGTGTTGACCGTAGCGATGGCGGACGTGAACAACGTGCTGGCGTTTGATGACCTGCGGATAGTTTCGCGCTGCACCATTCGCCCTGCGCTGGCAGCAGCCGACGCCATCGAAGAGGCGATTAACCGCGCCTACCAGTCCGTGGTCGGCAAAGCGCCGGATGCGGAAACGTCCACCGCGGCAGCTGCACCCGTCGGCGGGGGGATGATGGCGCAGATTAAGGCGGATATCGCGCAGGTTGGCGTGGGTATGGATGTGGATGAAGAGGATGTGGAAAGCGCGGCGCGCGTCGCAGAGGAAGCTCCTATCGTGCGCATCGCCAACACCATTATCCAGCAGGCGGTTAAAGAGCGGGCATCGGATATCCACGTGGAGCCCCAGGAGCGCGGCGTGCGAATCCGTTACCGCATTGACGGTGTCTTGCACGAGATTATGACCCTGCCCAAGTACATTCAGGCTCCACTCATCTCCCGCTACAAGATTATGGCGGAGATGAACATCGCGGAGCGCCGCCTCCCGCAAGACGGACGTATCCCCATCCGTGTGGAAGGCAAAGATTACGACCTGCGTGTGTCTTCAATCCCCGTTCACCTCAGCTCTGGCATGGGCGAAAAAATCGTCATGCGTATCCTGGACAAGACCAGCATCCTGATCGGTCTGGAGAAACTGGGGTTTACTGCAGAGGTGCAGGCGCAGCTAGAGGAGCTGGTCATCCAGCCGAACGGTATGGTGCTCTCTACCGGTCCGACGGGTTCGGGAAAGACCACGACCCAGTATTCGGTGCTGCACAAACTCAACTCGATTGAAAAGAACATCATCACCATCGAGGACCCTGTGGAGTACCAGCTGCCGGGTATCAGCCAGGTGCAGGTGAACCGTAAAGCCGGATTGACCTTCGCGAACGCTCTGCGCTCGTTCCTGCGCCAGGACCCTGATATCATCATGGTCGGTGAAATGCGCGACCTGGAAACGGCGGAAATCGCGATTGAGGCATCGCTGACGGGACACCTCGTTTTGACCACCCTGCACACGAACGACGCTCCGTCGGCGGTCATCCGTATGGTCGATATGGGTGTGGAGCCATACCTTATCTCTGCAACCGTGATTGGTGTTCTGGCACAGCGTCTGGCACGCCGTCTCTGCCCGCACTGCAAGGAACCGTACGAGGTGCCTGCCGCCGACCTGCGGCGGTTTGGCTTCCGTCCGCAACGCCCTGACCAGATGGTAACACTCTGGCGAGGGCGAGGGTGTGAGGCGTGCCGGTATACCGGTTTCCGCGGACGAATCGGCATCTTTGAACTGATGCGGGTGAACGACGAAATCGCTGAACTGATTGTCCGGCGTGCGCCGCTGGCAGACATCCGCGACGCGGCAAAGGCGAACGGCATGCACGAGCTGCGTGAAGATGGCTTGCTGAAGGTTCTGGAAGGCGTGACCACACCGGACGAAGTGATGCGCGTGGTCTTCACCGCAGGGCACTAACAACCATCAAGGGAGGCAGAACTTTCTGTGGAGCAGACAACGCAGTTCGATATCGAACCCACCATCGGAGGGCAAACCGCTGCCCCCTCCGCGGCGACGGCGGTTCGTCCANGCAGTCTCGAGGATGCACACATCGACGACCTGCTGCGCATCGTCGTCGAAAAGGGGGCGTCTGACCTGCATCTGTGCGCAGGCGTACCACCCGTCATCCGCTTGGACGGCAGGTTGATACCCACCAATTATGAAAAAGCCACCCCGCAGGACACGCAGCGGCTCATGTACGATATCCTGACCGACGAGCAAATCCAGCGGTTCGAGAGCACCCTCGAACTGGACTTCTCGTACTCGCTGGGCAAAATGGCACGCTTCCGCGTCAACGTGTACCGCGACCGAGGCGCAGTGGCGGCGGCGTTCCGATTGATTCCCACTCGCATCCCGACTATTCGTGAACTGAACCTGCCGCCGGTGCTGGAAGAGCTCACGCGCCTGCCGCGCGGATTGATTATCGTCACCGGACCCACCGGTTCGGGNAAGTCCACTACTCAGGCGGCAATGATTAACCAGATTAACATGGAGCGAAGCGTGCATATCGTCACCATCGAGGACCCGATTGAATATCTCCACTCGCACCGCTTCAGCATTATCAACCAGCGCGAGCTGGGGCAGGATACCAGGTCGTTCCATAATGCGCTGCGGGCGGTTCTGCGCGAGGACCCGGACGTGATTCTCGTGGGAGAGATGCGCGACCCGGAGACCATCGCACTGGCGATTACCGCAGCCGAAACCGGACACCTCGTGCTGGCAACACTGCATACCAACAGTGCAGCCACCACGATTGACCGTATCGTGGACGTNTTCCCGCCTGGACAGCAGGAGCAAATCCGCATCCAGCTCTCCAACAGCATTCAGGCAGTTATCTGCCAGCAACTGCTACCCCGCGCGGGACAACCAGGGCGCGTGCCGGCGGTAGAGGTGATGATTGCCACTCCGGCGATTCGAAACCTGATTCGCGAAAACAAGGCACACCAGATTACCTCGGTCATCCAGACCAGCGCAAACGTGGGCATGCAGACGATGGACCAGTCGCTGCGTGACCTTTACATGAAGGGCTGGATTACGCTGGAAGAGGCGCTCTCGCGGGCAATGAACCCCGACGAGCTGAAAAAGATGATNTCGCCCACCACAGTGACCGAGGGCACCGTCGCGGCGCGTGGACGATAAACGAGCGGAACCGTAGCCGCAGGCTTCCGCCTGCGTTTCAGATAGACAGGTACATGGAATCGTAGCCGCAGGCTNTAGCCTGCGCCGCTGCAGAGGAGGGAACAACCATGCCAACTTTTGCTTACACCTTCCGCGATGCGTCCGGTAACGTGCGTTCCGGCACCTCGGAGGCGGAAAGCGCAGAAACCCTGCGCCGGCGTTTGCAGGAGCAGGGCTTTACCGTCACCGAAGTGCGTCAGGTGCGCGCACATCGACCCGGCGGCGGTTGGGGACGGGTGAAGCTCAGCGACCTGGCGATTTTCTGCCGCCAGTTCTCCACCATGCAGGATGCGGGAGTGTCCATCGTGCGCAGTCTGGACGTTCTGGCTCAGCAGACCCAGAGCCCCAAACTGCGACGCATCATCATGGACATTCAGGCGGAAGTNGAAGCCGGTCAGACGCTTTCGAAAGCGATGAGCAAGTACCCGAACGTGTTCTCCAACCTGTTCATCGGTTTGATCCGCGCCGGTGAAGTGGGTGGCGTTCTGGAGGAGAGCCTGCAGCGTCTGGCGGCGTTCCTCGAGGCAGATGTCGCCCTGCGCCGTAAGGTGCGCGCCGCGATGACCTANCCCACCATCGTGGTGATTGCCGCGTTGGCGATNGTCATCGGNCTGGTGACCTTTATCCTGCCCCGATTCTTTGACGTGTTCCGAGACCTGAACATCAAAGAGTTCCCAGTGATGACGCAGATGCTGATGGATTTCAGCAACTTCCTCACCAGCCGATGGTACGTGATGATCGCTATCGTGGTGCTGGTGGTCATGGCCTTCCGAACGTTCGTGCGCACCCGTATCGGACGCCGCTTGTATGACCGCCTGAAGCTGAAGCTGCCCGTCTTCGGTCCGCTGAACCACAAAATCGCGCTGGCGCGCTTCTCGCGCACACTCAGCACCCTGCTCAGCTCCGGCGTGCCTATCCTGCAGGCTCTGGAGACGGTGGCAGGTACGGTGGCGAACGAGATTATCGCCGAGGCGGTGATGGAAGCGCGCGCCCGCATCCGTGAGGGTGACCGGATCGGACCGCCACTGGAGAAAAGCGGCATGTTCCCGCCGATGGTGGTGCACATGATTTCCATCGGTGAGGAGTCGGGTGCGCTCGACCAGATGCTGTCCAAGTGGCAGACTTCTACGAGTCGGAGGTGGAGTCCACCCTGCAATCGCTTACCTCAGCGATTGAGCCGGTGCTCATTGTGCTGCTGGGTGGCATGGTGGGCTTCATCGTCATCTCGTTGCTGTTGCCGCTGATTACAGCGGTGCAGAACCTTGCCGGTGGACAGGGCGGCGCCGAAGGCGGCGGATAAGCGTCCTGGGGGCGAGTGAGACATCGCCCCCTACAGCCATCAGGAAGGGTACGAACCAACGGATTATGCCGGAATGGTACATCGGGCTGGTGGTGTTTATCTACGGGACGGTGGTAGGTAGCTTCCTGAATGTGCTTATCTACCGCCTCCCGCGTGGTTTATCTATCGTCAAACCACGTTCCCACTGCCCGAGCTGTAAGACCGAGCTGCGTGCCAGAGACCTGATACCTTTGCTCAGCTTCCTGTGGCAGCGCGGCAAATGTCGCTACTGCGGTGCGCGCATCTCCTGGCGCTATTTCTGGGTGGAGCTGACAACCGGACTGCTTTTCTGGGGCATTTACTGGCGCTACAGCTGGAGCTGGGATACCCTGTTCTATGTGTTTTTTGCGGCAGCGCTGATAGCTGCTTTCTTTATAGACCTGGAGCATTTTTTGATACCCGATGGATTAAACGTCTTTATGCTGGCGCTGGGCATCGCCCGCAACGCAGTGCTTATTGCCGAAGACAACCCCCAAGCGTGGATGAGCGTAGGCGGGTGGAAACTGCCTTACGCGCTGGTAGGCGCGGTCGTATGTACGCTGCTTTTTGCAACCATCGCTGTGATGGGGCGAGTGATGTTTCGAAAGGACGCTATGGGCTTTGGAGACGTGAAATTGGCGCGGGCGATTGGCACGCTGATGCCTTTGAAACTCGCGTTGCTGGCTTTTGCGGGCGCGGTGGCTCTGGGGGCTATCGTGGGAGGATTGCTGGTTATCTTCACCCTGAAACGGCAATCCCTTGCAGGTGCTCCGTCCGCAGCCGGGGCTGCGCCGTCCACTCCTCCTGAACCTCTGACGCAGATGTTGCTTTACAGCCTCGCGCTGCTGGTTGCACTGGATGTGCTGGTGTTCCTCTATGACGGTGTGCGTTCCCTGTTGGGCTCACACAAGGTTTCCGGAACAAGCACAGAGGAAGAGGAGTTCGTGCCCGGCTTGACCACTATCCCTTTCGGTCCTTATATTGTGGCGGCTACACTCATCGCGCTGATAGGCAAGCCCTACGTACTGTCATTGTGGGATGCCTACTGGCGCTGGGCAACAGGAGGTGGTTAGGCGATGGCGGTGCAAGCAGTTTCCAAACCCATCACCTACGAGGAATGGCTGCGGATGCCGGAGACGAACCAGCGTTATGAGATTGTCGACGGAGTGTTGCAAATGTCACCTGCGCCCAATATGAGGCATCAAAGGCTTGTGCGTCGATTAATCCAGCTGTTAGATCAGTGCATACCGGAGACGGTTGGGGAGATACTGCCGTCCCCGATCGTTGTTGTATGCTCCTCCCCCCTGAAGGTGCGCCAGCCGGATGTGATGGTGGTATTGTTCCGTGAGGATGGCTGGCGCGATGTGCAGGCGTTGCTGGATGCGCCGCCCGGGGAGGTTATACCAGACCTGGTGGTGGAAGTGCTGTCTCCCAGTGAAAGTAGGGTAGCCGTTCAGGAGAAGATAGAGGATTACCGGCCTGCGGGCGTTCGGGAGGCGTGGATTGTCAGTCCGGAGGCGCAGACGGTAGAGGTACTGCGCCTGAGCGCACAGAAAACCGAGCGCATCGGCTTATACGGGCGGGGAGATACCGTCCTTTCGGCATTATTGCCAGAATTGCAAGTAGACACTGAGCGCCTCTTCGCGTAGGGGAACAATACGTTCGGAGGCGTCGTCAAAACCGACAGGAAAGGAACGAGGTGACCGACTATGCGAGACCGGATTTGCACCAGAGCGTTCACGATGGTGGAGATGCTGACGGTGATAGCGATTATCGCCGTGCTCGCCGCCATCATTTTCCCCGTAGCGGCAACGGTGCGCGAACAGGCACGTCGCACCACCACCATGTCCAACCTGCACCAGATACAGGTTGCGTTAAAGCTGTACAAACAGGACAATCGAGTGTATCCCGAGGTGCTGTTGGGCTACGTGGATTTCGACAACAGCAACAACCCCATACCTGCGGACAGAATCCGCGGGGGCTTCCTGTATCAGGCGTACATCCGTGACATCAACATCTTCCGCAGCCCGAACAATCCGGTGAACGACAAAGTGAGCTGGCGGGCGGTGGAGGTGATGCTGCCCGACCCGAGCAATCCCAGCGTGCGTACCAACGAAATTAACGGCGTGCTGGTAACTCGTCCCTTCTACGTCTTTGACAGCATGGACGTGGGGCAGACCTGCCCGGGCAGTGGGGTGTTCGAGCAGCACTACAGCCTGTATCGCCCTTACATGCCGACAAACAATACCGCTGGCCCTCTGGATGACATGTGCCAGCTGCAGTACAACCTGCCGCCGGAGAACACTATCGTGACCTGGGTGTCCGACCATCGTAGTTGCGACAGGACAGGCAGGCCTACTGCCGGCAGTAAAGACATCGTGCTGCTGCTTAGCGGTACGGCGAAACCGGTCGACTCGCGCATTATTGCCCAGAAGATGACCGGCAACGACCCGAACTTCAGCAGTGCAGGGCAGAACAAGTTCTGGTGCCTGGACTAAGGCAGGGGTGCCTTGCGCTCGCGTGAAGTAGACGCAACGTTGTTACGGTGCATGACAAGGAGCGGAGCAGATATTGCGCTCATGTTGTGCATGACAGGGAGACGGTCATAACCCACCAGATGGTAGGCGGTGGAGGCGAACCATGAAAAAGAACAGAAGAGTATATGCCTTTTCGCTGATTGAGGTGCTGGCGGCGATAGCCGTGCTGACCATCGGCATACTGGTCATTCTGAAGTTGTTCCCGGGCGGTTTCTTTGTGACCCGCGCTGCGGAGAACCGCTCGCTTGCCAGCCGACTGGCTCAGCAGGAGATCGAGCGGTGGAAAAACAACGCGACTGCGCTGCCCGCGGGTATCCTCGCGCTGGCACCGTACAGCGACGGCAGCGCGACGGGGGAGGCTATCGATGTCGGGGCGCATCCCGACAACCTCGCACCGCCCTCGTTGCCAGTGGGCATCGACCCTTACTACTACTCCGACATCAACCGCTGGCGGCGAGTGGTGGGCGAGAAGGTGCGAATCCCTATCCCTGTGCCCACCGTGGTCGGACAGGGCTCTGTGTACGTGCTGTCAGCGGGTCCGTTCGTCGACCAGCCGCTGTATGACCCCGTCGCGCAGGTGTGGCGACTGAGCAACCTGAATGTCTATGGTTCGCCTATGGTGCGCATCCAGTGGCAGGCGCAAGAGGATGCTCCACCGCCGTTGCGTCGCCCGCACCAATACGCCATCGACTACGACGCCAGCGACGATGGCTCGCACGATGATGTGGTCATCTGGTTCTATCCGACGCCGTACCCGCGCGATTTCACCATCTCGTACGACTATTACGACGGCAATGATGGCTGGAAGCTGAAGTCGGTTTCCAAGACCATTCCTAACGTGGTCAGCCTGACCGGCGAGCCAGTGAAAATCGAACTGCGCAGTTATGTCGGACCCGATGGCAGGCCGATTCTGGAGTCGGGATGGCTTATGCGCGGGGGCAGTGAACTGGTCAGCCGCGAGTTCCGATTGCTTCCGCTGGCGCAGGCGTGGTCGGATGACCCCTACGAGTTCAAGGTACTCTATGGCAACGTCGGTCCCTACGCCAACGTGGGCGTTCTGCTGTTCAACCCGCGTGGGCGCGACTACACCGAGCGTACAGCCCGCGGGGTGGTGCCGCTCACCGCGAACATCGATTACACTGTGCTGGACTGGCATATCATCCGCGAGGACCGGCTGGTTCCCACAGTGCCTGCCGAAATCAGGCTGAACCTGCGCTTCCTGCGCAAACGCGGCGATAAGCTGGATGACCAAACCACCTATGAGGGGCTGATAAGGGGTGTGAACTGGAACGCACTGCCACCCAATGACCCGGTACGCCAGCAACCCGACTTCGTGGCGGTGGACTTGCAGACGGGTCAGGTCATCGACCCCATTGTGGGCGAGGGAGATACAGGTTCGTATCAGGTAGATTACCGCAACGGCATCGTGAACGTGGTGGATCCCACTCTGGCGGGACATACCCTGCGTTTCTACTATCAGGCGGATGGCGACTGGGGTGTTCACGTGGTGAAGCCGTACGAGGTCTATCGCGAGCGTTACGGCAGCTTGCTTAGCTACCGCGAGTTTTACGTGGGCGGTGGTGCCGATGGTGGTTCACCCACGCGCATCTACTTCCCTGTGTGCGACGCGGGCAAGCAGGTGTTGCTTGGGGAAGTATACTATGTGGATAGCGCGCTAGGCAAAGATGTGATGCGTGGCGTGCTGGCGCGCATCAGCAACCGCACCGAAACAGTGGCAGGACGACCCCTGTGTTACATCGATATCCGCGACATCAAACCCACTGCGGTGTCGCTGGACCTGGATGCCTACAACACGTACGGATACGTGGTGCGTGGTGTGAGGGGTGCGTCCTTCAAGGCGCGTGTTATCTGGAAGGAAAACAACCGCTGGCAGCGCTATGAGGTGGAAACCATCCTCACGCGCGAAGTGAAATAACACCGATAGAACAAGCAAAACGCGAAGGTGAAACAGGAGTGTCCACCGATGAAAGAGATCGGCAACACGAAGTTCAGGTCAGCTTTCACGCTGGTGGAGCTGCTAGTGGCAATGGCGATTACCGCTGTGATGCTGGGACTGCTGCTGGGGCCCATGCTGCAGAGCTTCAACTTCACACGTCGGGTGCAGCGGGTGGCGCAGGCACAGGATACTGCCCGCGACCTGATGGAGACCATCTCGCGCGAGATTGCCGAAGCCGCTTACGTGTTCGACAACTCTCGGGTGCTGAACCCGTTGACCACCAGCAACCCCGTNAACGATGCGACGTTGCAGTTCACGCTGGTGGACCAGCGGGGTAATGCGGTCACCTTTTATCTGCCATATACTAAGATCGACTTCGTGTTGCCAGAACGTGCAACCGCCAACGGCACTGGCATTACCGACCCTACGGATGGCAGCGACTACGTCCCACCAGACCAGCGGGTCGGCAAGCCACCTTTGGTGCCGGTGCTTGCGGGACGTACCATCGTGCGCTATTTCGTTGCNCGACGTGACCCCAGTCGTCCTTACAGCAACCGCAATGAGCAACTGCTGGCTACGGCCGCGTTAGACAATCCGTACGTCTTGTGGCGGGCACAGTTTGTGCTGTACGAACGGAATGGCAATGGGCAGTATGTACCGAATACGAAACTGTTCAAGCTCGACGCCAACGGTCAGCCCATTATCGACGAGCCGTGGTTCTTCTATGATANCAGCACCGCGCCGAATGGAAAGTCGTATATGCAGAACTGGCTGGAAGTCAGTCGCCCTGTCACCGAAGTGCAGGATATCGACCTGCTGAACGTGCGTTACGACCAGCGCACGGGACAGATTGTACAGGTGACGCCGTTGATACAGTTCCTGCCCGGTCTGGTAACCGATGACCCAGCGGTACCTAACAATCTGGATGAGGCTGCCAATGAGGTGCCCAACGCAATCCCCGCTGCATATACCACCAAGAAGGGCGGCTGGAGCAGCCCGTTTATGGTCACTGTCTACCGCAATGGCTTTAGCACGGTGTACATGACTGGGGATGTGAACGGTCAGCTGATGGTGGCGCGCGGAGCTTCCGATGCCTTCCGTTTCAACATCACGGCTTACCAGCTGATGCAGTCGGCTGGCTGTTATGAGGAGGGCACCTGGAACGCGGGGGTGTGTTCCAACCTGCCCGACCCCTGGATACAGGGNAGCGGTTCATGGGAACGGAACCCCTCGTCGCTGGACGCCCCGTATCCCTACATGCCGTTCGATGTAGACCCGCGCTCAGGCACGGTCAGCTTCTCCATCCCCGCAGTGGCGGTTTTCCGGCCNGGTGAGCGTCCCGTGTTTGAGTATCTTGCCCGCAACACGCAAGTGGATGAGAGCGGACGACGATACCTGCTGCTGTCGGAACCGGATATCAACAACACGGCGTCCAATAATCGGCAGAGCCCATTGAGGCTACTGCAGACGGTGTCCATCGTGCCGGGCTCGGAACGGATTTGGGGACCTGACCAGACGACCCCGCCGGGCTTGGAGCCGCGCATGGTGCCTTACACCCGCGTTCCTTGGAACGTGACGCCCGGTCCGAACCAGTATCGCATCAACTATCGGGGAATGCGGAACGGCCAGCCTACCCTGCAAACCGGTTATGTGNAGTTCTGGTCGCTATGGCAGGTGCCATCGGGCACACGGGCAGACGGCACGCCTTACGACCTGCTGCGCGTGACCTACGCGATTCAGGCGAACTCTAACGACGATGTGGTGAAAGTGGATTACATGACGCGGTCGGAATACACGCTGGCAATTAGCGTCAAGCTGTATGACCCGACAACGGGCGACCCACTGTTGACGTCCCTGACCACGCAGGTGCGGGTGCGCAACCTGTTACGATGAGAGCGGGAGGGGGAAAGTGCGAAAAATGAGCCAACCGGTGTGGACGAAAGCGATGTGTCCTTCCTACGCGCAGCGTGGACAAACGCTGATTGTGGCGGTCGTGGTGCTGTTCGTCATGATGTTTATGGGCGCGCTGTTCGTGGCGATTATCGGGCGAAACCTCGAGAACGCGGCACGCAGTGGCAGAGTAACCGATGCCCAGTACTTNGCGGAGGCGGGCATCCAGTACGCCGACCAGCAGCTGACCTTCAGCGAAGAAGGTGCTGACTGGCGTCCCGTGCCTGCGAACCTGCCTCCGGACCAGTGCCGCGACCCGGACTATCAGTGGCTGCGTCCGTATGCCCCCACCGAGTCCACCACGCTGAACCCGTGTGGCACGCCNGCGGCTGGACCCAGCGGCGGCTACAGTCGGGTGCTGTTCGAAAACGGACGCGCGCTGATACGGGTAAGCTATAACCCTCGTCCGTACGACCCGAACGACCCCGAGTCGGGACCACTCTCCCGCTTCATCAAGATAGAATCNATCGGACGGGTGGGGCGCATCGACCCGAATGACCCGACCATGCTGACCGCCGCGGCGACCGGCTTGCGGCGGGAGATGGTGGCTTACAAGGCTATCGGTATCACCGACTACCTGCGCTTCATTACCAACCGCGATAACCGCGCCAACGTGGTGGTGGAGCTGGGCGTGCCAGAAGGCATCGTAGGACACGATGCGAACGGAAACCCGATACCGGTGCGACTCATCTGGGGTAGTAACACCAGTGGTGCGCCTATCCGCGTCAACGGCAACCTCAGATGGCATGGCGAGGTGGAACTGACCCTCAATCCGCAGGCTGGAGACCGGGTGGAGGTAGCAGGCGACATCCTTCTGGCGCCTCGCGCGCAGGTGACGGTGAATAACAATGCCTTGCTTCCCAGCAACAGCCCGACCTTCAATACCTATGGCGGTGTGGTGCGCGACGGACGCACTGGCGTGGGTGTGGATGGTGGACCCCGCCTGGCAACGCGACGGGAACCACCCCTTATCGACCTGACGGACCCGGCTACCAACGTGAACCGCTACTGGAGTATGACGCGCAACTCGGGCGCGCTGGTCGGTGGGCGCAATAGCGGCTTGTTCGGCTTCGGCAGAGGCATTTATATCAACAACCGCGCGGATGTACTGCGCGAGCCGGGCTTGTTTGGCGGTCCCACCGTGCGCAGTGAGTTCCTGCGGTTGATAGATTCGCGCAACTGGCAGGGACCCTACTACGTGCCGCCGGGCGCTATCATCCGGCTGAACCCCTTCGGCTTTACCATCCAGCTCACACGCGGGCGATGGCGCGCCCCGAATGGGGCAAACACTAACGCGGTGACCATGGTGTGTACCTACCTGCCCGACGGACGGCTATCGCAGGACCTGCTGGACCCCTCCCTGAACAAGGCGGCGGTCGGACTGCCGTTCGTCACTCCGTTCAGCGGTGTCATCTATGCTGAAGGGAATATCCGCATTCGCGGCATCATCCCGCAGGGCAAGCAGCTCACCGTGGTGTCGGGTGGCAATATCTTCATCGAGGGCAACCTGATGAAACCACGCCTGCCGAACGGTCTGCCCGACAACACCAGCGCCATCGCGCTGCTGGCGAAGGAGAACATTGTGGTCAACACCACGCTGTTCATCGACCCCGAACTGGGTACTGAAGCGGGCGGCTGGAACGAGCAGGACGCGCCGCTGAACTTCCCCTCGTGGCACAGGGCCATGCTGCCTACCCAGAGGCAATCCTTTGTGTTCTCATCGGCGGTTTCATTAAACAACTACTTCAGCAACACCTGGCCTCATGGTCTGAAACTGCTGGTGCGCCATGCAGCCATCCAAAACGAGCAGACCAGCATCTTCCTGCACGTGAACTATCCGGTGAACGATACTAACGGTAACGGTGTTCTGGACGAAGACCTGTATCGCTTCCCGGGAGGCGTTCTGGACGCGCTGGGCTTGCCGACCGTCTACGTGGTGAACGCTTCCGGGGTCAACTACGAGCATCTGGGGCTCGAACTGCAGCGCAATCTGTCGCCGTTCAACACGAACCCGCCGACCCATCCGACCAACCCGCGCAGCGACTACGTGCTGAACACCGCACCCGGCGCGGAGAACNGCCTGACCTTTGAGGTCAACAGCGGTTGGGGCAACGCGCCCGCCAACGAGTACCATCTGAGCCGGGTGGCGGTGGTACCCATGGACATTGAGATTGCTGCGCTGATGTACGCGCAGGAGGGGTCGTTTGTAGTGTTGCCGGGTGAGTGGTTCAACACCGACCCGCGCGATACCTTCCCAATCGGCTCCAGCCCGTCGTCGGTAGACCAGAACCTGCGCCGGCAGCGTCATGGGGTGCTTTCGCCGGTGTACCCGTTCTACGCACAACCGCTGGATATTCGCATCGTGATACGGGGAGCGATTGCAGAGAACCTGCCGTGGGCGATACAGGACCAGGGCGAGTGGCTGAAGAAGTGGGGCTGGATACCGCCACAGTATGGCAATTCGGGTATCCCCATACCGCCATNGCANCTGCGCGACCCNCGTNACCCCGCGCGCAACCTGCCTATGGGCTACAACCTTATCATGGAGTACGACCCGGTGTTCACCAGCGCGGGCGTGGTGCGCGTCGATCAGTATGGACGCCGGTTGCCACCGATGCCGCGCCTGCCGGTGTGCCCAGGACTACTCTATGTCGGGGAGATGAGGTGACATGGCGATTACGGCATCGCGCAAGGAGCAAATCGTCTACCCTGAATCCGACGGGAAGCCGATGGCAGATAACACGAAGCAGTTTCGCTGGATAGTGACCCTCGAGGGTGGCTTCGAGGCACTGTTCCGCGACAGGGAGGATGTGTTTGTGGCGGGCGACCTGTTCTGGTACCCCGTGGAGGGACGCCCCGATATCCGCATGGCACCTGATGTGATGATTGTCTTCGGACGCCCGAAGGGTGACAGACCCTCTTACAAACAGTGGGAAGAGGAGAACATCGCGCCGCAGGTGGTCTTCGAAGTACTGTCACCCAGCAACTCGCTGCTGGAGATGGCGAAGAAGCTGGAGTTTTACGACCGCTATGGTGTGGAGGAGTACTACCTGTATGACCCGGAAACCGGCGACTTTACCGGCTGGATTCGTGGCGAGGACGGTCGGCTGCGGGTAATAGACGAGATTCAGGGCTGGGTGAGCCCGAGGTTAGGAGTGCGCTTCGAGATCGAGGACGGCGAGCTGCGCGTCATCCGTCCCGACAGGCAGCGGTTTATGACCTATCTGGAGTTACAACAGCAAGCGGAGCACGAGCGTCAACGCGCTGCTAAGCTGGCGCAACGCTTGCGGGAGCTGGGCATCGATCCCGAGCAGATTTGAGCCGAGAGAAGGGTGATGACAATGCGAAACCGACTGGTTTTCCTGATATTTCTGAGCATTGCGACAGGTTGGCTGAGCATGGTGCGCACGGCACAGGGCGACGCCTATACCTATACCACCGTGCGCAAGCAGATTCGCGTCGGTGTGTTGCAAATCGGCAGTAATCCGGTGCTGACGCCATTCGTGTGGCACGTGCTGGACCGCCGCAGCGACTACAAACCCGCCGGGTGGGATTTCGTCAATCCGCTGGCGGCTCCNGGCAGCCGCAAGAACATGGCGACCTACTGGGTGGTGAACGTCGACCAGATATCGATGGAAGACCTTGCCAGGTATGACGCGCTGGTGGTCGCCACGCAGGGCAGTAACATCGGCTTCACCCCCGAACAGCGTGAGAAACTGCGCAAATTCGTCGACGCGGGGGGGCTGCTCTGGATAGATAACCAGACCGCGTATACCATCGATACGCGCGCTCCGCTCTTTCTGGACCTGCAGTTCAATAATGAAGGCTCAACCAGCGGATTACTGGCGTATCCGACCCATCCTCTGGTGAACGCACCCTATCCGATAAGTGCGGGCGAGGTCAATCAGATGGGAGCTGGCATTCGCGGCTCGCTGAGCGCGGTCGGCGCGGATTTGAACGCGCCCCCTGCACCCGGTGTGCTGGCTCCGATTGTGGTGCGTCAGGACAACCGCCGTCCGGTGCTGGCGGCTGGTCAGTATGGCAGTGGGGCAGTGGTGGTCTCCTCGATAGGTATCGCGTATGCCCTCAGTCAGGCGGTTGCGCCGCCGGGGGGCCCGGTAGCGAACGAGAACTTCGTTGCCGCCGCCCCGCAGAACCTGAAGTTCGGCTACAACATGATNCAGTGGGCGTCGGCGTTTACCGCTCAGCGCAAGAATGCCCGACGCACCGCCGGTAGTTTCGAAAGCATCGGTGCGCCGCTGGTGGAGAAGTGGGGCTTGACCGGACTGCAGGCGGTGGGCACCTTCGCCTCCGCTCCAGTATTCTACAATGGCGCGCTGTTCGTGGTGGGGGCGTCGCCGTTCGGCGACCTGCGCCTGTACTGCTTCGACGCGAACCCGCGCCGCGACATCGACGGCGACGGCAACGAGGACGACGGTCTGCCCGACCTGTGGCAGCGCGGCACGCCATACGACGAAATCTGGGAGGCTCCGCTGGGAAGCGAACCCACCTCGACACCGCAGATTGTGGAGATTGCACCCAGCAGTAATGACCCCCTGCAACGTGCGCTGGTGGTTGTCGTGCTGAAGAACGGAACCGTACNGGCATACCGCGCGTTCCCTCGTACTGGAGGCATCAACACCCCCATTGCGGGGCTATCGGACGGCTCGAATCTGGTCTGGGAACGCACTCTGCCTAACGCCGTACCGTTTGACGATGAGAACGTGCCTGTCCCAGCCTTTGNGGAAGGGTTGATCGTGGTTCCGGCAGCCCAATCAGGCGGAGGTGGTACCAATGGACGGCTCTACGTATTGTGGGCAGCCACCGGCGACATCATTAACTCCGGTAGCGCAGGGCAGGACTGGATACAGCCGCGTACCAATCTGCCCCTCATCCGCGGCGGCGTGACGCTCGGCTATGTGCAGGACAGAGGACAAACAGGCGAAGGCTCTATCGCCAACGACCTGATGGCTTACGTTTCCACTGCGCCCACCTCCACGACCGGCACGCTGACCAGTTCGGTCTACGCCTTCTGGTTGGGCACCAGGGGCGAGGTGCTGAGCAATCCCAACAACGACAAGCGCACCTTCGTGACGCGCGCACAGGGACGGCAGCTGCACATCTTCCTGGCGGATACCAGCGTTCCCTACGCCTCCCTGAACCCGGTGGTGTGGGTGTACAATCGCGAATCGAGCGGCGCGCTAACGCTTGTAGGCCGCTATGACCTGCCCGACTCGCGCATTACCGTGAACGCGGGCACCATTGTGTTTGCCAGTCAACCCGCAGCGAACCCCGTGGTGGTGATGAACTACTTCATCGACTGGGGTAAATCGCCCGGCACGCCCGTCCGCAGCACGGTGGGCATCGCGGATGTTGTTCCCAACCCCAGTAAGACCATTATGGACCAGCCTGCACTGGATGCCAGTGATAACGTGATTTACACCACCGACAACGGTAGCATCTACGGCTTACTGGAACAGCCCGGCAACCGTACGGTCATGCGCTGGCGGTGGCAGCTGCATGGCGGCTACAGCGACCAGATTACACCGCAGCAGTCGGAGAATGTGCCGCCGTCGCTGGTGCTGAAGCACACGCTGTTTGGTACCAGAGTGCCGCCGGGGGCTGAGGTAGGGCTGACGCCGGGTGGCTTCACCGCGCCGCCCGCCGTCTTTGGCGACACGACCTACGCGGTAGCGGAAGCAAGGGGCACCTTCCCGGGTATTCCGTTCCCTATTTCGGGTACCGTGCTGATGGCGTTCCAGAACAACCCGAAAGTGGAGCTGCGCCTGCCAGAGTCCATTCCTGCCAACGCCACCCTGCAGATTCGGCAGGTGGATGTGATACGCAGCACCAGCGGTACCACGCAGTACACCTACGTGCAACCGGCGCAGTATTCGGTGAACCGTGCGGCAGGCGTGATAACCATCAACAACATGATGCCAGGCGCAGGTGGGGGAGGCGCCATCTTCGCTTTCAGCCTGTCGCAGCCCACCCTGGTGGTGGTGACCGCGGGCAGCGAACCTCCTCGCCAGTATTACATCCAGCCCACCACATACAGCAACCTGAAATGGTTCATGTTCATTCCCTCGGTTCGGGTCAAAGCCTCACCGGTGGTGGCGGGCGATGTGGTCTACCTGTCGGCGCAGGTGGACGCGCCGGGTGTGCAGGTATCCACGGTCATTGCAATCTCTGCGGACCCCACTGCTACCGACCCCAGCATCCAGCCGGGCGACGACGTACCCCTGCTCACGCAAGAGTCGGACAAGCCCAACCACGTGCTGTGGCCCGCGCTGGGCAAGCCCGGCGATTACGGCTACGACCCCGCCAACCCGGCAACGTGGGGGCCGTCGCTCATTAACCTGCTGACGGCGACCCTGAACGAGCTCCGTCGGGCGCAGGTGGGGACGCGGGGCATCGCGGCGGTAGCGGCATCGAACGGGTTGCTGGCAGCGGTTGGCGATACGGGCATTAAGGTGTTCGAGCGACAGATGACGCTGATCGCCGATAGCCACCGGTTGCTGGAGATGGACCCGGGCGGCAAAGTGGCGTGGAGCATGGACGCCAGCAAACTGTGGGCTGCAGCTTCTGGGGGTTCCGCTCCAGTGGTTAGCGTCACTCCGACATCGGTCGCGCGCCCTGCGCGGGTATACCGCACCAGTGCCAACGAAATGATTGTGGTGGACACGGGCAACAACCGCATTGTGTGGGTGGACAAGGCGGGCAACGTGAAGTCGGAACTGCGCCGCTTCGAGAACCCGCCGCGGCTGGACCTGTCTGACCCGAGCAAGCCGCCTGCGCCACTGGCTCCGGGTGACCCGCATGAGCTGCGGGAGCCCCAGGACATCAGCGTATACGCGGAGTATGTGCCCAGAGTCGGTTCAGACGGCAGGCGTCTCAATCCATTTGAGGATGCCCAGGACCTGGAGTACTGGGTGCATTACCTGATTGCCGACACGGGCAACGGACGGCTGGTGGACGTCATCGACCGCTACGCTGCGGACAGCGCCACCGGCGCGGTTGGTCCACTGATTGCGGCGCGGCAGCTGCTGTGGACAAGCGCGGAGGGCGCTGAGCGGCGCAAGTACCGTTACACCGGTGTGCAGCGGGTGGTTTCCGGATACAGAGCGGGTGCGCCGGTGTTCACGCTGGTGGCAACGGTGGCGAATTATCGGGTGCGTCCGGATGGAACGGGCGAAGAGGGCGTCGGTGGCACGGTGATGGTGCGTACCATCGGCGCGGGACTGGACATCACCGAGGCTTTCAGCGAGGTGCTTCTGCCCAACGAGCCTCTGGGGTCGAACAACCGCGTGCCCATCGGCAGCCCCAACAACGTGCAGGTCTATCCGGTGCGTTACGACAGCGGCACGGGAGAGGTCGTCTACAACATCGTGCTGGCGACGGACAAAGGCGTGTTCGACCTCGAACGCCTTGCCCCCAACCAGTGGCGAATCAAATGGCGATTAACGGATGAGGTCTACCGCAGCCTCACCCATCTGCGCGACCGCATCCGGGGACCCCAGCCGGTAGACACCTATATCAGCCGCGCCATCCCGCTGTGGGCGGTCAGCGCGATACGGCTGGCGAACGGTCACTACCTGATATGCAACGCCTACCGGGGGGTGCTGCCCGATAGCAGTCGCTTCAACGGCGAGGTGTTCGAGATAGACCCCAGCAACTACAATCCGGGCGCGACCCGCACCGAGAACGAGATCGACGGCCCGCGCACCTACCTGACCGATGGAATGCGGCCGGAAGACATCGTATGGTGGACACCCAGGCGGGTGAAAAGCTGGGCAAACGTGAGCGAGGTCATCAGCAGCGATACCTATCGGGTGGATACGCCGTTCTTTGCGGACAGACCGTTCTAGGGCTGATCCTGACCGGGCAACCGTTTGGACGGCAAGGCACGCGCCAGGCTGTTTGCGAACGAACGGGCATCTCCGGTCGTCAAATAGCATGGACAGAATCAAGCAGACCACTGCCGAGTGAAGCGAGGTTGGGATAAATATGGCAACAGCGAGAAGATGGTTACTGGCTTGTGTCATCGCAAGCCTACTGCTCATACCNTATGCGAGTCGGGCGGACGACTTTCCGATGTTCCGCCGTGACCCCCAGCGTACCGGGGCGACAAACCTGACAACGGAAGCAGGTCCGGGCAGGGCGTTCCTGCGCTGGTGGTGGCCCGCACAGCAGGACAGGGGCATCACCCTGGAGATCGACCGCGACGGCGTCAATCGTGCGGGTGACTACGCGGTGATACAGGGTTCGGTAACCACGATCAACATTACCGATACCAATGCGGTCACCGATTGCTTCAGGGACTCTTACGACTATGCCAGCGCGGTCAATCCAGGCAGTACGGATGACCCCACCAGCGGTGCGACGGTGGTTGTCCGCTGGCGTAACGCCACTCCCGCAGAACTCGACCCGGATAACTCCGCCTATAACCCGCTTGTTGCCAGACCGAATCGCTATCAAATTGCGTTGTGGTTCCCCTCCAGCGGCACGGCAAACGGACGGAACGTCCGCGAGGCGGTGGTCAAAGTCCGCTATCCTGTAGGAGCCAGCGACTACAAAGAGATTATCCTGATAGTGAACCAGACAGCCGGTGGACGATGGGTGCGGCTGGGAACAGCAGGCAGCACCGCATATATCTACAATTCCGGCACCGGGAAGTGGGAGCGTACCCTGCTTCGCAGCGACCTGTTGTTCCCCTTTGATGGTCGTCGCCCCGTGGAGGTCTATGCCTACAATACCTCCACCCACACCGACGAGGACGGCAACTTTGATGACTCTGGTCGGCTGGTGGTGTTTGACGGCGTACGCTTCATGCCCGACGTGGGGGCGTTTTATTCCTCACCAGTTGCCGCGACCATCCAGGTAGCGCCCGGGCGCTCCGAGCAGCTGGTATACATCGGGCGCATCGAGCGGGTTCCTTCTGACGATGACCCCACCTCCAGCGTCGAAATCGGCGTGATGTACTGCTTTGACAACGTGGGACGGGTGGTCTGGCGGTATCCCTTGAATGTTACCGGTCAACGTGCGGTCACCGTGGATGACGCCGATGGTGTACCTGCCTTCCAGGCGGATTTAGGGTGGGTCACTCCCCCCGTGTTACAGCCCGAACCGTATGGCACCACTTACGTGCAAGCACCTGTCGTCCCAACTTCCAACCCCACTACCTGGTTGCGTGTGCGCTGGCAGCCCGACCTGCAGCCTTCTAACGGCAGGGAAACGGCGCGATACACCATCTACGTGTGGCTGCCCCAAAATGACGGTACGGTGCAGCGCACAACGGTAGCCCGCTATATCGTGCGCCACGAAGAGGGGGATACCGTCGTAGAGATAGACCAGACGCAGAACACGGAAGGTGGACGCTGGTTCAGCCTGGGCACTTATCTGATGAAACGAGGCACCACCAACTACGTGGAGCTGGTCAACTACACCCGCGTCGCCACGGAGGTCACTGAAGGGCGCGTGGTGGTAGCCGACGCCGCGCGGTTCGTGGAGCAAGGCACTGGTGCCAGCGGCGTCTTCTCTACGCCGGTGGTGCAAACGCTGCCGATGCGTGTATCGGGAGGCACGGTGGTCGNCCGGCAGGTGGTCTTCTTCTCGGCAAACGACGGCAAGGTCTACGCGTTGGATGCGGTAGGCAACGGTGATGGCACCACCTTCTCGTACTGGATATGGCCGCGGGAACCGCTGAACGAGCGTCCGGTAGTTGGTTCGTTCGGGTATTCCTCGCCGCTGGTGGTCAACATCGGCACGAGCGGTAGCCCCGATTGGCGGGTGTATGTGGCAAACTCGAACGGGCGGGTGTACTGCCTGGACGCCAGCGGCAACGGCGACTTCAGCACGAGCAACCCCGGCACCACCGACCGTATCTGGGTTTATCCGGCAGCAGACAAGGCGGCGGTGGTGGGCGGTTTTGTCTCCTCGCCCGCGTATCACCGCACCAGCGGCGCCGGCCCCACCGTGTTCGTGGGCGGTCTGGACGGACGGCTCTACGCGCTCAATGCTGAAGGTTCTGGTGGGACAACCACCGAGCGATGGATTTACCCCGGCAAGTATGAGCCTGCCTCGGGAGATGACCCTGCGCTGCCCGAAGAACTGCCGCTAGACCCCATCCCCACCACGCCTGCCGTGTTCGATGGCAAGGTATACTTTGCGGCCGCCGACGGGCGCGTGTATTGCGTTCGAGAGCGGGGCACCGCACGCCGGCGCACCGAGCGCGTGTGGGTGTGGCCTTACGCACAGCGACCGCCTGTTTTCGACAGAAC
>JGI24186J35511_1000202_pt1 | contig 24146 bp, 26 predicted proteins | sample YNPBryulayer2012_FD_35511 | JGI IMG/M metagenome (IMG submission 35511) | reverse complement strand
AATAAACATGAACTAATCTGTTTCTGTATCCTGCAAGATTTTTATTTCTCTCTGCAAAATCCTTTGGAATTAAACCATGCTCACCAAGACTTAAGATAATCTGTTGATAATCTTTTGTCTTTGCATTAATGCGTGAGAGAAAATGACTTCCTATTGTTAATATTCCCTAAAGAGACCTTCTCAAATAATGTTCCGCAATAATATAGTTTCTTTTATCAGATAAAAAATCTGTTAAAGTTAGTTTGCTTAATGTTTCAAGTTCCCTTATTCATTCTTCAATCTGAGCAAGAATGTTTCTTATTTTTGAAATATTTACAGGTGCTTTTTTAATCATTAGTTATTAATGCCTTATTGAATATTTCTTCAAAGTACTGAAAATCAAGGTATAGCATTATCACCCTGTCTTTATATTCATAAAAGAATTCTTCATCGGCACAGAATATTAACTTTCCATCATTTACTGCATTAAATTGAAGGCTAAGAGGTGCTTCATGTAAATATACTATATCAATTCTACCTTTAAAATTTTTTGATAATTCTTCATAAATTTCACCATATACTTCTACAGGCGATGATTTTAACAGGGATTTATCCTTAAAGAGAACTGCAAAATCAATATCACTGTCAGGATGCGTTGTTCCTTCAACAGTTGAACCAAAAATTAATATAGCAGATACTCCTAAAGATTTAAGTTTTTCTCCATTCAGGCTTATTTTCATAAAATATTATAACACTAATCATAATTAAAACTTTTCCCGTACAAGAAATTCATAATTTTTTGATACTCTTTGTTTAAATCATAGTTATAAAGGTCAGGATATATATTTTTAGCCATAAATTTAGTGGCNTATAAAAACTTTAANGTCCATAAATCAAAGGAAAAAGTATCAGGAAATTGAAAAATTGAATTTTTCTTTATTGCATTAATTTTTTGTAATTGATTATTACTTTTAAGATTTGATGGTTTCAATGACTTGCTATGCCACATTAAAATTACATCTGGATTCAGTAAGATTAACTTCTCCATATTTAAAGTAACAGACTCTCCTTTAATATTAAAGCAGATATTTATTCCTCCAGCTAANTTTATCAATTCATCTACAATACTTCCTTTGCAAGAAGTTTGTAAGAAGTTAAGTTGCGCCCAGCTAAAATATACTTTTTTCTTATTTTCTATTCTGGAAGATTTATTTTTGAAATANTTAACTTCTATCTGAGCATATTCAACAAGCTCTTTTGCCCTCCTTTCTGCATCTAAAATTTTTCCAAAATCTAAAATCTCCTTTTTAACATCTTCTAATCTTGTTATAAAAACTCCATAAACAGGAATTCCTAATTTTTCAAAAGTTGATATGGCATCAGTCTGATTTGACCAGATTATAATTAAATCTGNTTTTANTGAAAGTACTTTTTCTATATTTACTTTCTCCCAGTTCCCAACAGCTGGTAGTTTTTTGTTTTTTATTCTTTCATCTAATAAGGCATAATATTTGAATGTATCACTGTAAAAATAACCTTCTTCATAAACATTTGTAGGAATTCCTACGATTTTATGTTGTTGTTTAAGCATATAAATTCCTGTTAAAGCGCTCTCAATAAGACAGACAACTCTTTCCGCAGGTTTTTTCAATACAATCTCTTTTCCTCTAAAATCTTGGACNTTAATTGNTGCTTCTGAAATATTGGTTAAAAATACTACGAAAANGAATATTAATATTTTTAAATTTCGTATCATCTTAATATTTTAAAATTCAAATCAGAGGGGGCATTAATTTTATAATCCCCCTCTATATGAATTAAAAGTTCAGTTCAAGCCTTACCATTCCATTGAAACCAGGGTCCTGGAATTGCCATGGCATTTCATATTTTTTATCAAATAAATTATTTAACTCAATAATCAAATTTGCATAGTATTTTTCATGTCTGTAAATAATCTTTTGAATATTAAGATTTACAGTGGCATAATCACCGAAATCTCTTCTACTTGACTTATCGGTGCTGTCATAATATTTACCTACATACTGAATATATGGGGAAACATTAAAATCATAGGGAAGTTTTGCATTAAATCCAGCATTTGCAATAAATTCTGGTACAAAGGGGATGTCACTACCGTCTTGATTTCTGTCAATACTATTTTTGACTTTTGTATTTGCATAAGTAAAGTTAGTAAACCACTTAAATTTTTCACTTATAAAATGATTAATTTCAAACTCTACTCCATGGGTGTAAGATTTTCCTGCATTTATATCCTGAGACTGAGAAGGGTTTGTGCTTACAACATTTGTTACAATTGTATCTTTTACAATGTGATAAAATCCTCTTAATCCGAAATTAAAATTATCAGTTATCCAGATATCTGTTCCCAAATCAAAACTTAATCCTTTCTCTGGTTTAAGTCCTGGATTGGGAAGCTNTCCATTTTTTCCCGGAACTCCTCTGTCAGAAGGACTTAAAGTACCGCCAACAGACTTTGCTGAAGGGACAAGAAAACTTGACCCTGCATTTGCGTAAATTCCAATCTTATCAGTGAAGTTATATCTTATACCAGCACTCCATAAAAGTCTATCCCATGACTTTTCATCAANAGAGGGTTTAACTTCGCTTATAAGGTCATAACTATGTTTTGNATAGTTGTATCTTGCTCCTAATCTAAAAACCCATTTATCATAGACAATTTTTTCCTGTGCATAAATACCAAAATTTCTTGCTTTGACATCATTACCAATGTTTTTATCTCCGCTAATTTTTTTATAAGTTTCATAGGTTGAGTANTGAGCATCAACACCTAAGGTAAGCAAACTTTTACCCCAGTGTTTAAAATGCAAAACAATATCAAAGGGATATATATTTTGTTTAACGCCGTCTTCTTCTCTTAAACTCAAGTTTATTGGATAATTATCTTCCTCCCATGACCTGTGGTAGTATCTATAACCACCTTTGATCTGAAGTTCTAAATCATTAGTTAGAGGTGAGGAAAAATTTAAATTTATTATGTCGTATTGATGGTCATAGCCTCTATGAGGTCTACCTGTATCTCCATCGTGTTTTGTATGATGAGCAAAAAGAGACAGTTTAGTATCATTGGTAAAGAAATAGGTCGTTTTAAAATAGNCTTTTATTTTCTTATATTCCGGATCATCAATCATGTTTAACCATGAAGGTTTTGTTNCGTAATTAGTGTAATCTGACTGCTCATAATTTGNTCCAATAAAGAAATTAAAAGGACCAGCATTGCCTTCGTNATATACTCTTGCATTGATAGTATTCCAGCTACCGTAACCGAGTGAAATATTTGTGTAGGTTTTTTCAATTTTTTCTTTTGTAATCAAATTAGTTATTCCAGCCAAAGGAGTTTGATTACCTGCGAAATCCATTGTCATATAGTTTGGATAAAGAACAGATGCCGGACCTCTGTGAACTTCAATTCTTTCAAGATAAATAATCAAGACTCATAGGGTCAACAAATGAATCAATTGGAAGTCCATCTAAAAGCCAGCTATTGTATTTTGGTCCAAGACCTCCATAGGAACCCCAGTTAGCATCATTTCTTGAGAGAGGATTTACAAAATTACCGGGCAAATATTTTATTGCCTCTGCAAGATTTCTATTAGGAAGGTTTATTTGTTTAATTTCTTCTTTTTCTAATGCATCAACCCTATGAGTAATCTCTTGAGAAGTTTGAGGATATTTAGATTCTGTAACAATTATTTCTTTAAGTTCATAAGATGATGTAGCATTTTTTTCTTCTGCAAAGACAAGGCTATAAATAAATATGAGGCTAATAATTAATATTAAGATACATTTTAAATTTTTCATAGTCAAACCTCCCTTTCTTAAATTATTATTGATTAAAATTTAAGAACTCTCTTCTGAGAGGNATAGACCCTTCATGAGTCCAGTTCAATAAAAAAGCCGTGTCAGGGAACATTCCCTTCCACGGCCTTCATGACCTTTTTTAAGCCCTTCGTGGGTTAGAATATTAAAACAAAAAATTAAAATTTATGTCAAGAAAACGAATCCTGACTTTGACAGCATGGATTTAAAAAATTAATAAAATCAATATGTTATACAAACAAAAAATTTTTACTCCACTACATCTTCTCTTACTATGAATGAAGGAATTTTTACTCCCAATACCCTCAATATTTTATTATTTATCCCTTCTATTTCTGTTCTCATTAAAATTTTCCTACCCTCTGTCTGCATCTCTATCAGTCTTATTTCATTGAGATTATCCATAATTTCTTCATGACTTAGCTCTATACAGCAGTCTTGCAAAATCTTCTGCATAACTCTCATAAGATAAAAACTAAGAAAACACATCATTATGTGCCCTCTTATTCTTCTTTCACTCCAGTGATATACAGGTCTTATGTCAAGGGTGCTCTTTAGTGTTCTGAAAGATTCCTCTATCTGCCACAGCATCTTGTATGTCCCTATTACTTGCTCTGAGGTAATTTCTTTGTTGTTTGTAATAAATCCAAAATGTCCATCCCATCCCATTTGAGTGTTTATTTTTTCCATATCTATCCCTATCTCCATCTCTCCTAAACTCAAATATTTCCTGTAAGCTGGCTTTATTGCCAATCCCTTCGGGTCTGTTTCTAATTTTTTCTGTATCTTCTGTAGTATCCTTTGTCTCATCAGGCTGTCTCTTTGAGCTCTTTCTTCGGAAAAACCTAAAACAAGCCTCCTTCCCTCAAGTTGTATCTCCTTTATTGATAAATCCTCGTTTATAGCTCTGTAGCTTGCTTTGTTAAGTATTTCTTCGTGATACTTCTGGGGTAGACTGCTTAGTTTGCTGGCTACTATGTATTCATAACCATTTTCCTCTATCTCCTTAAGCACTTCCCTGCTAAGTATCCCTTTGTCCCCCACTATTATTACTTTTTCTATTTGAAACTTCTGCCTTATCTCGCTAAGCATTACTTTTACTGTCTTGCCTTCAAAGGTATTCCCAGGAAATATCTCATATCCTAACGGTATGTTGTCCTCATTTACTGTTAATGCCAATACAATTTGAACGCAGTCGGTCTTGTTTTCTTTGCTGTAGCCAAATTTCCTCAATACATCTTCCCTCTGACTTTCAAAATATATGGTGGTTAAATCATAAAATAGTAATTTCACTGAAGGTTTAAATAGTCTGTAGGTACTTTGTAAAAGTTGCTCCTCAAGCATACCTTTATGTTCAGCAAGTATGTCCAATGCCCTGTATAAATACTGTAACTTTATATTACTTAATTTTTCATCTTTTATTTTCTCCTTCCATTTCATTATTGATAACTTGCTCTTTGGCTGTATTAAACGATTCAGTATCATTAGCTTTACTGTACTGTCTAAATCAAACTCTATCTTATACTTCTTCTTTACTCCCTCAAAAATTTTATCTAATCCAGCTTTCTTCCATACTGCCTCTACTGCTAACAATCCTCCAAATAAATATGTCTTGCCTACCTTATCCCTTTCCTTGTCAAAAACTAAAACATTTTTTGCAAACCGAGAAAACTTCTTCACTAAATCATCAAATACTGCTTTGTTAAGTAACTCTTCCTCCCTGCCTAAGTTGCATATAATCTTGTGCCTCGGTTTTCCATTACAGTCCCTGTAACTATGCACAAGCTGTAAATAATAAACTGGCTTTTCCTTGCTCCCCCCTTTTGTTCTTCTTATAAACATTTAGAACTCCTTAAGTTTTTACTACATAATATACCAAAAAATTATATATTTGTCAATAATTAAAAAGTTAATCTAATACTTTAATGTTACTACAAAAATAAAAAAAAGATAAGTGGCGAAAAAATTTTTTTCAGAAAAATCAATAGATTATAAAAATGAAGAGCCTAATTTTATCCTTTAGCTGTCAAAGTCAGGAAAAAAGGTGGAGGATATCCTCCACCTTTGTACTGAAGAAGATTACTGTTTCTTTTCAGCTGGTTTTTCAGTCTTCTTTTCTTCTTTCTTTACTTCCTTCTTTGCTTCACCTTTTTTCTCAGCTTTGGCTGCAACTTTCTTTACGCTCTTAGCTGTTGCCTTGCCATCTTTTTCAGTGTATTTTACTACAAGCTTGTCACCAGCCTTTACATCCTTAATCTGCTCATCTNTTACTGCTATTGTGAGTTCCTGCTTTTTGCTTTTTACTGTAATAGTTTTACCAACTGTGTCAATAGCTGTAACCTCACCAGTAATCTGCTTTACTTTTTCTTTAGCAGGCTTCTCAGCTTTCTTTGCAGGTTCAGCTGGTTTTGCAGCAGGCTGTTCAGCAAATGCTGCTGTTACTGTGAGTGCGAATACCAATGCCATTACTACTGCTAAAATTTTCTTCATCCTCTTGTGTCACCTCCTTTTTTTTTGTTTTTTAAAAGGGATTTCGGTTTTGACTAATAAATTAATTAAAGCAATATAAATGCCAGAATATAAAAAGCTAAATTTCTAATTATTTTTTGATAAAAAATTCCTTATTTAGGAAAATTTTCCCTTTTGGGAAAATTTTCTGATAATCCGAATTTTTCAAGTCTATACCAAAATGTTTTATAACTCATTCCGATTAATCTNGCAGCTTTTGCAATAATATAATTGGATTTAATTAATGCTTTTTTAAGTATTTCCTTTTCAAGTTCTTCATAATTTATTCCTTCATCGGGTATATCTATATCTAAAATATTTTTAGGTATAGATATTTTTAACTCATCTTGAATATCACTCAATGTAATTTTGTCTTTTTCACAAATTATTATTGCTCTTTCAATTACCGTCTCTAACTGTCTTATATTGCCTGGCCATTGATAATTAATTAAAGCTTGAAGCGCCTTTTCCTCTATACCATTAACTCTTTTACCAAATTCTTTTGAGTATTTTTCTATAAAAAAGTTTACAAGTTCGGGAATATCCTCTTTTCTTTCTCTTAAAGGAGGTATTTCAACAGTTATAACCTTAAGTCTATAATACAGATCTTCTCTGAATCTGTTTTGTTCTACTTCTTTAGATAGATTTTTGTTTGTTGCTGCAATGATTCTTAAGTCAACCTTTATGGCATCTTTCCCTCCAATTCTCCTAACTTCCTTTTCCTGAAGAACTCTCAAAAGTTTAGATTGTGTTAAAGGAGGAAGTTCAGCAATTTCATCGAGGAAAAGAGTACCCTTATCTGCTGCTTCAATTATTCCTATTTTTCTTGTATTTGCACCTGTAAATGCGCCAGGTTCATAACCAAAAAGTTCGCTTTCAATTAATGTTTCTGGTATCGCTGCGCAGTTAATTGCAATAAAAGGTTTATCTTTTCTTGGAGAGTTATAATGAATTGCCCTTGCAATAAGCTCTTTTCCTGTTCCACTTTCTCCATAAATTAATACTGTGGCATTTGTTGGAGTAACCTTTTTGACAATATCAATAACTTGAAGCATCTTTTTTGATTTTCCGATGATTCCTTCTATTTTAAATTTTCCATATAATTCTTTTTTGAGCCTTAAATTCTCTTTCATAAGATTAATTCTTTCTTCTGCTTTTTTTATTGTTAACAAAAGAATTTCTCTATCAATTGGTTTGGTCAAGTAATCAAAAGCTCCTTTTTTTATAGCTTCNACCGCAGATGAAATTGTCCCGAAGGCTGTAATAACAATAACTAATGAAGAGACAGGTTCTTGCGGAAGGTTATTTAAAATATCAATTCCATTTTGATTGCCTAATTTTAGATCAGTAAGAATAATCTCAGGATGAGACTCATTAATTATTTTTTCAGCTTCTTCTAAGTTTGAAGCTGAATATACTAAATAACCTTCTTCTGATAGAATTATTGTAAGAATATCTCTTTGTAAAGGTTCATCATCTATAATTAAAATTGTTGTCATATTTTTATGTTGGTATATATATATTTACTTCGCTTCCTTGTCCTAATTTACTTGAAAATTCTATTCTTCCACCATGTTCTTCTATAACTTTTTTAGCTAAAGGCAGTCCAAGTCCCAANCCACCTTTTTTAGTAGAGAAAAAGGGTTCAAATATTTTTTCTATGAGTTCTTCTGAAACACCAGAACCAGTATCTNTTATTTTTATTAAAATTTCGTCTTCTATAAGCTCTGTTTTAATAAAAAGATTTCTGACTTCTTTATCCTTCATTGCATATATAGAATTTTTTATAATATTTAAAAGACAGCTTTTCATTAAGTCTATATCAATATCCAGCATAAGATCAATTTTATAATCTTTATAGATAGTGATACCTTCTTTTTCAGCGGTAGCTTCAATGAGATAGACTACCTCTTCAATAATTTCCAGAATATTTACTGGTTTTTTATTTAATTTGAGAGGTTTTGTATATTCAAGATACTCTGTAATTAGATTGTTAACTCTGTATATTTCCTGTTTCATGTTTTCAAGAAGTTTAATATAATTATTTGAATTTTCATTTTCTTTTTTTAACTTTTCTATAAGATGATCAATGCTTAAATTAATAAAATTTAAAGGATTTCTTACTTCATGGGCAATTGTTCTACTGAGTTGTCCTATAGCAGAAAGATGTTCAGCTTCTCTTAGTCTTTTTTGTAATATTTGATTTTCTTCAAGTTTCTGAATCATGAAGTTAAAACTTTCAGCAATTCTTCCAATTTCGTCTTTTCTGTTTATTTCTAACCGATAGGTAAAATCTCCCTTTGCTACTCTTTGTGCTGCTTCTGTTAAAACATCAATAGGTTTTGTGTATCTTGTGGAGATAACATAGGTTATTATTATGCCTATTGAAAATATTATTAAGGTTGTTAGCATTCTTTTTAATGCATTCTTTCTTAAAATTTGAGAAAAGTCATCTTTATTTATTCTTAAATGAATATAACCATATTGAACATTGCCAGCAATTACAGGAACTATGACATTATAAACATTTTCCTCTTCAAAAACTGGTTCACCAAGTTCTGCTTTAATAATTAATTCTCTCTTTCGATGTGTTATAGGTTTACCAATATTTTGAGGGTTAGTGCTTGCAATAATTTCCTGTTGATTGCTTATTATTGAGACTTCTTTTATACCTTTAGTGCTAAGTTTATTAATGTATTCTGTTAGTTTATTTGAACCTCCTCGTGTAACCTCTTCAACTCCCACCTGAATAGCTTTTGTAAGATCTGCCGTTTGTTTTTCAATTTCNTTTAAGAGTCTTTTTTCTGTCTGANTATAGAATATGTAAAGTGTTGACATTAATATAAAATTTAGGCATAACAACAGTATTATCAGTTTCCACCTTAAAGACACTTTATCAAACATTTTTATAATCATGTATAATAATGTATTATATTATGCTTTCGCAAAGAATATCATCTATTTTTAAAAAAATAACTTATGCTGCCTTACGTGCAGGAAGAAATCCAGAGGAAATCAAACTAATTGCCGTATCAAAATCGCAACCAATTGATAAAATAATAGAAGCTGCTGATTTAGGTTTAAGAATTTTTGGTGAAAGCAAAGTCCAGGAAGCAAAAGACAAAATCGATAAACTAAAAAATTTTAATATTGAATGGCATATGATAGGACATTTACAGACGAACAAAGTAAAAAATGCAGTAAAGTTTTTTGAAGTTATTCATTCCTTAGACTCAGAAAAACTTGCCGTATCTATAAATAAAGAAGCAGAAAAAATTAATAAAATTCAGAGAGTTTTAATTCAGATAAAGCTATCCCATGAAGAATCTAAGTATGGCATAGGAGAAGACGAAGTTGAGAAACTAATTGAGAAATGCAAAAATCTAAATAATATTAAAATCGAAGGACTAATGACAATTCCACCATATTTTGATGATCCTAATGCTGTAAGACCCTACTTTAGTAAACTAAGGCAAATCAGAGATTTTTTGGCAAAAAAGTATCCTTTTATCAAAGAGTTATCTATGGGAATGTCCCATGATTTTGAAGTAGCAATTGAAGAAGGGGCTACAATGGTAAGAATAGGCACAGCCCTCTTTGGGCAAGGAATAAAATAGGAGGTTAAACGATGATAGGTTTTATTGGCGGAGGTAACATGGCAGAAGCCCTTATAAGAGGGCTTATAAAAAATGGTAAAAGAAATATAATAGTATCTGATCCAGTTGATGAGCGTCGAAGATATCTCGAAAAATGNTATGGCATAAAGACTATTGCATCAAATATTGATGTAGTTAATAATTCAGAAATTATTGTTATAGCAGTAAAACCCCAGAATATATTGGAAGTTTTGGAAGAGATAAAAGATTATGTAAAAGAAAAACATACTGTCGTATCTATAGCTGCAGGAATTCCTTTAAATTTGATAAAAAATTATCTCAAAACAGACAAACTTATTAGAGCAATGCCTAATCTGGCAGCAATAGTTGGTGAATCTATGACAGTACTTGCAATTTGTGAATGTCTTGAGATGAAAATAGTAGCTCCTGTGAGAGATATTTTCATGAGCGTAGGAAAAGTTATTACTCTTCCAGAACATTACATGAATCTTGTTACTGCCTTATCTGGTAGTGGACCTGGATTTCTATGCTATATANTGGAACAGTTNNTAGATTTAGCAACAGAACTTGGCTTTGCTGAAGATATAGCAAAAGAACTTATAATACAGACATTTATTGGAACTGCGAAACTTCTTGACAGCGGGATTCCACCTGATAAAATTAGACAGAAGGTTACATCACCAGGCGGAACAACAGAAGCAGGTCTTAGGGTCTTATCGAGCAGTAATTTAAGAGAAATTTTATTTCAAACTCTTCAAGAAGCTACAAAAAGAGCTCAAGAACTATCAAAGAGGTAAGAGTAAATGATTATTCTTGGTAATTTTATAATTGCTTTAGCCAATATTTTAGATCTTGCCCTAACAATTTATTCTTTTATTATAATAATCGGAGCTGTTTTAAGCTGGGTAAACCCTGATCCTTATAATCCAATTGTCCGTTTTATATATGGAATAACTGAACCATTATTGCGTCCTATAAGAAAATTATTAAAATTGAGATTACCAATAGACCTGTCTCCATTGATATTATTACTTATTATATATTTCTTACAAAAATTTCTAATCCAGAGCCTCNTTGAATTGGGGTTTAAATTAAAGGGAGGATCAGTATGAGAATTACGCCATTAGATATTCAGCAGAAACAATTTAAGGTTAAATTCAGAGGCTTTGATATGGAAGAGGTTTATTCTTTCCTTGAAATGATTAGAGAATCATTGGAAGAAATTTTAAAAGAAAACTCCATGCTTAAGGAGAAAGTTACAATTCTTGAAAATCAGTTAGAAGAATACAGAAAAATAGAACAGTCAATTAGAGATACATTAATGACAGCGCAAAAACTTGTTGACGATTACACGGCAAATGCTAAAAAAGAAGCAGAATTAATAATCAAAGAAGCAGAACTTAAAGCAGAACAAATTTTAAACGAAGCCCAGGAAAAAGTAGTAAAAATCCATGAAGATATAGTTGACCTAAAAGGAATAAGAAGGCATTTTAAAGAAGAAATAAAAAGACTTATTGAGAGTCATCTAAGGATGCTTGAGTTTGATAAAGAAAGAGAAGGAGAAGAAAGTGAAGTATAACTCTTTAAGAGGTATGCAGGATATTTTTCCTTCTAATGTATTCCTATGGCAATATTTAGAATCAGAGGCAAAAAGGATATTCGAACTTTTTAACTTTCAAGAGATACGGACTCCTATTTTAGAAAATGCTGAAGTTTTTTTAAGAAGTATTGGCGAGGATACAGATATTGTAGAGAAAGAGATGTATATTTTTGATGACAAAAAGGGAAGAAAAATTGCCTTAAGACCCGAAGGTACTGCAGGGGTAGTGCGAGCATATATTCAAAATCAACTCTTTAACAATCCTTCTCCGCAAAAATTTTACTATATTGGTGCAATGTTTAGATATGAAAGACCTCAAAAGGGTAGATTTCGTCAGTTTCATCAAATCGGAGTTGAATCCTTTGGAGTATCTTCTCCTTCTGTGGAAGCAGAAATGCTTTACATGCTAAAAATACTTTTCGAAAGTCTTGGTATAAAAAATTTAAATTTCGAAATTAATTCAATTGGCTGTAAAGATTGTAGACCAAATTATAAAGAAGCAATTAATAAATTTTTAAGTGATAAGATATCTTTATTTTGCAATNACTGCCAAAGAAGATATAATAGGAATCCTTTAAGAATCTTAGACTGTAAGGTTCCATCCTGTAAAGAGATTTTAAAAAATGTTCCCCAAATTATTGATTTTTTATGTAATAACTGTAAAGAACATTTATCAAAATTTCAAAAAGAACTTGAAATTTTAAATGTATCCCATATTATAAATCCCAGAATTGTACGAGGTTTAGATTATTATACGAAAACAGTATTTGAAATCACCACTAAAATGCTCGGAACACAGAATGCTATAGCTGCTGGTGGTAGGTATGATGAGCTTGTAAAGGCTTTTGGAGGACCTGATACTCCTGCAGCAGGCTTTGCTATAGGAATGGANCGATTTATAGAAGTTTGCAAGACAAATTTAAAAATCGAACCCAAAAAGCCTATTTTGTATGTTGCCTATGCAGGTAAGGGCCTTGACAGAGAAGTAAAAAANTTGGTCAACTTTTTCAGAGATAAAAAAATAGCTACTGAGACTCCCTACGAAGAGTTATCTCTGAAAAGTCAGTTAAAAAAAGCAGATCGCTTATCTGTTGAATGGGTAGTTATAGTCGGTGAAGATGAAATTAAAAAATCTTTATATAGATGGAAAAATATGAAAACAGGAAGTCAGGGTGTAGGAACAATAGAGGAAATTTTGAAAATAATAAGAGGTGAAAATGACATTAAATAAGTTAGAAAATCTTTTCAAAAATTTTAATAACAAAAAAATTCTTGTAATAGGTGATATTATTTTAGATCGATATATATTTGGAAAAGTGTCAAGAATTTCTCCAGAAGCACCAGTACCAGTTGTTGAAGTTACAGAAGAATCATACAGACTTGGAGGTGCTGCAAATGTGGCAAATAATATTATTNCTTTGGGAGGGAAAGTTTATATTTCAGGAATAATTGGTAAAGGTTCTACTGGAAAAATATTAAAAGATTTACTCGAAGAGAAAGGAATCGGTATCGACTATATTTTCGAAGATAACAGAAGAACAACTGTGAAAACAAGAATAATCGCAGGAAATCAACAGATTGTAAGATTTGACATAGAAGATCATAGAAAGCTTGAAGGAAAAGCAAAGGAGCTTTTTATTTCCATGATAAAGAGTGCATTAAACGATTTTGACGCTATAATTGTATCGGACTATAAAAAAGGTGTCATATCAGAGGATCTGTTTCGAATTTTAATCAATCATAAAAATAAAAATGGAAATTTCGTTGCCGTTGACCCAAAAGTAGGACACTTTAGACTTTATAAACAAGTATCTCTTATAACTCCCAATATTGCTGAGGCTTCTCATGGTGCTGAAATTGAGATTAAAGACGAAAAAACTCTTATCAAGGCTGGTTTTAATCTTTTAAAGAAACTTGCCTGTGATTCTGTTCTGATAACTAGAGGAGAAGAAGGTATGAGTCTTTTTGAAAAAAAGAATTCTGATGTAATTGTTACTCATTTACCAACAGTTGCTAAAAAAGTATTTGATGTGACTGGAGCAGGAGATACTGTAATTGCCACTATAACACTTGCTCATGTCTCAGGTGCAGATTTAATTTTTGCTGCTAAAATAGCCAATGTAGCAGCAGGAATTGTTGTTGGAAAAGTAGGAACTGCTACAGCTACACAAGAAGAAATAATGGAAATTTTTAAAACTCATCCCTATGAATAAAGCTATAGCACTTTATTCTGGTGGACTTGATAGCTTACTTTCAATTCTTATTGTTAAAAGTCAAGGATTTGATGTAATTGCATTAAGATTCTTAACAGGATTTTTAAGCCCATTAAAGGAAAGAGACATAATTTATGCCAAAAAGTTTGATTTTGAAATTAGAGAGATTGATATAAGAGAAAAATTTATTAAAATATTAAAAAACCCAAAATATGGATATGGAAAAAATCTTAATCCCTGTATTGATTGCAAAATTCTGATGCTTAAGGAGGCAAAAAAAAAATTATTGGAGTTTAATGCATCATTTGTAATTACTGGAGAAGTGCTTTCTCAAAGGCCAATGTCTCAGAAAAGAGAATTTCTTACGCTTATTGAAAAGGAAGCGAATTTGCAAGGTTTAATTTTAAGGCCCTTATCTGCAAAACTTCTTCACCCTACTAAGCCAGAAGCTGAGGGAATTATCAATAGAGATTTTCTATATGATATCTGGGGAAGAACAAGAAAACCTCAGATTGCTTTAGCAAAAAAATTTGGTATTGAGATTATACCTCAACCAGCTGCTGGATGTCTTCTTACAGATCCTTCTTTTTGTAAAAAAGTTAATGATCTTATGAAACATAATGAGCTCACAGTAGAAAATATTGAAATGCTTAAATTGGGAAGACATTTTAGACTATCTGAAAAATGTAAAGCAATTGTTGGAAGATATGAAAAAGAAAATGAGATTTTATTAAACAAATACAAAGGAGCATTTATTTATCCTGTTGACAAAAAGGGTCCTGTTATATTTCTATCAGGAATTTTTTCACAGGATGAAATCTCAATTGCAGGGGAAATATGTGCCTATTATTCAAAGAGAAATAATTTAGAAGTTTTTATTAAAATTAATGAAGAAGAAACAAGAAAAGTTTTTGGTGCAATACCCAATGACAGAATAGTAAAATACAGAATATAAATAATTGGAGGCAGAAATGAAAAAGTTTGTAATTTTTATTCTGATATTAATTCTTTTTGGTTGTGGAGGGAAAAAACAGATCAAAACTCCATCAGAAGAATACTCTTATACAAATCAAGCCTTTAAGATTGTCGAAGAAATAAGACTGGCTTATCAAAATAAAGATAATAATGGAATAAGAAAAAATTGTTCAGAAGCTGCATATAGAGAAATAATAGCTTCAGTAAGGCCCTTTGATAAAGCAGAGTTGGAATTTAATCCTGTGCTTGCTGAAATGGAAAAGGANGGTTACAAACTATATGTTTCGTGGAATGGCAAATGGAGTTATTTAGGAAACGAAACAGAACAAAGGGGGCTTGCCATTTTCTTAATAAAAGGAAATCCTCCAAAAGTTGAGAGAATTTTAAGGGGAAATCCTTTTCGGTATCCTGATTAACCAAATCTACCTGTAATATATTCTTCTGTAAGCTTATTTGATGGAACNGTAAATATCTTTTCAGTCTTATNATATTCAATAAGTTCACCAAGCATCATAAATGCAGTCCAGTCTGAAATTCTTGCTGNTTGTTGCATGTTATGGGTAACAATTATAATTGTTACTCTACCTTTTAAAGAAATAATTAACTCTTCAATTTTTGCTGTAGAAATTGGATCAAGGGCACTTGTTGGTTCATCAAATAAGATAATTTCAGGTTCAACTGCTAAAGCTCTTGCAATGCAAAGTCTTTGTTGCTGTCCTCCACTTAGTCCAAAGGCGTTTGTGTTCAGTTTGTCTTTTACTTCATCCCAAAGAACAGCATCTTTTAAAGCTTTTTCAACTTTTTCTTTTAATTCTTTTCTGTTTTTTATACCCCTTAATTTTAATCCATAGGCAATGTTTTCAAAAATGTTCATTGGGAAGGGAGTAGGTTTTTGAAATACCATTCCAATTTTACTTCTTAATTCAATCAAGTCAGTATCTTTTGAAAGAATATTTTTACCCTGAAATATAATTTCACCATCATATTTATTCCCAGCATAAAGATCATGCATCCTGTTAAAACATCTTAACAGAGTTGTTTTACCACATCCACTTGGTCCGATTAATGCAGTAACTTTGTTTTTATATACTGTCATATTTATGTTTTTAAGAATGTGAATGTTACCAGCATAGTAGAAATTAAGATTTTTAACTTCAATTTCAGGTGTCAATCTTTATACCTCCTTTTAATAAAAATTCTTCAAGTAATTGTTGCAAAAAGAATAAACACAGTTATCATTAAAGAGGCACCCCATGCCTGATTATGCCAATCCTCGTATGGTCCCATAGCATACTGAAATATTGTAACAGTAAGTGATGCTATAGGTTCATTCATATTTGTAGAAAAAAANCATTATTGAAGGATGTAAAAAGTAGTGGTGCTGCTTCACCCGTAACTCTTGCAATTGCAAGAATAATTCCTGTTAAAATTACAGTTGCTGCACCACGGTATACAACCTTAATGATTACTTTATAATAGGGAGCTCCGAATGTAAAAGCAGCTTCTCTTAAAGTCCAAGGAATAAGGGAAAGCATGTTTTCTGTTGTTCTTAAAACTGTAGGAATCATAATAATAGCAAATGCAACAGCTCCTGCCCATCCGCTAAAATGTCCAAGAGGTTTTACAATTACTGCATATACAAAGGCTACAACAATTATTGCTGGTACACTAACCATAATGTCTGCGAGGGTACTTATTATTTTTGAAATTTTATATTTCCTTCCATATTCTGCAAGGAAGGTTCCTCCAAGAACTCCAACGGGAACTCCAATTAGAGTAGCACAAATAGTTATTAAAAATTGACCAACAAAAGCATTTCTTAAGTCTCCTCCAAGCTTGACTGCTGAAGTTGGATCATTTAAAAATAAAGCAGGATTAATTGCAGTTATGCCATGCCTTAAAACATCAATAATTATGAAAAATAGCCAGAAAATACCCCATAAAGCAGTAGGGAAACACACAAAAAGTGCTAAATTACTTAGTATCTTTCTTTTTCTCATTATCATCTTTTTTCTGCTTTCACAAGAAATATTTTCGCTATTGCAAGAATTGCAAAACTCATAATAAATAATAGAAATGCAAGATAATAAAGATAGCTTAAATATATATCTTTATCAGCTTCTGTAAATTCATTTGCAAGCTTTACTGTAACTGCTGCTACTGCCTCAAATAGAGATTTTGGAATCTGATTTAAATTTCCCAAAACAAAGGCAACAGCCATTGTCTCACCAAGAGCTCTACCAAGAGAAAGTCCTACTCCTCCTAAAACTCCTAATTTTGAATAGGGCATTACAACATCTTTTACAACCTCCCACTTTGTTGCTCCCATTGCATAGGCAGACTCTTTAAGTACCGATGGTGTGAGATTATAAGAGTCTCTCGCAATTGAAGTTTCAAATGGGATAATCATAATACTTAATATTATGCTTGCAGTAAATAAATCAACATCAAGAGGTGTTCCTTCAAAAAGTTTGCCAATTAAAGGCAGTTGTCCAACTGTTTTTTGCAAAAAAGGTTCAATATCCTGACTCATTATTGGTACAAGCGTGAATAATCCCCACATTCCGTTTTGTTTTAACATTTAGAAATATTATACCTAAAACCAATTATTTTTATGTTACAAAAATGTTACAAAGAATATAACACATTGATTTTTAAAAAATTTTAAAAAAATAAAAATCTAAAACTAATTAATTAAAGATTTAGGATTAAAAATGTTTCTTCTTAGTAACATCAAAAAATATTAAATGTTTCCTTACGGAAACATTTTTTAAAAAAAATAGATTACAATCTATTTGATTTTTAAAGGTTATAGCAAATTGTATTAAATTCTCATTTTGAACTTAAAAAATTTAAAAAAAGGGGGTGAAAAAGTGAAAAAATAGTAGTACCAACAGAGGGGAATAACTTTGAAGTACAAGATTAAGAATAAATGCCTGAAAACTTTGATTAGCTTTCTGCCACTCAGAAGGTAGTATGGCAGGAGGAAACTCTGATTTCCTATCTATTGGAACTGAAATACCTAAGTTACCTTAAAAACAGGCAAGTCAATCTTTGAGATTTCATCCAAAACTTTGTCTAAATTCAAATCCCCCATTTTGTCCAAATCCTCCTTCTTTAATTTTCTTTTTTTCATTTCCCTATGTTAGCCTATTTAAACCTTACTTTATCCACTACCCAAACAATCCATTAATTGACACAATTCTTATTATACTCCCTTAAAAACAATCCTACTTCAAAATTTACGCTAAAAGTGAGATACGATATATCAGAAAAGGAAATTGATTATTCTGGTAGCATTATTGATTTTAATCCTCAGCAAATAATAATAAAACTTGTTGGAGAAATATCTCGTATTATTTCACTTAAAATGACAGAGATAACAAACCAAAGAACTCATATTGCCTATGAAGAAACATGCAATGAAGAAATTTCTACATCAGAAAAGAGAAATATTCATTTGTGGATTAAAAGTATAGCCAATTATATTCAGATTACCCAAAGTAAATCAATATTTAGCAAGATATGGTTAAAGATTGTTGATAAAATTTGGCTTCGATTAACTCCAGCAGGTAGAAGAATTGTTTTTTTTATTTTTGTTGCTGAAATTGCATCCTTGATATTTTTAATCTTCCTTTTAATTTCCTGGAAGATCTTTAAATAAACTCTTACAATAATTTATAAGCATTGATTATCAATTAACCAGTGTATATGCTAAAATAAAAAAATTTTTTATGGAGGCAGAGATGGATTTTTTCATTGATATATTGAGTAAGTTAGAGGGAGATTATGTTGATGTTTTCTTTGAAGAAAAAATAACAAATCAGATTCAGATGGAAGAAAATAAGGTTCAAAAATGCTCCACAGTATTTGATAAAGGTTTAGGGGTAAGATTAATTAAAGATGAAAAAACTTTTTATGCCTATACAAATGATTTAACAAAAAAAGGAATTGAAGAATTGGTTTCATCTTTAACAAACATGAAATCAAAAAATATAATTAATCTAAAAAAAATCAATCCATCAATAAATATTCCAATAAAGATAAACCCAAATGAATTGCCAATATCAGAAAAAATAAATTTTTTAAAAAGAGCAAATGATGTATCATGGAGAGAAAGCTCAAATATTAAACAAGTTAAAGTTCTATATGGGGATTCATCTCAAAAAATTATAATAGCTAATTCAGAAGGTGACTTAACCGAGGAGGAAAGAATTCATATACTATTTTTAATCCATGTAGTAGCCTACGAAAATGGGATTATTCAGACAGGATATGAAGTTATAGGAGGATTAAAGGGGTTTGAAATATTTGAAGAGATTTTACCAGAAGAGCTTTCTCTTAAAGCAACCAAAAGAGCTTTAATGATGCTTAAAGCAAGAAGAATAAAGGGTGGAAGAATGCCTGTTGTTATCTCATCAGAGGCTGGTGGAACAATGATACATGAAGCAGTTGGACATGGTCTTGAAGCAGACTTAGTTCAGGAAGGAATTTCTGTTTATAGTGGGAAAATCGGAGAAAAAATAGCATCTGAATTAATTACTGTAATCGATGACCCTACCCTTCCAAATATGCGCGGATCCTATGTTTTTGATGATGAAGGAACTCCAGCACAAAAAACAGTTTTAGTTGATAAGGGAGTTTTAGTTAATTATATTTATGATAAATATACAGCGATGAAAGATGGAAAATCTTCTACAGGAAATGGAAGAAGACAGTCCTATGAGCATTATCCTATTCCAAGAATGAGTAACACATATATTGCACCNGGTAATCATTCACCTGAGGACATAGTTCGCTCTGTTGAAAAAGGACTTTTTGTCAAAAAAATGGGNGGAGGACAAGTAAACACTGTTACAGGAGAATTTGTATTTGAAGTTCAAGAAGGATATATTATTGAAAAAGGTGTAATTGGAGAACCTGTAAGAGGTGTATTATTGATTGGAACAGGACAGGAAATTTTAAAAAACATTGATATGGTTGGAAATGATTTAGGATTTTCAATTGGAACCTGCGGAAAAAATTCTCAGGGAGTTCCAGTAACAGACGGAATGCCCACATTAAGAATACCAGAAATTGTTGTTGGCGGTGAAGTAGAGTAAATAAACAATTTATAGAAATTTTCAATAATTTTTACTAAATACATCAATATAAACTATTGGAATTCCCTATTTTTCTTAATCTATAATTATTCATCTAAAAATATTCTGGGAGGGAAATTATGACAAAAGATTATAGTCAATTATGGGAAAGTTTGGGAATTAATCTTGAAAAACATGATGGATTATTAACAGTTCTTTCTGATGCATATAAAAATATTTATTTATCTCAAGAAAACAGACCTCAGGGAATGAAATATTTTGATTTTGTGATTTCAGAAGTTCATGGGTTAAGGATTGAGGAGCTTTATGAAGCAAAGAAGAATAAAAGAAAGGTTATTGGAACCTTTTGTGTATATGTTCCTGAAGAGCTTATTCTTGCTGTTGATGGCATTTTTGTGGGATTATGTGCAGGCGCAGAAATAGGATTTGAAGAAGCAGAAAAATATGTTCCGAGAAATACCTGCGCGCTTATAAAAGCTTTCATGGGGTTTAAATTAGCAGGACTATGTCCATATGTTGAAATGACAGATNTAATTGTAGGTGAGACAACATGTGATGGTAAAAAGAAAGCCTATGAGATTTTCAATGATATAACTAAGAAAATGTATGTAATGGAAATTCCAAACATGAAAAATGAGTCTGATAGAATTTTATGGCTAAATGAGGTTGAAAAATTCAAAATAAAACTTGAAAATTTGACTGGTAAAAAAATCACTTTGGATAACCTGAAAAAAGCTGTTAACATTGTAAATGAAAAGAGAAAGGCTTTAAAAAGACTCAGTAAGTTAAGAGCCTATGACCCTGTTCCAATTTCTGGACTAGATGCTCTTTTAGTCAATCAGATTTCATTCTATGATGACCCCATAAGATTTACTCAGAAAGTTAATGAGTTATGCGACGAATTAGAAGAGAGAGTAAAGAGAGGTGAAGGAGTTTTTCCTAAAGGAAAAACAAGAATTCTAATCGCAGGGAGTCCTTTTGCAATTCCCAACTGGAAACTCCATGCAATTATTGAAAACAGTGGTGCTGTTGTTGTTGGAGAAGAGTCATGTGTTGGTAGCAGAAACTATAGAGAATTAACAGATGAACAATTTTCAACAGTTGAAGAAGGAATTCAAAAAATTGCCTCCCGCTATTTAACAATTGATTGTGCCTGTTTTACTCCTAACAGCGAAAGAATTGATAATATTAAAAAACTAAAAAAGGAATTAAATGCGAATGGAGTGATTCATTATTCTTTACAGTTCTGTACTCCTTATATGATGGAAGCATTTAAAATTGAAAAGCTAATTGATTTCCCCTACATGAGGATTGAAACAGATTATAGCATGGAAGATTTTGGACAACTCAAAACAAGAATAGAGGCTTTTTTAGAAACTTTACAATGATTTCATTAGGAATTGACATAGGTTCAAGGTTCATTAAAGCTATATGGATTGAAAATGGAGAAATTGTGAAATTAAAAAAAACAGAAACATCCTATGAACCATTAAAAAAATGTGAGGAAATTATTAATGAATTGAAAACTAAAAAAATTGTAGCAACAGGATACGGAAGACATCTTCTTGGTTTTAATTGGGANATTACAACAATTACTGAAATAAAAGCATTTGCAATAGGTTGTAAAGCTTTAATTCAAGATTGTAGAACCATAATAGACATTGGAGGACAGGATACAAAGGTTATTAACATTGATGAAGAAGGAAATGTAAAGAAGTTTGAAATGAATGATAAGTGCGCAGCAGGAACAGGAAGATTTCTTGAAATAATGGCTCAGGCATTAGGTTTTTCCCTTGAAGAATTTGGAGAGATAAAAGTTAACATGAATGATTCAATAAACATCAGTAGTATGTGTACTGTTTTTGCTGAATCAGAAGTGATTTCTATGATAGCAAAGGGAATTCCTAGGGAATATATTGCCCTTGCAATACATAAGGCAATAGCAAAAAGAATACTCGGGATGTTGCGAAAGATAAATATTGAAGAAAATATAGTATTTGCTGGAGGATGTTCATCAAATTCCTTGCTAAAAAAACTTATTGAGAAAGAAATGGGAAAAAAATTAATAACGCATCCTTTATCTGCTCTAACAGGAGCTTTAGGGGCTGCAATTTATGCAGAAAAAATTTAGGAAAGATATGCAATGAAAAGAATTTTTATGAAAGTTATTNTAATTTTTAGTTTATTTTCTCTTCTGAATTTAGATTATGCTTTTATTTTTCAAAAACCGAACATATTTGATGCAGTATTTACAGAAAAGGATGAAGTTCCATAAATTCCTAAAAATGAACTTATAAAAATGCAGAAAGAGGGAGCTATAATTATTGACACAGACCTTACATAGAATGGGCAATCAGTAATATTCCTGGTAGTATGGTTTTATCACCAAAACCTGTAACAAGTAAGGCACTTTATACATCAGACGTAGAGGAAATTGAGAAAGTTATAAAAGGAGATAAAAGGAAAAGATACAGGAGAAATTTTAAAAGCAAAGAAAGACGGTAGATTACCTGTTGATGGTAGAAATACAAGAGTAATTGTTTACGGAAATAATAAAAATGAGGCTCTAAAAGTGGCTGAAGCTTTAGTAAAGGAAGCTTTCCACAATGTTTGTTTTTATGATGGTGATATAGATCAAATTATCAAACTTTCAGAATAATAAAATTAATCTTAATTGATTTTTTTCCAAAAATGTGTATTTTTTACCACGACTACTTGTTATAGAAATCAATAAGAATCAACAANTTTGATTTGGCATCCTTTTTGTATTTTACTTTTTGATGCCTTTTCAGAAAACTATAAAATCTGAAATCTCAGTTTCTGGTGTAGGAATACACACAGGCAAAAAGATCAATATAAGACTCATTCCNGCAAAAAGGGATACAGGTATTNTTTTTTACAGAACCGATAGAGGTTTGNCTATAAAAGCAAAACTTCCCTTTGTTATTGATACTTCCTTAGCAACAACTATAGGAATTGACGGAGTAAAAATTAGAACAGTTGAACATCTTCTTGCCTCTCTTTATGTTTTTGGAATTACTAATATAATTATTGAAATAGACGGTTCAGAAATTCCTGTTATGGACGGAAGTGCGATTGATTTTGCAAAAACAATATTGAAAACAGGAATTGCAAAACAGGGNAAAACAATTCCATCATTAAAAATAACAAAGCCTATTTTTTATGAGGAGGCTCGATCAAAAATAATTGCAAAACCATACAAAGGTTTTAAAATAACCTATAAAATTTTCTACGAACATCCCTTAATTTTAGAACAATCTCTATCAATTGAAATAAATGAGCAAAATTTTCTTAGCGATATAGCACCTGCAAGAACTTTTGGATTTTTAAAAGATATACAGTATCTTCTTCAAAATGGTTTTGCTCGTGGTGGTTCCCTTGAAAATGCCCTTGTTCTTGATGAAAAAGGAGTTTTAGGAGGAAAACTCAGATTTAGAGATGAATTTGTAAGACATAAAATTCTTGATGCAATTGGAGATTTGTCTCTATTGGGGTATCCCGTAAAAGGGCATTTCATTATTGAAAAGGGCGGACATACCGCACATGTAAATTTTTTAAAACATCTCATAGAATCTGGATGTTATGAATTAGAGGAAGAACCTTATTTTAACTTTCAACTATCCGCCCAAACTGTTTAGTAAAAACTATTCAATATTTTCAATTTTATAAGAATAAATTATCTTTGCCGAATGCTCAAGAGTTGCTTTAACAGAACAGTATTTATCCATTGAAAGTTCAACAGCTCTTTTTACTGCTTCTTCTGAAAGATTTTTCCCCTTTACAATAAATTCTATTTCAATTTCTGTAAATCTTTTTGGGTAACTATCTGGTTGCTGTCCTTTTACATTTATTTCTAATCCCCTTATTTCTTGTTTCTTCTTTTTAAGGATAGATACTATATCCATTCCACTGCATCCACCAAGACCTACTAATAATAATTCCATTGGTCTCATTCCCGTATTTTCTCCACCATAATCTGGATGAGCATCAATAACAATAGCATGTCCTGTTCCTGACTGTCCTACAAACTGAAGTCCTCCTGCCCATTTTACCTTTGCTTTAAGCATCTTTACCCTCCTCCTTTAGTTGTATATCTTTTAAATAATATCACATATAGTTAAAAATAAAAAACTGAAAATCAGCCTCTAAAATTGCCGATAGAAAAAGGAGGTTTTTCTCTTATCCTGTCATTCTGAGAGGCTTAATGCCCCGAAGAGCTATCCTGAGTGAAGCGAAGGAACTCTCTAATTGAAAATAAGGAAGGAGATTCTTC
>JGI24186J35511_1000186_pt1 | contig 25172 bp, 7 predicted proteins | sample YNPBryulayer2012_FD_35511 | JGI IMG/M metagenome (IMG submission 35511) | reverse complement strand
CCAAAAGACGTCAATAACATAAGCAGATAACTGCGATAGAATAGCATCAGATCCTTTCGCATCTTATAAAAGGCGACGAGCTGGGCTGACATGCGACTGGCGTGGTATATGGTGGAGTTCTCGATATCGCCATTACCCAGCACACACGCATCCGGAACAATGAGCGATGAATACCCATGCTGGGTGGAGAAGTGGTGTTCCACCTCACGAACCAGCACGGGCCCGTGCATGGCACGTAATGGATCGTCGATGAATATCATATCATAGGGCTTGATCTCGGCGGCGCCGACAAGAACCAGGGAGCCGTCATACATGTAACTGACCCCCTCACGCACTAAATTGGCGGACACGTTGTTCACCGCACGGATAGGCATGGCTATACCTAAACGCTCGCCGATAAGACTGCGAATAACGCCTATCCTCGCCAGTACGGATACCCAGTTGCTCTCGGCGCCCAACGATAACTGGGACATCAGCGTCGTAGAAAGGGCTGAGTGGAAGTAGAACGGCTTGCGGTCCTCCGGAACTACGGCGGGATCGAAGGTGAACTTGTTGCCGGGCACGCCCTGCGCATCAAAGGACTGAACCTCGTTCCACATCCGCTCCGTCGTTGCGATTAACTCATTTGAGATAAGATTCCACTCGGAGACGGCAAGATGGTACTGACGATACTGCTTGAAACGCATGATGCGCCAATAGGAGCCAAAGGCGATCCTTGATGCTAAATCAGACACCCCAAGCGCCTCGAGCTGACCCGCGTTGTAGTAATCGTAATGCAACGCCTGATGACCGCGCCCGAAGAACAGCGTGCTTCTTAACCCGAACGGCTCCACACTCATCAAAGCATCCAACATCGCCAGCTGACAGTTCCTGAATACGTCCCATATCGTGCCCTGCTTGAGCTCGATGGCAATGAAGTCGCCGTTTCTTGCCATCTGTGAGAGCCCTAAAGTGAGAGTGTCTAACAGAGGAAGCATGCCAATGCTGAAGTTACCGGAATCCCGCTGACTGTTATAGATGTTCACACCGACCTCTCCCTCAGAGGCCTGCATGGACGCCATGCCGAGGATCTTGAAAGTACGGATGCTCCAGTTGCCCGCAGCGGCGTCCGCCAAAGCCGCGGAACCTGCCAGAGTTTCTATCCTGCCGAAACTCTCAATCCCGAACCGAGAGTCGTTCATGAGACCGCCCAAAGAGAAGGCATACACGATCGGACCTACAACCGGTATGGAGTCGGCACGACGGGAGACCAACATGTCAATGATAACGTTTCTTATCTCTACAGTCTGACCGAGCAAGTTCGAGTTCTTGTAAGGCTGACCCTCGGTAGCGATGTCCTTCAGGAACTCGCGCCCGTCCCCTAACGCCAATAACCTGACGGTACTGCCCTGAATGTCCACAGAGGCAATCGTGCCGTTGAAGACAACGGGTAACGACGCGGCATCGGCGCCGTACCCAATACGAAGATGGATCCTCTCGCCCGGATGAAGGAATAACGCCTTCATCTCCTGGTTCCAAACGTGACGCTCATAATCACCCAAAAGGGGGAACAGCTGGTTCTGAATGGACTTCACCAACTGCTGGATGAACTGAGACTCCGGTCCCCCACCGCGGAACAACTCCTCACCCTGTACATGCTGGAACGGACGCATACCGGCAATGACCGCCTGCGCATAAGCCTGAGTGACCGGTAGATTGCTGAGCTGCCGATACGAGTTGCTCAGGATGATCTCCGCCGTGTGCTGAGGGCTTTCACGTGACTTATGGACATCTATGCTCATCACGGAGAAGAGACCGTAGAAGTGATCCCAAAACCGAACCCAGCGCACCCATCTTCCACCCTGAACCAATAACAGACAGTATGTCGGGAAGCATTGAATGAGTCTGCCGTGCGGCTGGTAACGCGCCATGTCCGCCCATCCGGTCAACGGCAGCAACGGGAAGTTCTTGAGGTTGTGTACATCGTTGAAAGGATCACCTGTCCCCGAAGCTCTCTCGGAAGGGGCCGGGTTCGTTACGGCGCTCTTCTTATCCAGATACTGCTTGGTGAACTCGATNTTGGTCTGCTGGGAGATCCAAGGAGAAATGGCGCCATGTAACTCCTTCGGGTGAGAAGCGCTGCTNACAGTGCTTACGAACAATCCACGCCATTTCGTGTACTTATCGTACACGTTCTTACCGTGCCCTGGATCCACTCCGGTTATGTCAAATGCGGCGGGTCCACTCTTGCCTGCACGCGCCTTTGAGGCTAAATGACCAAGCAGCGAACGAAGACCGCCGGGACCTCTGTTGTACAAACAGGCGCCAAGCACCATCAGCCGCTTCGCCATGTTGCGGTCGCCGCTGAGTACCAATAACGGATCTCTCATCAACTTATAACGCTGGGAAGGAGACTCGGCACAAATGTAATCCACAAAATCCCTGCGTAACTCGTTGTCCTTACCGGATATACTGAACAGAGCGTCCACTATCAATTCTAAGAAGTAGAAGATGCCCATCATCGACGAGAGATCCCATCTGCCCATCATGAAGGCGTTGTAATCCACAGTGGAAGGGATCGTGCCGGACTTGATTCTCTGCACACTGTACCTGCCGCTTGCTAATAGCCCGGCGAACGTGGACGGCGTGAACTGCGCCAATCCGTAGGCGTAAGGAGATCTGGCCTGCGGGTTAAAGGAAGACTCCTGCTCGAACATGCCCATAAGGAACGGCTTCAACTCTGCACCGAGAAAGCTAATCACGCCAACGACCAACCCGTACTGGTGAGGACGCCATGTCACACCCCAGGTAATAGGCAGGTTCGGATCGGTAGCGGCGTTCGTCAACCGAAACGACCTGGATGAACCCTTTGATGCCTGCCTCATCAAGGAATCCACGCCCTCGTCGATGATCTGCTTCACCCCGTCAACAACGATACCGGCGGGACGCGGCTCGCCCCTAATCGAAGGGTCCGCTTCAAGCTGCCGAACGGATTGCGCTGCGGATTGTAGACCCTGCACGTGCGCGTTCTCGGCAGCCGCTATCTGCTGTAACGGCGAATCGTCCCGCACGTCATGGGTGTAACTCAACAAAAGATCCTTCTCCGGTACGGCAAAAGCCTCCCTGAATCTGGAACTCAGGTTCTTATAACCCTCTATCTGCTGACGGGAAGAGGAGGCTATCAGGTCATCGCCTGTTGACCCGGCATGCTCCGCCGTCGATTCCAATACGCCGTTAACGGTCATCTGGGCGAACTCGTCAACACCCTTCTGGTGATAAAGGTTAGGATGACGGCGCAATGTCTGATGCTGGGTCCGCCTTACCGAATCGGCAAGATCCTGAGTGGATTGGTGGACCTTCACTTCGAAACTACCGTCCTCACCGACAATAGAACCGGATACACCGGTATCGTCCTGAAACACAACGCCTGAAGACGATCCGGCAGATAACTCCTTGCGAATCATCCTGCGAACGGCGCTACCGATCCCCTCACCGTCGCTGAAGAAGAAGTCCGGGTCGGCGAAGACGTAAGGGATCGCCGACATCCTGCCGACAAGCCCGCTCTCGTGTATGCGATTCAAGAACGCTTTCATGTGATGTGAGACTTCTTGAAGATACTTCTGGAAGGANGACTCGTCTAAACCCAAAGCCAAACCCCTCAAGGACGACCGAACGAAATCCCACATCATACCGTTTTGATAAGCCAACGTCTTGCACCAATCCAGTAAGAGACCGTAGGTGGGAAGTCTGAGGTCCGGATAGAGTTCGCTCCGCCTCAACGAAGCGTACAGCCTGTCCAATTCCTTTGATGCGGTCAGACCGCTATAGGTAAGATTGAAAGCGCGTTCCCCTCTACTGATGTTCTCAGAAAGCCTTCTCATGGAACGACGCTGGACGCCGCCTGGGTCCATCGAAACGAAAGTCAGTGTGACCGCATAAGCCTGAACTCCAGAGGAACCCTCAATGTTCTTCGCCTCCAGTGAGATAGGCACTACCTCCTCTATGCCCATCAGTCTGGCGATCTCGTTCTGAATCTGGAAGTTCAGACGCACCGGATGAATGAAGCTTATCCCCCGCAGCATGTAGGCAAGCGCGATGTATCTATCGAAGAGGTTACGTAACGCAGCCAATCCTTCGGAATCCGTAACTCCCTGCAACACAACGGTCAAGTCCGACTTGCCGAGATACTGCATGATGGGATCTCCGACATCCCGTCTCAACGAGGCCACAATGTTACCGAACCCAACAGAAACGGCCTGCCATACCACGTTCAACCCTTCGGGCAGGAACGGCTGCATCTCGGGGATATCAGAAGCGCGGGGCGTGCCTTGAGAAACGGGCTTTCTGGTAACGGATCTGCCTGCGCTCTGGAAGCTGGCGTTCAATAAACGGGCGAGAGTGCCGTCCAAATCGGAAGTGCGCACCTTACCGACGGAATCCAGACGCCAACAGAATGCAACGGACTCCAATGCCGACTTCACAAGACCCTGCTTGCCGGAATCCACATTCACCAGAACTCTATTCAACTCCTGGTTTGAAACAACGCCGGAGGAGATATACACGTCTCCGCCAAAGACGCTAACACTCCTCGCTTCCAGACCCGGCACAGAGCCGGCAAGCACCGCCTGCGCCAGCTGACGGAACGCGGAAGGACTGTCGGCAACAACGACCTCATAACGCCCGTTTCTGGATTGGTCGTCCGGCAGCGGCAACAATGCGAATTGACCCTTCCCCGGATTCAACAGCAACTCAGGCGGGACTTTTATGCCTCTACCGGTGTCTGAACCGGGCGCGAAACCGAGACGCTCGGCAAGCCTTGTATCGTCCAGCACGCGATTGACAACGTCTGCGATGTATTTGTCGGTAGGAACCAGGATCTGCACCTTGCCGTCCATCGGTAACGACACCGGCAGAAACCGAGGCAGATAGTCCACGTAGAGCTTGAACAGCGGCCAGTTAAAATTCAGCCCGTAATATGTCGCGAAGCCTAACCCTCCCGTGTCAAACTTCCTTCCGGCTAAGGTCACCTGGAAGGAGTTCGGGTGGTCCGGCATTGTGCTGACTTCTACCTGATCGACTACCACCTCAAAAATGCCGGCCTCATTCAACATGATGTTAGTCACCGGAAGGAACGGGCACCTGTCTATCTGTCTGAGCAAAGGCACCAACCTGGTGTTGATGTCCTCACCCGAAACGACGAAGTTCATCACCCAATCATGGGTCGTACTGGCACGTGGAGACTTATGGAGCGTTGTCGATCTGAGCACCGGCTGTGTGTCTATCTCATGCTCACGACGCAACTCTATGGAATGCGGAGGAATCTGTAACGACACGAACCCGATTAGAGTGTAACTTTCGCTCTCCATCAACTCCGGCACGGGCATGATGGGAGGCACCTTCTCCGTCCACTCCGACATAATCGGTATCTCGAACTCGTCCACATAAGGATGATACCGACGCGCCCGTTGTCTTGGTTCTGGAAGACCTCTGGAACGGAGCGTCTCCTTCACACGAGGACTGGCGGGCTTACCGACCAGAATCTGTAGACTGGCCGGCCTATCCGCGGAACCTCTTAGTATCGCTTCGGAGACCTTGCCGGCATAGGTGTCGCTCGCCAAAATAAAGAAAGCGATATGGTTATCTATGTTCCTCACGTAGGGACCGCCGTAGAACTTACCCTCGTGAAGACGAGGAAGGATATTCGGTATCCTTGTGCCCGGACCGTATGGGTTCGTCGTCACAGTGCCCGTATCGTTGTCAGATCGAAGCCAATCGCTGCCGTTCGGAGCGCTGACAAGTAATGTACCGGGCTGGACGAAATACACACCGCCGTGGATTTTGGACATGGGAATGGCTGCATTGATGGATTCCGGCACATCGTCCATTATCAATGCGCGGATAAGAGTGCCTGTCAGGTGAACTCTGGCGTCGGACCCGCCGCCCTCTACGGCTAATACGCGCCAAACTACAGGCATCAATGACCCCTTACGAACCGGCATGTCCAGTATCTCTAAGGTGCGACTCACAGTATCGACCTCCCAGAAGAGAGAAGACGGTCAAGCACACGGGACCTTCTAATGTTATCCATCCTGGTAAGAGGAGCATCAAAGGCGCGGATCTTGATACGATGCTCAATGCTTCCATCACTTAAATTGGCGCGAACCTGTCTCCTTCTTGGGAGACTACTCAAACCTTCNANTATCTGGGAGTCCGACGGCTCCGGCAGTTCCAGAGGAACAGGCGGGGTCAACGAAGCTACGGATGCCTCTAAGCCCATCACACGATAGGCAAGTAACTCGGCACGTGAAGGAAGATACCGAAGGAGATCTCCAAGACTCCGCATCTGTCTATCCCAATTCCAGCCGAAATGGGCTCTTCGTTCCANAACATGCTGGACGGAACGCTGCCAGTAACGAATAATCGCAGAGCCGGAAGGTAACGACCATCGATTATCGGGTAGATGCTTCTCCGCCGGACGTTCGTATTGACGCGCCGTTGTCAGCAGCTGAATCAGCGGGGACTCCGCCCGCTTCCATAGCATGGCCACACTCGGCACGAACGGGAAGTGNAGATTGGCGGTCAAAGAGGAATTGACGCTACTGTGTGGGTCATAAGCATCCAATTAAATCAACTCCTCCATATCCCGCTCCATTCGGCGCAGCCTGAACTGTGACGGACGACGATAGTCGGAATCGAACCGGACGTGATGACCGGGCTGACGTACGAATGGGTTCGCGTGAACGAGAAATCTGGTAGCGCCGACTATACCAGTACCGCGCCGAACGACTCTCTCTTCACGCGAACCCTCATCTTCTTCATCATCGTTGCGACGACGTCGACGATGATAGAATACAGCCGCCGCCGATAAGAGACCGGCGCCGGCAATTAACAGGTCATCGGACAAGGAGAGCATCAGTGAACCGACATTGGCTGCCACAAGCCCTCCGGATAAAGAGGATAGAATGGCCTGACCGACGTCGGCAGAAGAGGAACCCGACCATTGAGGCTGCCCNGAAACAGGCTGGGCAATGGGAGCTGAGACAGTACCACCNNTGTCACCTGTTGTCGTAGCCTCCGGAATATCTATGGGAGCCCAGGCATTGGGAGATATCTCACTCCATGCCGTTCTTATCCAATCCGAATACATCTCTATCGGGAACGGTGTTCTTTCGGGCTGATCAAGCAACACGCCGGAAGCGCCCAACACCGCCATGCCGCGATACTGCTTCAGTCGGTACATCTGGGAGCTTATGTAATCCAACCAATCTTCATCGACTACATCGGTATATCGCCTTATCCAGCCGGCGCTGCGTCTCATCATTCCTACCAGCCCGGCCGCAGCCTGCGGGTTCGTCAGATCCAAACGATGATAGCGCCCTATCTGCAAGACGTCCGCACCTAACCTCTGACGCATTAACTCACTGACGTCTGCCAACGTGACAGGCTGACCCCTGGCGGCTAACTCGGACACGACGTCATGTAACGCCAACACCGCAGAGTGTAACGGGATTCTGGTGGATATGTCCGCCTCGGTGATGGACCCGCGAACACCGATCTCATGAAGGGTTTGCCGGAGCCGCTCGGCAACGTTCCTCTCTCGGGCGCGTTGTACTATCGGAACCCATTCCTCCTCCAAACGCTCCAGAAGACGAGGTGACGGCGAATAACGTTCCACGGCAACCCGCTCCGTCGCCGCTTCGGCCGGATCAGATAGATCCAACAGTTCGGGAACGGCGGAATCGCGTGGCGGTATCCACCAACGCGGTACACCCTGTTCGCCGGACTCGAGGAACCGTCGCATCTGAGTATCTACAGAGAGAACCACACGCAGGATGTAATCGTCCATGACCCGACGGAGATTATCATCGCGCTGGAGTTGCGAAGAGAATGCAGTAGCATGCATGTTCCTTAAACGACGAGCCCGATCTATCTGGTCGGAACTGAACGATCCTCTAAGATTGGTGTCCAGCTTCTCCATGCGCGTTATGTGCTCCTGCATCCGGTTCTGTATGGCTACCGCCTCCGCAGACTCCATGTCCTCCATATCCTGTAACCGCATGGCTAGATTTTGAAGATGCAACGCGCGGGCACGACGCTCCGCCATGAGCCACATCACCCGCTCATACTCTTCCGGATCCTCTATCGTGGAGAGCAACGCAACATCCGCACGAGCAGACGACTCGTAAGCGCTACCGAACAGACTGGACTCACCGCCGGGTATACCAAAGGAGGCACCGATCACCTGACGTCTGAGGTTTACCCTGGTTCTGTAGAGTAACCATGATTCCTGTGCCTGCTCGGAGAGACCGACCGGTAGACTGACGGTGGCGAACCCGCCTCTGGACAGCGCTACGTACAGGTTCCTCCTTTCTGCCCTGTAGGACGGAAGCTCCACAGGAACATTAGGGATCCCGGCATCCTCGATCTCTCTGGAGATGACTTCCCGCCAAAGCATGGTCATCTCCGCCCAACTGAGTCGCTTCTCTAAACCTCGCTCCAAAACGGATGACATCAACTCGCCTAAACGCTCCCTGCGCTTCTCTTCGTTCCACCACTGCCAAACCCGACGATAGACCTCCTGACGTCTCGGATCTCTGGCGTAAGGGGTCGTTAAGTAGTAGGCGGCTCTCTGTACCAAATCAAACGCTAACTCATCGCTTATAGAGGCGTTGAGCGTCTCACGCACCCAATTGACATCCGTTGATTCGGGAGCGCCCTCCGCTATNGCTCTGGCGCGAAGCAATGTCATCATGGAGGTGATAATGCCCTCCCGCTCGTATTCGGACGGCAACTGACCGCGNCTGACGGTGAACTCCGGCGGCAGATCGGGAGACAGCACACGCTCCACCTCCCGACGGAAGGCGTCTTCCATGCTCAATTTGTAAACGCGCCGCGCTTCGGCCTCGTCCGCAAAGGTGAACATCCGGTTCAGTTCCTGCTGAACCTGCCACATGGGCTGGACTTGCTGAGTCTCGTCGAGCATCGGCTCGAATCTCAAACGCCGAACAGGAACTACCTTGTCTCCGTGGAACTGAACCTCCTGTAATTCCACAACAGCACGGTTCTGCTCCTCGGAATAACCGGCTCTAACAACGCGGAACACGCGATCGGATAAATGCATCACCTGTTCGGGAATTTCGTTGGTCACATCATAAAGCCGTCCAACCCCAAGACCTATCAGGTATTGATTGCCGCCTAACTGTGAGAAATCGAAGCCGCTTATCCGCTCCTGAAGTCTATGTGCAACCTGAGCCGTAAGGATGGCGTCTTCCAAGGCCAGGTGGGCCTCTCTTTCAGTAGGCTCCAGCGCGCCGGTCTGTTGCCCCAAATACTCCAGGTTCACCTGTGCATAACCGGCTATAGAGGCCATCTCCGCAACGTCCAGTAAACGAAGAAGATCAATCCGACGCAGCCTCGCAGCCAAACGCCATTCATCGTATTCCTCTAACCGACCGATCAGGTAAGGAATATCGAAGGCAACGTTTTGGACAACTAACTGCCTGCCCTGCTCATGAGCCTCGAGTAGCGTGGAGACATAACGAGTAAGCGCCTCGCGCTCAGAAAGCAAGACCCCCTCTATCTGCATGATTTCATTGGCTATCCATGCATCCCGATCATATCTCTCAAAGAGACTCTTGACTTCTTCAAAGCGATCACTTATTCCTAAAGCCTCAACGATCTCCCTCGATCTTGCCTCTGCAGTGGTGTGACGTGCCATGATCCGCTCCACCAAAAGAGTTAACTGCTCATAAGCCATGTACTGAGCAACATCGGAGAGTACCAAACGCTGAGTCATCTCAAGCTCGCCTGATAAAGGATCCTGCCTATATAAGACTAAAGCGCCCTGAAGGAATCTATTGGTCTCAGGGTCGGTTTCGATGTCCAGAGCCGCATACTGACGATCATCGGAAGCCATCCTCCCCAGCGTACTCATGACACCAGCGTCAATCACCAAACCGGGGTTATCCTCATCCAACCTGAGCACAATATTAGCGGTCTCCAAGTCTGACAGTTCAACTGGATTCAATACCTGTTGTGGGATAGTGTTGACCGCCTCAGGAGGCAACGGGTAAGGATCCCTTTCCTCCAGAGCAAGAGTCCTGCCCAGAACGGCAACGCGCCCGCCCGGGAAGACGGTCACTTCGATCTGACGATCACCGATCCATAAAGGCACTTTAGCGACGATCCTGTTCAGCGTGAAGAGCTGAACACCACGCAGCTGCCGACGCGCCTCATCCAAACTGAGACTACCCGCCTCCAGTTCCGAAAGAACATTACTGATGTAACGCAGATAGCCTACGGTGTAGGATAAAGGCAACCCCTCAATTGCCCGATCGGCTTGCTGAGAGGAGACGGCAGGAGTTGTTGCGGGTTGCACTGCGGGACCGACTTCTTGCCGAGGCCTGTCGCCCTGACCTGAATCGGAGGGCACATCCATTTCAGCCGGATCCTCCGGCAACTCGCCGCGACTCAGCGCTTCCAAATCCACCTCCACGAAATCGGAATAATCACCGCGCTGTAACTTCTCCAAACCGGTGCGGATGATCTCGACGAGATCCGAGGTGTCGTCATCCGAGGTGTCGTCCGATGATCCGTGAAGTCCCATCAAATAACGGACGATATCACGGTAATCCTTCTCGGAAACGTTATAACCGGCGGTGACTTCCCGAATCTCGTCAAGCCTTTCACCCAGACGGCGCTGTAGATCGTTCAGATTAGAAAGCAGTTCGCCTAACTGCTCCTTCCTCTCCAGTTTCTCCGCTCGTTCCTTCTTCGGTGTCTTTTTTAGCACCTCACGAAGATTGCGTTTCTCCGCCTTCAAATCATCCCGAACCCGGCGAATCTCTTCCCGTAATAAGGAACGTGACTCCTCAAGCTCTAACGCCTCCTGATGCAGAGGCAACAGCTGCAGCTGCCTTACGATCTCGTCCTGTCTACGAAGGGCTTCCGAAATGCCGCCCTCCAGATGATAGGGGGACTGATAACCCGAATAGGCGAACCGAGAGGGACGATCCCGACGAGGACGATCCCGACGAGCAGGTTGTTCTTGTTGTTGCTCAACTTCTCTTGTAGCCTCTCTAACAGCATCCTCTCTCAGTACAGGACCGCCGTGCTCCGGAGATTGAACCGTCAGATTACCGGCCAAGATTTCACCCAGTGTCCTTTCTTCCTCGTCAGGTCCAAGACTCTGCTCCAAACTTAAGGTGTGGAGAGTGGCGAACGCCTCCTCACGATCGGTTCGCCTTAAGGCGTGACGTATCATCAGGGCAAGAAGGTTGTCTTTAAGGAACTGGGCTACCTCGTCCGGATCGGAAGGCATCACACCGAAATTGCCGACTCTTGCGCCGGGCGGGGTTGTACGCACAAACTCCGCTGCGAAATGGAAGGCCGCTAATCCCAGATCGGTCAATGTATCGATGCCGGATTCCATTCCTCCGGCGGTTCCCAGATAAGTGCGTCTCAGAGCGATAGATAGCCTGCTCTTAGGGTCGTTAGTAATCAGGTGATACAACGCGCGGGTCACCGCGAAGTTCGCCGGGTTGAACAAAGCGCTGGCTTCGAGTCTCATCAGTTCATCCCGGTCAGGAGCGTACATATTCAATATGTCCCGTAGCGAGTGAATAACACCGTGTTCTTCAGGTGTCAACACCTGTCCTACGGCTAGACGCATAACCAGCATGTTGTATAAAGGTTCCAGCTCACGCAGCTGGGCACGAACCTCGGAGTTTATCTCATCGCTCCAACCGAAGATGGTCAGGAATCGCCTGCGGGCGCTGCCGTAAAGGTTCGTTCCGGACAAACCGAGCGCTTCCAGCACCTCATCGGAACCCAGCCATGGTTTAGAATATTCAGGGGCAGGCGTGGGTCCAGAGGGAGCGGTCTGCACGGCGCCGGACTGGGCAGTCTGATCGGATTGCTGAACGGTCTCCGAAGGAGCAGGGAAGACCAAACTCTCTAACTCGGCGCGACTTAATCCGGTAAGTCTCCTCAACACCAAATCGGAAGCACGTACCTCTACTCCCCTGTTCTTAAGGTAGGCATACAGGTAACGCGCCAACACTTGACGACCGAAGACGTCCTTTATGTTAAACGACTGAGATAAAGACCGTACAGCCTCGTGTAGTCCGGGGACGTCTATAGACGTTCCGATGTTAGAAAGCACAGGCTCCAATAGACGGTCTAACATGTCGCTCTCATAAAGCCTCTCCTGAGTGATCGCCACCATGAACCTGGAGAAGGCGTGTCCGGTCGCAACAATCCCGTGCTCACGGTAATCCGGATAAGCGCCCGCCAATCGAGTCGCCAACCTGACCAGATGTGCATCCGTTAACCCGACATCGGAGTAGTCCGCAAGCTCTCTGCGCAGGTTCTCCAGAATAGTCTCCCGAAGTTGACGGATACCCGCTATTAAATCGGCAAACTGCTCGCGATACTCCTGGGGAATACGCTGCTCCAAATCCAGTAACTGGTGGTACATGCGGTCTTTGCTCAACCGAATCTGCTCGCCTGTCCATTCCGAAACCGCCTGCTCGATGTCCTCAAGGGGAATCAGGTTCGCCTCGTGTTGCCGATAAGCCGCCGAGTACGCATCCTCCACGGCATGAAACATGCCCGTCAGATCTTGAGACGGATAGAGCGTTCCATAAGGAGCCCTTCTTGAAAGATAACGCGCTAACTCAAACCGAACATCGGGAGAACTGGAATCATCAAACTCAACAGCAGAAGCGGGTATGGGAGAGACGTCGGCGCCGGGAGCCACGACATTGAGGTACTCCTCCAAAGTCCATTCGCGGATGATCAGGTTGCCCTGCTCGTCTATATCCTGAACCTGAATCATGGAGCCCATAGGACCGGACGCGGTGTAACCGGGCCGACCCGTCTCCTGCTCCGAACCGCTCCTCTCCAGTTGCTCCCTCGCCTGCATCAAGGCTCTGACACGACGCTCCGCTTCCGCGCCCAAATGAAGGATTAACTGCTCCGGAATGACATCTCGAACGGCACGACGGGTACCACGAAGCACGCGCTCGCTACGACCTCGACCGATACGACGACGAATCATTACTTGTCCGGTAATGTAATAATCTTCCCATGAGAGAAGAATCTCCGGCGCAGGCTCGGAGTAAGGATCAAAATCATCCNCATCCCTGAACTCCATCCCCTCAAAAAAGAAATCCAACATGTTGCGGATTCGGTCCGCCACGTCCGAAGGAAGAGCAGTACGGTGACCATACTTCTCCACCTCAGTCTGTCCAGAGGCTTCCATCGCCGACTGTGCGGCCTCAAGTTGATGTGAAGCGATTCTAGCATCTCGAAAGATTTGATATAACTGCCGTTCGGTGAGAACTAAAGGGTTACCGGCAGCGACGTATTCATGCACGCGACGCACATTCTCACCACGCCAAATCAGTCCCTGAGCACCGGGACGTAATACATCCTGTTCAAACCCTAAATCCAACGGCAGTCTCGGCAGCGGCATATCTCTTACATCGACGAAGTACGCCGTCATGCCTTCACTGCTTGGTAAGAACAAGTAGACGCGACCCGTGTATACATCCTNCTGACCGTAAGATCTCACCATTCNCATGATATAATCCATAAAGCTACCCACCGTCAAATCTTCGTCTTCATCTAAAGGAATCCGATCCTCCGGCATTGCTTTGCGGATATGGTAGAGAAGATCCTCTCCATAACCCGGATCGAGTACTCGACTGCGGATAGCGTCCATCATATCCTCGTCATACAGTCCGAGAGCACGCATCGCCAAAACAGCGGGATGGTACTCATTTGACTCGATGCTCTCAGGGATATGCGCAAGGACGATATCTNTAAAACTTGCAGGGTTAACGCCGAGTGCATCCGCCCAGGAGTAGCGANCCCCCAAATCGGGTTCATCGACCCATTCATAAGGAGTTTGACGAGAACTCAGAGCATCATACAACAACCCAACCAGGCGACCGCTTGCAGGAAGATCGATACCAACTGAAGAGAATACGGAGGATATCACTTCGCGGACGTGGTAGCGGTATATCTCCTTACCCTGAATACGGTGTCTCATAAACAGCTCCGCCATCGCAGCGTCTATAGCCAGAGTGAGCCGACCGAACGGAACCTGAGACAGGTCGCGCATGGCATAGTCGAGTAGTTGGATGTTACGGTATATGCCCGAATATCCTGTCGACGCATCTGGATCCGATCCACCAAACACCCTGTGCCATGCGGAAGAGACGCCTCTGGTCAGAAGCCCAAGCGCATCGGCAGATCCAACTGAAGACAATTCACCTTCAACACGACCGACTTCCGTGATGATCTCGCGGAGTTCACGCGGAAGCGATTCCAGATCTACAGGAACGTCGGGCGTCACACGCGACGTGGAAGATGAGACGGCAGAAACGCTGGGTATCACACTCGACGTGGAGGGTGAGACGGTCGGAGAATCTAAGGCCTCAGTCAACCGGGCTCTTGCCTCAGGAGAGAGTCTCCCTGTGGGGAACATCTCCTCGAATAAGCGCGCATCCGGCTGACCTGATAAAGCCTGCTGGGCGGGGGATTCCGTGGTTGCGGTCTCTGCGGTAATCCGCTCGTCCGGCCGCCGGAATAACTCGTAGATACTGGAACGAACACGCTGACTCCTCTGACTCTCCAGCTCCTCCAGCATCTGCATTCCTTTGGCATAAACCAGATGCGCTTCCGTGCCGGAAAGAGGCTCAGGCGACTGAGCGAGCTGATGATGGGTGATCCTGAACGTAACGTTGTCATCAACCAGTCTCCCCAAAATATAACGGTCGGCGCCGATCACAAAGAGCCTTCCGCTTCTGTCGCTCTGGTCGGAACAGGACTGCTGAATCGAGAAGTAGTATTGACGCTGGGAGTTCATCAGCTTGTTCTCAAGCTCGACCAGCTTGGACCGCAGCGCAGGGTGATTCAATACCACATTGAGCGCACGCGCAAACGATGGGGAAAGCAAAGTCGAACGGTCCAGCTCCCGCCGATTACCGTAATAGGACAGAACGGTCTGTAACTCCGGTATCCTTACACCACGCTGCTGCAACTCGTCCACGGCGATGTCGATGAATTCGCGCAACAACGCCTGGAACGGACGCATCAACGGGGGACTGATGTCTATAGATCGAACAACATACCGCTCAGGCGAGAAGCGTAGCCTGTTCATGCGAGCCTGAGGGTTCGTTTCGACCATCAGTTCATCTGGGATCACTACCATATCGGAGCGCTCGTCCAAACGAGCGACTACCTCGGAGAACTGACGGAAGACGTCTATGACTCTAACCTGCGGCGAGTTCGGTTGGGGATTCAACGGGAACCTCCAAAAAGAGATGGCGGAGGTGAAGCCTCCGCCAATTTCAGTACCACGCTACCAAGGAGGGATACACCGATCAGGAGGACAGACAAGCCTGAGAAATATGGCGATCTAAAGTCTCGGGTATCCTATCCNCAACTATCTGAAGATGCGAAGCCATCAAAACGTGGGTTTTGGGCGTGTCCGGCGTCACCACCTGATAACACCTGTCGTTCGCACTGAACCCCAAAACTACACCGTCAAGACTGTGAGCGATAACCGCCTCACACCTGCCTCCACAAGCTGCAACGAACTCGTGTGGTTTAGAAACACTCATCGTTACTACATGGGTATTAAGACGACGCGCCACCTCTTCCGGAACACCGGACTCTACAACGACATAGCCACGAGGCAACGAAGAACGAACCTGATGCTCGATCTTGTACGGAGTCATCCATACCGGACGAACCTCACCCGTGTTCAACAGTACCTGCTCTCTCACTTCGTCCAGACTNCCGACAACACCGGCAACGACATGCCAGAAGAAAGCTAACGGCAACGGAACTAACCCGACTTCACGTACAGCCTGACTCGCCATCTCGTCCGTCAATCCTCTGGANAGGGCGATAATACGGGCGGTCTGCCTTGCGGCTGAAGTGACGGCAGAAACAACGGAATCGTCGTACGCCGGACGAATCTTAGTGCCGGACGAAGTAACGATGAACCGACANGCCTGCCAGATGCCGTAGGGATCGCTGTTGACACCGACAGAGGATGAGTGTCTGTCCCTGCACCACAACGCAGCGCTCAGAGCCATAGCGTGATGCCATAACTCCATGCCCCGCATGTCCAGAACCACCGACGGGAGACGGGAATACTGAACCCGAACACCGCGCACACTGAGTTTGGGTACATCCCGCGACGACGCATTACGATGCTTACGACCCATATCGCACCTCACGACGATAATCGTAGAAGAAATAGTTTGATAGATTCACATCGGTCACCCCGTTCCTCTGATACAACACAACGTAACCCATCTGTGGGGGATGATAAACAGGTGAGCTCATGACATACTGCATCATGTCCGCTATACACCCGCACTCAAACAGAGTTAACCTCCCCCATTGTAGCTTGGCAAGCCGATGTACATGCGCCTGTACCAGTACACGAATGGAGCCGGGCTCAAACAGAACATGCTCCCATTGCGCCAACCAGTCCACAGCGATACCGTGAACCGTGCGNCCAGGACCTTTCAAACTGCGCTCGAAGTGACCTAACAAAGCATCTCCAATACGGAATAGATGTCTGGCAAACACAGAACGACCCTCGTTGCTGACCTCCAACATGGGGAACTCCACGTTGGCGTAACGTCGGCGGATACCACCGCCGTCCCACACATACTGCAGATACTCGAACGGATGGAGCAACAACGGCGCTATCTCCGGGCGGTTCGTCTGCAACCATCTTTGAGCACGCGAGTCATGGTTACCCTCCAACACAACCACACGCGGGAAGCGCGTCGCCAACAGCTCCAGTATCGCAGCAGCGTGACTCATCTCGTCCAAAGGGTCGATGTAACGGGAACGGGCGAACCGTGAAGCGCTGTACATGTCCATAAAGTCACCAAGAATCACTACCGTGTGCGCGTCCTTGTGGTCCTGAAGAGCACCAAGCAACAAGTCCTCGCACTGGAAGGGCACGTGAAGGTCGCTCAACACGAGTATCTTCTGGTAATCCCCAAACGACGAAGAGGCACGCGGCGCCTTGACCGGTCTGTCGGGAAGACCCAAAGCCTCCTGAAGATACCTGACCCGCGAAGCGAATACGGACTGAGGAACCCAACCGCCACCTTGAATCTGGACTTCTTCATTGTTACTTAACTCATGAAGAATGTCCTGAACCTGACTGCGAAGAACGCGGGAAGGCAACGACGGATCCAAACCGAGCGACCTCAACAGCTGGTTCCTGTAACGATGGGCGCGACCACAAACGGACATGTAACTGCCCTCTAATCCCATGAGCTCGCGACCTAACCGCTCTAAAGTGGCGCCGGAAGCGAACATACTCAGGAAGTTCATGTCATGCTCGCTAAGCGACAGATGAGAGCGACCGTATGTAGTGTCTGTAGACATCCTTCTCATACTCCCTGTCGTAATAGTCTATATAGGTGTAGTAACCGGAACCCAAACGAGTGCCTACAGTAGCGCCTGTCAAACGCTGCCACTGCCCCTCACCGAACATGGCGGCGAGTCTGGAGGCTACATGAAGCTGAGAAGTGGGAGTGGGTACACCGACCTCCTCAAGAACCATACGAGATACGGCTCGCTCCGTAGGGAAGACACCTGCCTCTATCGGGTCTAAGCCACCACGCTCCACTAAGTGGGCACGCAGTAACTCCAAATCTACGTCGGGATCCCAACCGCGCCATGAAGGACCGGGCAATCCGTACTTTCGGAACAATCTGGTCGGATCCGGACGCTTCGGTAACGGCAGCTCGGGAACCAGAAGATTGTGGAATACTACCTTCTGATAGTCCGGTAATAACTCATAAAACCGACGTCTCTCTCTGGGCGTCCCAGTCTCCAATATCTGACGATAGATGTCCCTGACATAAGGTCTCACCGTTCGTAAGGCCTCACCGGGCCTGGTCGCAGTACCAACACCCAACGCAGTCTGCTCCGCCATAGCCCTGTACAGGAGAGAACGCCTGGCGTGAACGCCTAACTCCCGAAAGTCTATAGTCCGCTTCTTACGCCTCACCGGTTCGCGATTTAACCGCTCTATCTCCTCAACGAGACGGGACTCCTCCTCACGTAGACGCTCCGTAGGACGCTTAGAAAGCTGACGACGCACCCTGTCCAGCTTCGACTCCAACCGCCTGCGACGCCGCTCGGTCTCCCTGTCCTGTTCCTGCAAGTCCTGCAATAACCGGTCAACGTCAACTCCCTCGACACGCTTCGCCAGCTCAGCCTCCTGCTTGGCCAACCGCATGTACTTCGTATACTGTAACGCATCGATGTACTCTTCGATCTCCCACCGCTTCCTGGTCCTTGCAGGGATAAACCCGCGCGGGGCTACCACCGTCCTCGCCAACGACAAACCGGCAGCCAATAGAGCCCCATACATCGCACCCTGCTCCTTGGCACCGGCGGTGAAGCCGAACATCGCACCCAAAATAGCACCGCTGAGAGCCGCACTCAACGGACCCTTGTTCATAATAGCCGTAATCGTCGGCTTGATGTAAGTGCTAAACGGGGCTTCCCATGAACCGGCTCTGGTGCCGAATACATGACCGCGCTCCCATTCCTCTAACGGCGAACGAACCCGAAGGAACTTCGTGTGAAGCGGAGTGTCTAAATGGGTGAGCCAATCCACAAAGCGGGTCCATAACCTGCGAATAGGACCACGCCGAAGATACATCGCCTCCGCAGAGACATCTTCCTCGTCACGCACGGCCAAACCGGCGCGAAGCAACTCGCGGTTCACATCCCGACCGCGAACCCTTACCACATAACGCGGCGCCCGACGACTACGAATCCCACCGTGCAACAACTCTATNCGGCCCTGTAAACCGAACTCCTCGGCAAGCCTCCTTAAAGCCTCCTCCCGCGAAGCGTTCTGCGCTAAACCGTAACGCCGCTTGATCTCATTTAACCGCAACCGAATACCGGCGAGTCGAACGGGCGCGACCTGACCCTCTACTAACAAACGACCCTCGTCGTCTAAACCGAGCCCAACCACCTCCCTTGCCTGTAACGGCACGTCACGGTAGGGATAAAGGTGGTAACGCTCCTGAGTGCGCTCGGCAACCTCCTGCGNATACTCGAACCGACGACGCTCCTCTTCGGTCAAACGAGACTCACGGGCGGCTAATTGAGTCCGTAACCGACGGTAGTAGGGACTGCGCGGAGCTACATCGGCAAGCACCTCAAAACGCTGAAGCGGGGAATAAAGTAGACCCTCATTCAGAAGACCGGTCTCAGCTCGATCCAATAACTCCCGACGGAACTCTCGCCAACCCTCCAANTAAGGACGCAACACACGCTCGTCCAAACGAACAGGAACTCGACGATACCTGCCCGTCCGTTCGTCCTCTACAACCAACAACTCGCCACGACGAACCCCTAACTGCCTCATTCGCTCCATCATGCCAATCCTTGCGGCTTTCATGTCAACACCAGATGGAACAGCATGAACAATATTGGCACGTCTGCCCTCGCCAACCACCAACATAGTGTAAGCAGAAACACGATTGGCTTCGTCCCGTGTAATAACGTTCCTATAGATAGGGGTGTCCTCGGGAATCTGCTCAATATATCGACGTACAACGCGATTGATTACTTTATCCGATAGTTCAAGTCTCAAACCGGCAGCATGCTCCAGACCGGAGAGAACGGCGAACTGATGCGCCCTTTCTAATCCAAGCGCTTCCGCCGGTAATACCGCGATCTCCGCCTCTTCTATCCTGTGCGGTCCCGGTCTAACCAGACCGAATCTGGCAGGGTTCGCCCACCGATAAGCCGCTCCGGGTAACCGCAACTCACCGGCATGAATTCGTACATAAGGGTCACCGTAACGAAGCCGCTCGGGAATCCAATAAGGCATGTTGTTCGGAATAGGGTTGTAATATACATACTCCGTTGGACGACGCTTGAATACGAAACGACGTAGTAACTCGTTCAACTCGTTCTGCCACGGCAGAATGTCTATGCCGCCATACAGAGACTCCCAAAACCGACGCTGGAAGGAGTAAGCCCAACCCGGAGAATCGGTGACTATCGAGCTCTCCCGATCCGTAAGGGCGTCCGCCGTCAATCTGGTAAGCCATCCGTAGAGACCCTGAATTTCGGAGGCCCTGTGGAAGACTTCACGCAGCCTGTACTGCATATTCTGCACAACACCGGTATTGAAACTCACGGGCAGACCGCGCTCGACAGGACCCTCCGCACCGGGCGCAGTAACCAACTCCTCCCTCAGCCTGGGAGACATGCCGACGGATAACATGAAGGACCTGTAATCGACCCGATCCGATCGCCTGACTACATCTCCAGACCCAACAGCACCCTCTCTACCTGCAACAAAGGCAAGCAGACGTGCTGACGGAATCAACGGAGCAACCGACTCCGAACCAATAGAAACCTCTGTTGTACCACGAGTTTGAACCTGTTGACGATACGCAACAGGATAAGGCCTGTCATAAACATGCCTCTCCGCCCATCGCCTGTCCGATATGCCTAACGCTCTCCTGAATACATAGAAGACCGGCGCAAGCGGGTTCCTCGGAGTAGGCAGGGGAATGTCACCTCTCCGGTACGCCTGAAGAGTGGCGATGTCCGCATTGGGAGCAGCCTGCCAATAAGAACGAATGCCGCGATACCAGGTCGGCACATTCCCATACACGCCCTCACCCACAAACGCAGAACGGCTACCGCTTAACCACCCCCTACCGTAACGAACCGTTGATAGCCCGTAACGATGATAGAACTCTAACTCCTCGGCGTTACGAGGAGTGAAGTAGAGGTCCATGCCGGGTATCTCGCTAACAAGGAACTTCTTCATGGAAGTGATGCCCGTGACGTCCATGATGCGGGTGGCGCCCATCTGCGCCATGCGAAACGTGTCCGCCATGAGATCCGCAGGAGCATATCCGAACAGATGACGCATTTCGGTATTCACATACCGCCATGCCATGTAACCGCCAAGAGCGGGGAGGATACGATAGATCGCCAAATCGCGTAGTATGGCTCCACCGGAGGACATGGAAGACTCGTTCAAAGAGAGCCCGTAAGGTCGAATCATCTCGTTGAGACGCCAACCTACGAAATAACGATACAGGTCGGATTCGTTCTCTACACGGTTCCATCGGGTGAGAAAGCCGGTGAACCAGTCTAAACTGCCTAACCTGGGCCCTCTCTTTAACACAAACACGGAAGCCCGCATCGTGGCGTCTTGATGGTCCTCTAAAGAATCGATCACGTTGAGTCCCGACCACTGACGCCGTAACTCGCGTTCGAAAGCCTCAAACCCCCATCGGTACAAAGAGCTGACCTGCCCGCCACTCAAAGCCATGTTGCGTAACAACAGCAGGTTAGACATCCCGTGCATGCTGACAATACCCGTCACAGGGTCGGTCTCGGCGGCTTCAAGGAACATGGAGCCTAAATACCAAGCCGCCGCCTTCGGGTCACCCATACGAGAGGCGGCAGATAAGGCCGGAGTGAGCAGGTCCTCCGTCGCCCTCGTCCTTTGTAGGGACTGCATGGAGGCCTCTACGATCAGAGCCCTCACCAACTCGGCGAATCGCAGCTTGCTTTCGGGAACTCCGAATACGGTTCCGGTAACAGGATCCAACAGCGAGTCTGGAGTGTCCGGAGTGTAATGCTGCGTGAGGTACTGGAACAACGAGGAACGCATGTTGATCAGATTCATGAACTGCGCACTCTGCACGGTGACACCAAAACTGTTCGCAAACGGACCCTGCTCTAACAAACCCAAATCAATCGCATATCTAACGGCGTTGTCTGAAGCCCTATTCGGATACATCACCGCCTGCAGGGCTTCCCTTAAAGGCAAGAGCCTTTCGTCACGAAGGAATAAACCTAACGCCTCATCCAGATTCCGCGCCTCGGACAAGGTGATGAAGACGTCATCCCATGAATAAGAACCAAACCCACCTTGTTGCCCACGCAGCCGATTCAACTCCTCACGGGCCGTCTGGAATTGACGGAGGAACTCTATCTCGTCGAAGTCCGTGCGGTAGACGAAAGTGGACATCATGGAGATGACACGGGAGGCCATCTCAGGGTCGATGCGGTCGTTCATGTAACGAGGGTCGCCGGTCAGTTTAACCCACACGTTACGGGGGTCCGTCATGTCGTTCGGATCGGGGAAGAACCGACGCTTCGCTGCGGCGAACCAAGAGTCCTCCATGCGAAGTCCGGCGGACTCCCTCCAATCCCCAGGACGGGCATTGATGAGGGATTCCATCATACCGCGCATGGTCATTCCTTCCACACGCATCGCGGCCCAATCGCCGGGCAGGTCTTCTATGACGGCGCGAACGGCGCTCGCAGCGAACGGGTAGTTCACCGTGCCGGGAGGAACGTTGCCGGTGCCGTACTCATAAGCGCCGGCAATACGGAGGGCGGCACCACCAACAATGAACACGTCCTCGCCCAGCCGCTCATTCCTCTGCTTGCCCATAGACTCCGCTACGACAGGCTGCACGGCAGTCGGCTCCAAATGAATCAACCAGTCCGTACTGGGACGGAACCAAGGGAACATCCGTAACGGCTGTAAGAGGAACATGCCGGGCGCTACAGGTATTCCGAAGATGTTCATGCCCTGACGAGCATACTCCATCGCACCCTGCACATACGAGAGATCCACAACACGCCCCGTGTCTGGATCCCTCAGCATGGTAGAAACCCTTATACCGCTGAGTTCGATCAGGACATCCTCGAGCATGTCCCGATCCACGGATTCTATCATGCCGACCCCGGGTTTGTGGAAGAGATTGTCGGAGATACTGAATAAGGGTATACCCTGACCGTGTTGTTGTGGTCTTGGGCGCTCTATACCCGCCAAGTCGTATGCCTGCAGTAGCAATTGGGACCTGTAGTCTTCACGAAGATACAGGAACCGACCCAACGCCAACATCTTGTCTTTGTCCGCCATCTCCTCTAAAGCCCTTCGGGCGCGCTCTCGGTCTTCCCCGCTCAGCGCCTCAAGACCTTCCACCTCAACCCTGTAACGCTGGTAGGCGTTCATGATATCCCTCGGCAATTGGGGTATGGCGAACAATAGATCCAGATACCGGTAATGCTCCGGACTGACATAGCGGAACGCCCTCGCCACAGCAGGGTCGTTGATGGTGTAGCCGAAGCCTAAAGCGCTCCACATGTCAATAGTCTCGTAGCCGCGGGCTATCATCGCCTCGGTTAGAGGACTGCGATCTATCTCCCTTACCATCGCGGCGGAACGATAGTACTCCCGCAGGTCGTTATGCACCTGCTCGACGTCGTACCTCATCCCGTAGGCGCGCTCTACCACATCATAAACCAAAGGCGCCATGTATCTTCTGGTGAACTCCTCTAACTGATCTTGGTTTAACTGCATGTCGCCTAGCTTACGACGATAACCCGTGAAGGCGGGGGAGGCAAGCAACAACCTCGCGATGAAATCAGGAGAGGCTTCGGACGCGCCGAACAAATTGATCAGATAGTTCCTTCGGGTGCGGGTCGCCAAAAGCTCTTCAAAGATTCCTTCCTTAGCCAAACGACTCGCCCAATTGAAAGCCGATTGCTCGTCCGGTAAACCAAGCACATTGCGTAACTCGTCAAGCCGCCGCTTCTCCAACGAGGAGAACGGTAACTGCTCTAAAACCACCTGAGCCATCAGGGACTGTACAATCCGACGTCGGCGAACTGTATACCCTGCGCAGCGGTGAGAATGGGGCGGTGTCTGGGCATGCCGGGATGACGCACGGCTTCCTCGATAGTCCAATCCAAAAAACGCTCCGCACCGCGCCGCGTCATGGCGTCCATCCTGTCAAAGGCACCGGGAAGCGCCGACGGAACGCACTCCACTGCTGCTGACCCCAAGGAGTACGTAATGCGGCACGGACGCCGTAATAGCCTAAAAGCCCAAGAGCGCCGTAACGAAGCGCTCTCGTGAACAGACCGGAACGACGACGAGGCCGTTCTATACCCTCAAGCCTCGCCTCCTCGTCCTCCTCCAATCTTCTAAACGGGGAACGGTTGCGAAGAAACCAGTGAAGCATCAACGAACACCACCGCGAATCACCGGCTCGGAACCCTTACGCCACTGGAAGGAATACTCTTCCATCGTGCCGGATTGACCAGACGCAGGAGCGTGACCGTACACCGCGGACGCCTGCTCCCTTATCGCCTTGAGATAAGCCGGAAGACCGCCCTGAATGTACTCGGATATCGCCATACCTAACAGAGTCGAGGCATGGATTCCCGCATGCATATGAACCGACCATTCCTCAGGAGACATCATCCATAACCTCTCTAAACTCACACCGTTCAGTACCACACAGGAGACTAACTCAAGTCTGGAATCGACGGAATTAAACCATAGCTCCGCCCACCGATGTAACAAGTTGGCGGAATCGTTACTGTCCAAATGAGAAACCCTGAGAATGGCGCCGGCTAAGACGGAAGCCACACCGGCCAACATCCTGTCCACTTCGGCAACCGATGGAACTAATAAACCCATATGAAGCAATAAACGCTCCAGTTCGTGTCTGGGCATGTCCACGGACTGAAGCGTCATCCACTCGTAACGTCTGAGCTGCCTAATAACAAACACCTTGTCCGGTACAATCTTTAACCGAACACGGAACTTGCGCGGCTCAAAACTCAACCTGGGCGATATGGCCAAGGCAACTAAAATACCTCCTCAATCTCAGGCTCCTCGTTGAAGCCGCTGACCCTCAACGCAGCAGTAGAAATCGCCATGACGTACCCGGCAGGGAGATCGTCAAGATGATCCGCGGAAGGATGAAGAAGACTGGCTCTCGCCAACTCCAGATCGGGATCGGCATCCGGTTTCAACGCTACCTGCTTCTGCAACCTGTCCCATTCCAGGCGGTTCACCGCACGGACGACGAACTTCAAACCGCGAATGGTTATCACGGCGAAACGAGCATGGTTCTTCTTGAACTCGTCAATCTGCTCGGGAGTCAATTCGGGAATCTGAATGTTGTTAAAGAGCTCCTCCGTCGGCGGATCGTCCTCAAAGCCGGAACGGTCCTGAATACGACGACTGAGGGTACTCAATACACCGGCAGGCATCGCCAAGAAATCCGCTATCTTCCAGTCCGGAGCAAGAAGACAGTAGTCCACTATCTTCTCGTCCATCTGACCGA